>ERZ1673695.1409-NODE-1409-length-24730-cov-4.832259_pt1 | contig 24730 bp, 26 predicted proteins | sample MGYA00580225_ERZ1673695 | MGnify/ENA primary metagenome ERZ1673695 (study PRJEB41218, sample SAMN15661739) | gut metagenome | host: Homo sapiens | place: Canada: London | collected 2015-08-20/2019-03-30 | study: EMG produced TPA metagenomics assembly of... | reverse complement strand
GGAATGCTTCAACTTCCTGCAGGATACGCTCGGCTTTACCACGCTGGTTGAACGCAAGGAGATCAACGGACAGGTCTATTCCGACATCGCGCTTTCACCGATTTCGCACGGCGCCTTTACCGAGGGCGTGACCGTGCTGGAGGTTACGCAGGGCTATACGATGTTCGCCAACGACGGGATGGTCTCCGGCGCAAAGTTCTTTACAATGATTCGCGATTCGAACGACGAGATCATCATAGACAATACGGGCACGGAAAATCAGCGTTATGCCGTCAGCGAGCAGACTGCGTATATTATGACGCGTATGCTGCGCAATGTCGTCGAGCTTCCTGCCGGCACGGCGCAGTATGTGTTCCGCGACTACCGTACGTTTGATGCGGAGGTTGAGGTATGCGGCAAGACCGGCTCGACCAACGACGACCGCGACCGCTATTTCGTCGGCTATACGCCCGATTTTACCGCAGCGGTCTGGTTCGGCTATGACAACAATAAATCGCTCGGCGGCTTTTCCTATAACCCGGCTACACGGCTGTGGGTAGAGGTTTTCAACCGCATCTATGCCGCTTATGAGGAAGAAGGGCTGTACTATCAGCAGAAATTCAGCCGTCCGTCCTCGATCGTCGAGGTGGAATACTGCACGGTTTCCGGCAAAAAGCCGACCGAGGCCTGCCGCCGTGACATCGAAGTGATGACGACGGGCACATGCGGGACCACGAGCACAGGCTCGATCATCGAAACCGGCGTGTTTGCCGCCGACGCGCAGCCGACTGAGTACTGCGACTGCCATATTCCCGCGTATTACAATACGGTTGCCAAGCAAATCGTCGATGCGCCGGGTGATAACGTCATCGAGGTTTCGCTGCGTCAGGTGCCGTACCGCGAGTTCCTGGGCCGCATTTATATTCGGGACAGGATATATATCACAACAGCCAATCAATCCGGCGGGAACGGATAACGTCAGCTACGGCGGCGCCGCAGATCGCGCGGCGCTGCCGCTATGATTCGGATTTGCGGAAAAGGCAGATCGGAGACGATCTGCCGAAAAAGGATTGATGGAATGGCCGAAAAAAGAGGGTGTGGGATGAACACGCAGGACGAAAACGAAAGACGCGTTAAGCTGGCGCTGATGCTGTCGGCTGAGATGCTCAAAAACGGCGGTGAGACCTACCGCGCCGAGGACTGCGCGCTGCGCGTGCTTGCGGCGGCCGGATCGGCCGACACACAGGTGATGGCGATGCCGACGAATATCCTTGTCACCGCTACCTTCGACGGGCAGACGATCACCCGCTCCCGCTCGGTGCGCGTGCGTGCGGTCGATCTGGGGGAGATTGACCGGCTCAACACCGTTTCGCGCGCGTATGCTTCGGGGATGCTGGATCTTGAGGGCGCAATGGCCGCCGTCAGCGCCGCGTCCCCGCCGCGGCCGGTTTGGCTGATGAGCCTGTATGCTTGTCTGTCCGCTGCGTTCCTCACATGCATCTTCGGCGGGAGCTGGCGGGAGTTCCCCTTTGCAGCGCTCATTGCGTTCGCGTCGCAGTTCGCGGTCCGCTGCTGGAAGAAGGCGGGCAAGTACGGTTTTATGACGAACCTGTTCTGCTCGGTGTTTACCGCCGTCTGTGCAAGGCTGCTGGCGCTGGCTGTCCCGTCGTTGAACATCGGTGCGCTCATCATCGGCGGCATCATGCCGCTGCTGCCCGGGCTGTCGATGACCAACGCCATCCGCGATACCATCAACGGCGACCTCGTTTCGGGCTCGGCACGCGCGCTGGAGGCGCTTCTGGCATGCGTGGCCATTGCCGCCGGCGTGGGCGTGGTGCTTTCCCTGTGAGCGCGGGAGGGTGTGTATGATGGCTTGGAGACTGCTTGCGGAGGGGCTGTGCGCACTTTTGGCGACGGCTTTCTTTGCGCTTTCACTGAAAGGCCCGCGCCGCACGATCCCGGCTGCGGCGCTGCTGGGCCTGCTTGGGCAGATCTTATATTCCGCGCTCAAAGGTCCGCTTGGCGATAATGCGAGTGTGTTTCTGGCCGCTTTCGCCGTGTGTATGCTGGCCGAACTGCTTACGCGCAGGCTGAAGGCGCCGGCGACGGTGATTTCCTTTCCCGCAGTCATCCCGCTGGTTCCCGGCGTGATGCTTTACCGCACGATGCTGTGCTTTGCCGAAGGAGACTACGAGGCGGGCAGCAGCGCGCTTATTGCCACGATCATTTACGCGGGCTGTATGGCCATCGCCATTACGCTGGCCGCGATGATTGCGAAACACTTTTTTCCTGCCCGCTTGCGGGAAAAACGAACGGAGAACGACAAATGAACTTTTCCATCAATATGACCTATGACAATACGCTGCCCTACGAAGCGCGTATCGACGCCATCAAGGACGCCGGATTCACCCATGCCTTCCTCTGGTGGGATCAGAATGACCCTGACCGCTTTGTTCAGCCCGAGTACATGCGCCGCCGCGGGCTGGTGATCGAGACCGCACATCTGCAATTCGCCGGCATCAACGATATGTGGCTGGACAACGCGTCGGGCGCGGCGCTGGCCGAGGCCTTTCTCAAAAGCATCGACGAATCGCGCGACTGCGGCATCCCGACGGTGATTCTGCACCTGACGAGCGGCTTCAATCCGCCGCCCGTCTCCGAAATCGGCACGCGCCGTTTCCGTGCGATCTGTGAGCGGGCAGAAAAATACGGCGTGGCGGTGGCGTTTGAAAACCTCCGGCGCACGTCGTATTTGGATTATATTCTCAGCACACTGTCTGATCTGCGCTCGGCCCGCTTCTGCTTCGACTGCGGGCATGAAAATCTGTACAACCACGGCGTCGGCGTGCTTGAAGCACACGCCGACCGTCTTTCCGCGCTGCATCTGCATGACAATTTCGGCCTTTCGGACGACCATATGCTTCCCTTCGACGCGCGTATCGACTGGCGCGGGATGGCGCAGCGTCTCAAGGACCGCATCGGCACTTTGCCGCTGACGCTCGAGGTCAATCTCCGCAGCGCCGACCGCGAGGACTACGCCTCCGAGGGCTTCCTGACTGAAGCGCTTAAGCGGGCCAAGCTGATCTGTCAGCTCATCGAGGAGTCGTAAAGCGAAATAAAGGACAGAGCCGCCAGCCGCGCGGCTCTTTTTGCTTCGGTCAGCGTGTTGCCGCACGCGCCGATTTCCAGCAGCAGCATCCCCGGCAGGCATTGCTGGTTGAAGCTGGCCGTCCGCAGACAGATCGGACGGGCGAGGGTGGGGTAGTCGGCGTTGAGAAGCTGCTGGTAGGCTACGGCCACCGTCAGGTTCTGCCGCCAGCCTGCGTGGTCGGCACCGCCCTGGTCGGTGCCGACGACGAGCATAATCTGCGCCGCCGTCTCGCCGCCGATTTCGGCGACCGGCTTCTGATTTTCGCCGTCTGCGGTAAAGACCGAGTCTCGGTGCAGGTCGAATACGTAACGGATGGAGGGGTATTTCTCCAGCCAGTCGTACACCGCCGCTCGCGAGGACGTGTAAGCGGCATTGAAGTCGTCGCGGTCGTACATCGTCTCGTCATGAATGACCGAAATGCCGGCGCTGCGCAGCGTGTCGGCAAATACCCTGCCGACGGCGACGACGTTCTCCTCCGTATTCTCGCTGCGGAAGCTCTCGTCCTCGTCATAGCTGTCCGCACCGTCGGGCAGGTAGCTCTCGGTGCCGTGCGTGTGCAGGATGAGCACCTGCGGCCCGCTTTCCCCGGAGGGCTTTACGGGATATGTACGGTTTGTAAATGCGTTGAGGTCGACGTTGTAATCGGTGGTGTTGTGCAAATAGAGGCCGGGCGTTTCACCCGCTTCATACCAGCATAGGTTGACGGGTATGACCGGCAGCTTTGCGTCGTCGGCCGAGTCCGAAACGTCATCCGGCGCTTCCGCGCCGCTTTCGTCCCGCACGGGCGCGCTGTCCGGCGTGGTGGTTGGCGTCTGCGTGGGCAAAAATACGTATCGCCGTCCGTCCAGCCCGAGCGTGCCGTTGAGCGCGCTTGTCAGATAGTCCGCGCCCGAATCGGGCAGTGCGCACAGCAGCGCGGGAATCAGCCGCAGCGCCGAAAAGAGCAGCAGCAGCGACAGGATAGCGGCGACGATGTTTTTGATGGCCTGTTTTTTTCGTTTCGTGATTTGCATGACGATATCCCTCCGTGCTACGATATATATGCACGGAAAGAGGATTTTATGACAGCAGCTCTTCCATTTCTTCCACGCTCATATCCCCGTGGAACGCGCGGTTGATTGCGAACCCTAAAAGCCGGGCCGTCTGCTTGGTGATGACGTCGCTCTCCTTGAGGGTAACGAACATATCCTTCCCGTCGCCGGCCAGCAGCGCGGCGGCAGCCTGTTCGTCGGCATCCTTGCCCAGCAGATCGTAGGCCAGCGTGGCTGCGTCGACCACCGTCGGGACCCCGATAGAGATTACCGGTACGCCGAGCGTTTCCTTGGAAAGCTCGCTGCGTCGGTTGGAAACGCCTGCGCCCGGGTAAATACCCGTGTCGCAGAGCTGAACTGTCGTTGCCAGCCGTGCCAGACGCCGTGAGGCAAGCGCATCGATGGCTACAATGAGCGCGGGACGCACCGCTTCGACGATACTATGCACAATTTCGGCACTTTCCATCCCTGTCTGGCCCAATACGCCGGGTGCGAATGCACAAAGGTCCCCAAACCCCGCCGATTTGTAAAGCTGTGGGTTCAGCGTGCGCAGATGACGCGTGACCACGACCTTTTCCACTGCTTTCGGTCCGATGGAGTCGGCGGTGATGTCGTAGTTGCCCAGTCCGACCACAAGCGCGCTGCCCGAGAAGCCGGAGGGAAACAGCCTGCGGAGCTGTCCGGCCAGCAGCGCGACGAGCGCGGCAAAGCCCTCTGAGGCCAAAAGCCAGCTCTTTCCCACGTCAACGTTGATGTAGGTGCCCGCTTTTTTCTTGGCCAGCCGCTCGCCCTCACCTTCGCTGACGTGAACCGTGGTCACGAGAAAGCCGTCGATCGTCTCTTCCTCGGTGCGGATGCCGTCCTCGCGTCCGGCCTGCGCGTTGATCTCATGCGCCTCGAGGGCAAGATCGGTTCGGATTTCGTACATTGCAGCGCGCTCCCTTCGTTTGTTTGTTGCTGACGGATTGCGTTTCGTTTTTCAAAGGGGTTCTGCCCCCGTAAAAGCCATGTAAATAAACTCTGCCGCTGAAATACGCGTGCGAACGGCTTTGTCTATGTTCTATTCTGCCTAAAAACGAAAAAAATATCACTTTTTTTGATTTACCCCTTGCAAAAAGGGAAAAAGTATGGTAGTATTAAGAAGTTCCAGAATCGTAGGAGGAGGTGAGACGTGTGCCGAATATCAAATCCGCTAAGAAAAGAGTCAGCGTGACGAGCACGAAAACGCTTCGGAATCAGATGTTCAAGTCTGCTATGAAAACTTCCATTAAGAAATACAAGGCTGCGCTTGCCGACGGAAACAAGGAGCTGGCCGCCGCGACGTATAAGGAAGCGGTCAAGTACATCGATAAGGCTGTGTCCAAGGGCATTCTGCACGCCAACAACGCGGCGCGCAAGAAGAGCCAGTTTACCTTGCTTTTGAACGCCGTACAGTGATGAATCAAAAGGCAGCCGCAGACAGTGCCGCTGCCTTTTTGGCCGACGCCCTTCGCGGGTTTGGGAGGGCGGCCGGCCGGATCGGCTATGCGGGTGTAGTTCAATGGTAGAATCCCAGCCTTCCAAGCTGGTCGTGCGGGTTCGATTCCCGTCACCCGCTCCATTATGATGCCGGTTGATTTTCGGCGATGCGGCGTTTTTCGGATTTTCCGCCGTATAGAAGCGCGTCTGTTGCTGTGTGGAAAAATAAATCCGTGCTTGGTGTTTCCGGATATGGCGTTGATTTCTCTTTTGTTGCGCCTGTAGGTACGGCGGATACGGTACGGCTTCCGAATCGTTTTGTCCTTATAAGCGCTGCCTGATCGGTCGGGCGGACGCGGCGTCGTTCGTCGCACGAATCCATATGTGCCTTTAGCTCAGCTGGATAGAGCAACTGCCTTCTAAGCAGTAGGTCGGGGGTTCGAGTCCCTCAAGGCACGCCAAAACCGGTTTTTGTATACCGGGTCCGCGTGAATATGGTGGATATAGCTCAGTTGGTTAGAGTATCAGGTTGTGGCCCTGAGGGTCGCCGGTTCGAGCCCGGTTATCCACCCCAGACTGCCGCCGTTTTTCGGCGGAAACGCCGAAAGCCGCAAAGGATATGCTTTGCGGCTTTTGGTGTTCTATTTGTGTTTTTCGGCTTTTTCGTTTTTTAGAATGTGGCAGGCAGCACGTGAATTTAACTGCCTGCCGTAAGTGGCTATTCTGCAATCAAATAGATATCGGGGTGTGGCGCAGTTGGTAGCGCGCGACATTTGGGATGTTGAGGCCGCAGGTTCGAACCCTGTCACTCCGACCAAAAATCGACCGTTTTTAAGGCTTTAATCCCTTAAAAACGGTCATTTTTTCAGTATTCTGCACATTTTTTGTTTTTGCAGAAATTTTTAACCACAATTTATCATTACAAAACTGGCCGAAATTGCTGTGGCTCACTATGTTTTTGCTCCTATTCTATTCGAGTAATCGAAATATGTGATTTTCGAAAGGTCTTATATGGATTTAAATCAAAATGTAGTACTGAGGTTATTGTTATATAAACGCAGACGCCGAAAGTGATGAGAAGCACTTTCGGCGCTTTTTTGTTTTTTGCGCATCAGCGTACGACAGCTCTCGTGATATGTAGGATAAATTCAAACCATAGAATGATCCCGATCTTTTTTTGGGTATCCATACTTTCGCACAAAGAGCATAGCTTTCACTATTACTTCAGTACTCTCGTTCGGATATTGACTTTGAACATACTCCACATCCTTTCCGGTTGTATCGTATTTTATCTCTTTTTCGAAATTGAAAATAGCGCCGAGATCACAAATGTCTCAGCGCTGTAGTTTTTTACAGGTTTATGCCTTTCATTTGCTCTTTCTCTGTTTGTGTTTGTTGCGTACTTCCACAATCATTTCGTCGAGGAGTCGTTCGCACTCTTCTCTTGCTTTGGCGTACACGTTGTGAACTTCGCGCTTGTCTTGGGTGTTGGAACAGTATCTTCTCTGATGTGGCATCTGTTGGATAGTTTTTTTGTGCGCATAAAGAGACGTTATTGAAAAAAATATAAAATTCGAGCACAAATTGTATTGACAATTCTATGCAGAAATGTTAATATGTAAACAGCATATTTCAAATTGAACGGAAAGGAACGCAAGGCTTATGAAAAAATTGATTTCTTTCACTCTCGTCGCCGCGCTGCTCTGTATGCTGGCTGTGGCGGCAGCGGGCGCCGTGAGTGCGGCGGACAAGGCCGATATCACCATCAACGGCTTCAACTGCCCGGGCAACGAAGGCACGACGGCGATCCTCACCGGCGAGAAGGTCGGGGCTTCGCTGCTCTGGTGGCAGGTACTCGTTTTTGAGCCGGATACGGAATCCGGCGGGTATAAGTGCATCACAAAGACGTCGGCCGACGGTGAGACGGATAAAACGCAGCTTGTCATCCCTGCGGGCGGCTTTGCGGTCGGCACGAATACCGGCAACAATTATCCGGATTTATATGAAAACGATCCCACGAAGGAAGAATACAAGGATAAGCCGAATTATATTACGGAGGCCAATCAGGCGGCCTATGCCGCCGTTGCGGCGACCGAAGTCGGCGATATTGTTTATCTCGTCGGTATCGATCTCGAGAAGGGCACAATCGACGATAATGCCTCTGACGAGTTGCTTTGGTATCAAGACGGCTATGTGAGCAATGCGAAGCTGACGTTTACCAAGCCGTCCGATTCGGCGACAGACGAGTCCGAAAATGAGCCGGCAGATGAGGGCGAAGCCTCGGTCGTCAACGCCGCGCTCGGCAAGACCTATACCCTCAAGGGGCTGTTTACCGGCGAAGGCGCCTGGCCGGATGAAGGAGGAACGACCCTGACCGACGGTAAGGGTGCTACACAGGTTGGATATGCCGACCCTGCCTGGGTCGGGCTGAATCTCAGCGGCGACGGTATGGATACGAACGAGGGCGTTCGGGATAAAAGCAACATTGTTGTCGATCTCGGCGAGAGTACGAAAATATTCAAGTTCGCCGTAGAGCTGCTGGACTTCAAGGGCGAGGCCGGCATTGCTCTGCCGACGGCAACGGAGTTCTTCTACAGCGCCGACGGTGAAAATTGGACGTCTGCAGGCGTCGGCACGCCGGAGACGGAGAGCGAAACGGCCTGCATCAATATTTCTTCTCTTACGCTGGACGCCGCAGTAGACGCGCGTTATGTGAAGGCCGAGTTTGAGCACACCGGAAACTGGGTATTCGTGTCCGAGATTGAAGCCTATACGCAAACCGGCGGGACGGACACGCCGTCCACGGATACGTCTTCATCCGCAGGTACGTCCTCTTCGGCCGGGACTTCTTCTTCTACGCCTGTTACGGGTGATGCGGGCGTCGCCGCGCTGGTCATTGTTGCCGCTGTCGCGCTTGCGGGTGCGGTAGTGGTGAAAAAAGCCAGATAAGCTTTCCTGCGGTTTGCGCCCCGGAATACCGACGCTGATTTTCCGCAAAGGCTTTCGATTGCGTCCTGTTTTATCCGTAATGGCATAACGGGCCGCAAGGATAATGTCCCCCGCCTTTTTCATATGGCGGGGGACGTTTTGCGCCAAGGATACGGAATGCGGCGATACGCGAACAACGCCGCTTATGTGAGGACAGCGTGTCATATCCGTTTGAAACGGCGGCAGCCGGAAGGAATCTTCCTTCCGGCTGCCGCCGTTGTTTTGTGTCACGGAGAAAGGATGGATTTATGGATGGCTGCGGCTCTGCCGTCAGCTTTTCCGCACGTTGAGCACGATTTCAAGATAATCGCCCAGATCCTTTGTTTCCTGCTTGACTTCGATTCCCGACTCGGAGATAAGATTTACGGCGTTATTGACCGAGTTGAGGAAAAAGTTGATGTCGCGGATGAGTGAGATGCGCCGCGGCTTCTTCGGCGGCGGATTTTCGGCGGGCTGTTTCTGCTTTTCGGCCAGGTACGCGGCGATTTCCTTTTCGCATTCGGCTGCGGACAGGCTCCGGTCGATGGCGCGGTCGATGAAGCGGCGGCGCACCGGTTCGTCCTTGAGCCGCAGGAAGGCGCGCGCGTGCCGCTCGGTGAGTCCGTGGGCGAGGATACGGCGCTTTTCCTCCTCGTTCAGCGACAATAGTCGGAGCTTATTGGCAACCGCGCTTTGGCTGATTGAAAGCTGGCGTGCCAGCAGGGTCTGCGTGGCGCCGGTGAGCAGCAGGACGTTATAGAAGGCTGCCGCTTCTTCAAAAAAGTTCAGGTTTTCACGCTGCAGATTTTCGGTCAGCGCGATGAGCGCGGAGCTTTTCATATCTGCCGTGACGACGATGCAGGGCACGGTTTTCAGTCCCAGCCGTTTGGCTGCGCGATAGCGGCGCTCGCCGCTGACCAGCTCATATTTTTCGCCGCAGACGGTCTGGCCGTTGACAGTCAAACTGCGGGCGGCGCGTTTTTTTACCGTGAGCGGCTGAATGAAGCCGTAGCGGCAGATGCTCTCCGACAGCGCGTTGAGCGACTCGTCGTTGAAATCGGCGCGCGGCTGCATCGGGTTGGGCGCGATCTCGTCGACGGCTATGTAGCGGATTTTCCGGTCCTTGCGGCGCAGTCCGGAGACGTCCGAATTCGCGCGGGCGTCTTTTTCACGCGCCTGCGTGTCGTTTTTGACGGCGTTCATGTTGCACAGTCCTTTCCTCAAACGATAAAAAAGAGATAGGATACCTTTTTGAGGCTCCTATCTATATTTTAGCGGATTCGGCTGTCTGATTTTGTAAAAAGGAAGGACTAACCGAAAAATTTTACCATTTTTACCGCAAGTCCCGGTTCACAGGTTTCATTTTTGCCGGGGAAAATACCTGCGCGACCGACGGCGAAGAAGCCGTCCGTACCGCAGACCTTATACAGCATACCGTCCCGCAGCGTCTGCCCCGGCAGGTCGGATGCGTAGATTTCGCATCCGCTGCGGAAAAGCCGTTCCCGGAACGGCGGCAGCGACAGGGTCGGGAAGTCAAGGCAGTTCTCGGTTGGGATTAGGACCGCTGCACGCGCATTCTCGTCCAACTCGCGAAGCTGCTCGAGCGTGTGTGCATCGTCCTTGGTAAACCGGCCGACGGCGGTCCGTTCGAGTGCTTGCATACAGGCATGGCAGCCCAGCAGCTCGCCGATGTCGTCACACAGGGTGCGGATGTAGGTTCCGCGCGCGCAGCAGACGTCCAGAAAAATTTCGCCGTTCCGCGCGGACACGTCGATGGCGTGGATCGTCACCTCGCGGCTCTCGCGTTCGATCTCGATGCCGCTGCGTGCCAGATTGACCAGCTTTTTGCCGTCCCGCTTGAGCGCCGAGTACATCGGCGGCGTCTGGCGGATGCGGCCGACAAACCGCGAAGCTGCCTGCCGGACGGCGGCGACGCCGGGCAGCGGTCCTTCGTATTTTGCGGTCACGGTTCCGGTAACGTCCTGCGTATCGGTACGGACGCCGAGCAGGATTGACGCGCGGTAGCGTTTGTCGTGTTCGACGAGGTATTCGCTCAGCTTCACCGCGCTGCCCAGCATCACCGGCAGCACGCCGGCGGCCATCGGGTCAAGCGTGCCGCAGTGGCCGGCCTTCTGCGCGCCGAACAGACGCTTTACGGCCGCGACGGCAGAGTGGGAAGTGATTCCGGACGGCTTGTAAAGGTTGAGGATGCCGTTCATCCGAGCTTCTCCGTCAACAGCCTGACCAGCTCGTCGCGCGCTTCTGCTACGGGCAGCGCGAACCGGCACCCCGCCGCGTGGATATGTCCGCCGCCGCCCAGAGACGCGGCAAACGCCGCCACGTCAAAGAATTCGTTTGAGCGCAGCGAGACCTTTGTGCCGCCCTTGGTCGGACGCAGTACGGCCGAAACCTCTACGCCTGCAAGCTGCCGCGGGATTTGGTTGACGCAGTCGACGTCGCTTTCCGAAGCGCCCAGCTCATTCATCAGCGCTTCGTCCAGCGCGACGACGGCCAGCTTTCCGCCGCAGTGCAGCTCCAGACGGTTGTAGGCGGCCTTTTCGAGCGCGGTCTGCACCTCGCTTTTGGTCTCGAACAGCAGCCGGTTGATTTTGGCAAAGTCGATGCCCGTTCCCAGCAGCTTTGCGGCGCAGAGGTGCGTCTGCGGACGCGTGCTCGAATAACGGAACCCGCCGCTGTCCGACGAAATGGCGGCGTACAGCAGCGTCGCCAGCGTCCGGTCGAGCGGGATGCCGAGCGCGCAGAGCAGCTCGTAGACGATCTCACCGGCGGCAGGATAGTCATCCTTGAGCAGCAGCCGCTCGCAGGCAATGCGGTTGACGGCATGGTGGTCGACCGATAGCATAAAGAGCGGCGCTTCCGAAATGCCGAGCTGATTTTCGGACGCTACGTCTACGCTCAGCGGTGTTGCGGCCGCGTCCTGTTCGTGCGTGAACAGGTCGGCGCCTGCCGCGTCCCGCAGAAAGCTCAGCCGCGCGGGGAGCGCGTCGGCGCAGAAGACTCGCGCGCGCCTGCCCAGCTTTCGGAGCGCGAGTGCGAGCGTGCCTGCGGAGCCGATGGTGTCCGCGTCGGGGTTGGTGTGGGTATAAATGAGGCAGTTATCCGCCGTGCGCAGATAGGCGGCGGCCTCGTCAACGTTCACTTTTATCATTTTCGTCAATATCCTTTAAGATCTCCGAGACCTTCATCGCTCTCTCGGCGCTGTCGTCGCGTATGAAAACGAGCTTGGGCGTGACCCGCAGATTTAGCCGCGCGGCCAGCTCCGAGCGGATATAGCCCGCCGCGCTGGACAGCCCCTTTTCCGCGCCCTCCGCTTCACCGAGAATGCTGTAGTACACGCGCGCCAGCGAAAGATCGCGGCTTACATCCGCGCCCGTCACACTGAGGAACGCGCCCGAGACGCGGGGGTCCTTGACCGTGCGCAGAATCGACGTCAGCTCGCGTGCGACCTCCTCGTTGATCCTGTCCTGTCTGCGGGCGGCCATTACTGCTCGATCTCCTCCATCACGTAGGCTTCGAGCACGTCGCCGACCTTGATGTCGTTGAACTTTTCCAGCCCGATGCCGCATTCAAACGACTGCGCCACCTCGCGCACGTCGTCCTTGAAGCGCTTAAGGGACGCGATTTTGTCCTCAAAAATGACCACATTGTCACGCAGGACGCGGATGAGCGCGTGGCGGGTGATCCTGCCGTCGGTCACGTAGGAGCCGGCTATCGTTCCCACGTTGGGCACGCGGATGGTCTGGCGCACTTCGGCGTGGCCGATGATGTCTTCCTTGAATTTGGGCGCGAGCATACCCTTCATTGCCGCTTCGATTTCCTCGATGCATTCATAGATGATGCGGTAGGTGCGGATCTCGACACCGTCGCGTGCGGCGGCGTCCAGCGCCTTTTTGTCCGGCCGGATGTTGAAGCCGATGATGAGTGCATTGGATGCGGCGGCCAGCATCACGTCGCTTTCGGTGATGCCGCCCACGCCCGCATGGATGACGGCGACCTTTACCTCGTCGTTGGACAGCTTGACGAGCGATTGCTTCACCGCTTCTGCGGAGCCCTGGACGTCGGCCTTGACGATGATATTGAAGGTCTTGATGCCGCTGCCGATTTGGCTGAACAGGTCGTCCAGATTGACCTTGGCCTCCTTTTTGAAGGCTTCTTCCTTCTCCTGATGCTTGCGCTGTTCGACCAGTTCTCTGGCCATTCGTTCGTCGGCGACGGCGTTGAACACATCGCCTGCGTTCGGCGCCTCCGACAGTCCCATGATCTCCACGGGGAAGGAGGGGCCGGCCTCGTTCACGCGCTCGCCCTTGTCGTTGGTCATCATGCGGACACGGCCGGTCGCCGTGCCTGCGATAACGATGTCGCCGTTTTTGAGCTTGCCGTTCTGGACCAGAACGGTTGCCACCGCACCGCGTCCCTTGTCCAGCTTCGCTTCGATGACGACGCCCTTTGCTGCGCGGGAGGGGTTAGCCTTGAGCTCCATCATATCGGCGGAAAGTATGATCATTTCCAGCAATTCGTTGATGCCGGTGCCTTTAACCGCAGAGACGGGCACGCAGATCGTATCGCCGCCCCATTCCTCGGGCACCAGCTCGTACTGCGTCAGCTCCTGCTTGACGCGGTCGGGGTCTGCGCCGGGCTTGTCGATTTTATTGATGGCGACGATGATCGTCACGCCTGCGGCTTTGGCGTGATTGATGGCTTCGACCGTCTGCGGCATAATGCCGTCGTCTGCGGCGACGACGAGCACGGCCACATCGGTCAGATTGGCGCCGCGCGCACGCATAGCGGTAAACGCCTCATGGCCCGGCGTGTCCAGGAAGGTGATTTCCTTGCCCTGTACGGTGACGCGGTACGCGCCGATATGCTGGGTGATGCCGCCGGCCTCGCCCGCCGTCACGTGCGTGTTGCGGATGGCGTCCAGCAGGCTGGTCTTGCCGTGGTCGACATGGCCCATGACCACGACGACCGGCGCGCGGGGCTTGAGATCTTCTTCCTTGTCCGCGCTGTCGTCAATGAGACGGTCCTCGATCGACAGCACAACTTCCTTGCTGACCTTGATTTTGAACTCGTCCGCCACGAGATAAGCGGAATCGTAATCGATTACCTGATTGACCGTGACCATCAGTCCCATACCCATCAGCTTCTTGATGACCTCGCCTGCGCTGATCTTCATCCGCGCGGCAAGCTCGCCGACGGTGATTTCATCCGGCACGGTGATCGAAAGCTGCACGGGCTTGGGCTTGAATGCAGGCTGCTGCTGTCCGCGCGGTTTGCGCTGATCGTTTCGCCCGCGGCCGCCGTTCCGGCGGTCCTGTTGTCCCTGGTCGCGCGTGTTCTTTTTCTTGATTTTCTGTTTGCCGACATTGAGATTGGCTGCTTCCGGTACGAATTTATCCAGCTTTTCATCATATTTGTCGAGGTTGACATTGCTCGTACCGCGTGTGTCGACCACGCGCACCTCGGTGCGCGAGCGCTTCTGCTGCGGCTGCTGGCCGCCGCTTTGCGCTTTGCGGTTGCCGCGCTCGGCCTGTTCCTTGGCTTTGCGCGCTTTTTTCTTTTCCTCGTACTGCCTGAAGAAGGCCTCGATATCGACCTGATGCTGCTGGGTGATGTGCTCGAATACGAGGCTGAGCTCGTCGGGCTCCAGCGCGGTCATCGGGCTTTTCTGCCCCTTGCCCGCAGCGCTCAGCAGGTCGGTGATCTCCTTCGTTTTAACGCCGAGATCCTTTGCGAGCGCGTTGATTCTGTATTTATCAGCCGGTGTTGCCATTGCAGTCACCAATCCTTTCTCTCTGAACTACGATGCGTGTACGAATCCGTGGAATCGATTTCCGACGCCTGCCGGAACGCTGCGGCGAAGCCGGCGTCCAGAAACGCCGCGCAGGACAGGCTGCCGACGCCGGCGGCGCGTCCAAGCGCTTCGCGCGTGTAAGCGGTTGCTGCGCAGGCGGTCTTGTAATGCGCGCATTTGTCGCGCACCCGCTTGCACGTGTTTTCCGCCGCATCGGCGGCCAGCAGCACAAGCTGCGCCCTGCCCGTCCGCACGGCTTCGACCGTCATGTCGGCGCCGACGGCCAGCTTTCCGGCCTTTCGCGCCAGACTGATGAGGCCTAAGCCTCTGTCTGCAGTTTTGATAGCGAAACCTCCAATGCGTCGTAAATCTCCGGCGCGACCGGCGCCGAAAACGCCTTTTCCAGCCGCCGTGCCTTCCGCGCCTGCGTCAGACAGTCACCCTGCAGGCAGATATACGCGCCGCGGCCCGGCTTTTTCCCCGAAGGGTCGAGCGAAACGCCGCCCGCGTTGTCCCGCACCACGCGGATGAGCTCGGCTTTTGGCTTCATTTGCCCGCAGCCGACGCATTTGCGCAGCGGTATGCGTTTTTCCTTCATCGCCTGTGCACCTGCCTTTGCAATTACGCTTCCGCCGACGGTTCTTCCTCGCCGCGCAGCGAGCGGTCGCCCTTGATATCGATCTTCAGGCCGGTCAGCTTGGCGGCCAGTCTCGCGTTCTGTCCTTCGCGGCCGATGGCGAGCGAAAGCTGGTCGTCGCTGACGATAACGCGGTAGCTGCGGTCGCTGTCCGGCAGCTTTTCGACCGACAACACCGTTGCCGGCGCCAGCGCAGCGCTGATGTATTCGGCGGGGTCCTCTTTATAGGGGATGATATCGATTTTTTCGCCGCAAAGCTCCGCCGCGACCGCGTTTTTGCGGCCGCCCTTCGGCCCGATGCAGGCGCCGACCGGGTCCACCGCGTCATCGTGGCTGAGGACGGCGATTTTCGTGCGCGAGCCGGCCTCGCGCGCAAGGGACTTGATCTCCACCGTGCCGTCTGCAATCTCGGGGATTTCCAGTTCAAACAGGCGGCGGATAAGCGCCGGATGCGTGCGCGAGAGCATGATCGACGGGCCGCGGACGTTGTGCCGGATATCGGTAACGAGCACCTTAATGCGGTCGCCGGGACGCAGCGTCTCGTTCGGGAGCTGCTCGTTGCGGAAGAGCACCATCTGGTCCTTGCCGATTTCCAGCGTCGCGTTGCCGGAGTTCGGATCAACCAGCAGCACGACGGCGGTGATGAGCTCCTCCTTCTTTTCTTCGTATTCGCGGATCATCCGGCCGCGCTCGGCCTCGCGGATGGCCTGGATAATGACCTGCTTGGCCGTCTGGGCCGCGATGCGGCCGAAATTTTTGGTTTTGATTTCGTTTTCGTAGATGTCGCCGAGCTGGATTTTTTTCTTGTGCAGCCGCGCGTCCTCCAGCGAAATCTGGGTGCGCGGATCCTCTACGTTTTCCACCACGGTGAGCTGGACATACATCCGCACGTCGCTTTTCTCGGGGTCGAGCTTGATGCGTACGTTCTCATTGCCGTTGTTTTCCTTGCGGAAGGCCGCCAGCAGTGCGTTTTCGACCTTCTCCATCATCTCCTCTTTGGGGATGCCCTTCTCCTTTTCGAGCAGCTCGAGCGACTCAAAAAATTCCTTATTCATCTTTTGTTGTCTGCCTCCAATATATTCAGTGTAGCTTTCAGCATTCCGCCTCGAGTCTGGCGACCGCCTTCCGCTCGACGGAAATGCCGCCTTCAAAGCGGAGGGTCTGCGCATCGAAGCTCTCGATGCGGCCGGTGTGCTGCCTGGCGCCCGCGAACACCGGCATATATGCGCTTGCCGTTACCGGCAGCCCGTGCTCGGCGGCAAAGCGCAGATGCGCGTCGGTCCGCAGCACGCGGAAGATCCCCGCGCTGGATACCTCGAGGCAATACGAACCCTCGATCGGGTCGGTCTCGTCCAGCAGCGGCTCGATGGCGTCGGTGACGGCCTGGCAGTCGTCGATGGACACGCCGTCCGCCTTGTCGATGGTGACGACGAGGTTATAGTCGCGGCCTTCTTTTTCGTATGTCACGTCCCACAGATCATAGCCGAGTGATGCGACGGTGCCCTCAATGAGCGCGCGGACGGTCTCGGCGGTGTTTTTTTTGGCCGGCATGGCGGCGCTTCTCCCTCCTTCGGCGGCAATGCACAGGGGGTGCAAATTTGCCGTAACGAACAATTAAGAGTGGGCGACGACCCACTCTTAACCGTAATCCTACTCTTCAATATCTATCATACCACATTTTTGCAGCAATTGCAATAGCTTTTTTGTATTTTCCGGGCAATTTGCGCTGTTTTTTTCAATTCCGGGCCGAATGCGGCTGCAAATTGCCGCCACGGTGAGCGGCAGGCCTGATAAAATGCCGTTTTATTCTTCTCCGTAAGGGCTTTGCGCCACCTTGTCCCAGTCGACAAACAGACAGTCTGCCTGCTGGCCTCCCTTTGCGGCGAGTCTGCGCTCTGTGATGTAGCCGTCCGCGATCAGACGTTTGACGGACGATTCCACGTCCGCCTTGCGGACGTTCCGGCCGGCTTTGCAGACCTGTTCGATGACGCTTTTGCGCGTAGCGATCTGCTTGGACTTTTTCAGGGCCGCGAAAATCTGACGATATTGTAATCCGTACAGCGACTCCTCCGTAGGAAGAGTAACGCACCAGCTTGCCGTGTCCTGCAGCTGGCGGCTGAACGAGCCCTGAATGCCGTAGATGCCGACTTCCTTGGAATAAAAATTTTTCAAAAACGATGTGGCGGAGCTGAAATGCCCGTCGCCCGAAAACAGAATGAATGCTTCAATGTCCTGCGATGCCAACGCTTTCTGGTAAATATTATCGAGTATGATGAAATCCGTGTAATCTTTCTCCACGCCGTTCGGCGACCGCGTGTCGATGATCTTGTTGGAATAGGGACGGATCCGCCGGATCTCGTCCGCAAGTGATTTGTGCGAAAAATCGGCGAAGAAGACCGCCTCCGTCAGGTAGACCCGCGTGCTGAGGTCCTCGAACCAGCCCTTGATGTCCGGCTTGAGCCCGAAGTTCTTTTGCAGCGAGATGTACCAGGATTCGTAGTCGACAAAGGCTACCGCCCGCTTGAGTCCGTTCTGCGGCCTGCCGTCGTACCTGAGCGGCTCCTCCTTCTGTTTGAAAAGATTGAAAATTTGTCCCTGCCCTCCTTTCGTCCAGCATCCCTTCCGTTACGGATTATTTTAGCACAAAAACAATGGTCTGTCAATACGATAGTTTGGTCAGTTCCTCCTTGAGCCGGACGATAATGCGCTTTTCCAGCCGAGAGATATAGGACTGCGAGATGCCCAGCATGTCGGCGACCTCCTTCTGCGTCTTTTCCTCGTTGGGCGTGTCGCTGCCGGGCAGTCCGTAGCGCAGGCGGATGATCTCCCGGTCGCGCGGGGACAGGTTGTCGAGCGCGCGCATGATGATGCGGCGGTCCTCGTTTTCCTCGATGTTGCGGTAGACATAATCGTTTTCGGTGCCCAGCAGGTCGGACAGCAGCAGCTCGTTGCCGTCCCAGTCGATGTTGAGCGGCTCGTCCAGCGACATTTCGTGCCGCTGTGAGGCGCTTTTGCGGATGTACATCAGGATTTCGTTCTCAATGCAGCGTGAGGCATAGGTCGCCAGCTTGATCTGTTTTTCGCTCTTGAAGGTGTTGATGGCTTTCATCAGCCCGATTGTGCCGATGGAAATCAGATCCTCGATGCCGGCGGCGGTATTTTCGAATTTTTTGGCGATGTACACGACCAGCCGCAGGTTGTGCTCGACGAGCGTGCGCCGTGCTTCTTCATCGGTTTCGATGCGCTCAATGAGCGCCGCCTCGTCCTCGCGGGAGAGGGGGGCGGGCAGCGTCTGCGGCCCGTTTATGTATTGCAGGTCGGTCTCGCCGAGTCCGAACAGCCTTCGGATACAGGCGAGCAGCGGATGCAGGCGGATGGTGTGTTCCATATTCTCTCGTTCCTTTCTTTGTTTACGTATGTTCATTCGGTTGCAGCCGGATTTGTTGATAAATTATAAAAGCGATGCGGGGAAGAGGCCGTCTGTCCCTGCAAAGCTGTTGCCGGCCTTGTCGAAGGCGAGATAGGCTTGGATGTCCTTGGGCTTGGTGAGCGTTTTGAGGGTGATCCTCTCGGGGCGGAAGCCGATGAGGATGTCGCTGCCGGCCGCGCTGGAAAAAGGGATTACCCGCTGTCCCGGCGTTTCGAGCACTGTCATATCGCCGGTGGGCAGTGCGCCCGGCTTGAGCAGGATGACCGGCAGGCCGCTGACCGGCTCGCGCAGCAGGTTGCCGCTGTCGGCCAGCAGGCGCAGAGCGTAGCGCTTTCCATCGTAGACGATTTCCACGTCGGCGTACAGCGATTTGAGCCTTCGCTTGGACAAAAAGGCGAACACCCACGCGCAGAGCGCGCTCGCCAGCGCGACGGCGATAAGGCTTCCGGCGCCGATTTCGGCGTAGAAGCCGCCGTTGTAATGGGCGTATTTTCCGGAAAGCGTGTAAACGGCCGTCAGCAGCCCGCCCATCAGCGCGTTGGAGACGACAAACAGTCCGCAGCTGATGAGCAGCTTCTTCCAGTCGCCGCGAAAAAAGGCCGCAAAGCAGATCACAAACGCCGCCAGCAGATGCAGCGGCAGCTTGGCGGGAACGGGCAGCGCGTCGAGCGCCAACGCGGCGATGGCGTATAACCCGCCCAGCGCGCTTGCCAGCGCCGTTCGCGCGATGCCCGCCGGACAGGCGCACAGTTTGGCGCTCAGGTACAGGCAAATAAAATCGATGCAGAAATTGATGAAAAACAAAATGTCTGCGTATACGACGTAAACCGTTTGCCCGCTCATGCGCCGCCCTCCCTTTCCTTAAGAAAATTATAGCGAACCGGCAAATCACATTCTGTCATATCGGGTAGAGTGGGGAAATATATTTTACCGACACGGGAGGTGGGGAAATGAAACGATGGACACGGGTGCTGCTGAGCGTGGCGCTGCTGACCGTCTGCGCCTGTCTGATCTGCCGCGCCTATCGCCGTGAACCGCTGGCTGTATTCGGCGGCGGGCGCGATAACGGCGCGGTGACGGTGACGGCGCTGATCGAAAATTTGCTGAAGGAGTAGGTTGCCATTTATATCAACGCCGGGCGGCTTCGCCTGAATTTGTTTGCGCCGCTCGGGCTGCTGTTCCTGTTCCTGCTCGAGGGTGCGCAAAGCTTTTTGATTATGCTTGCGGCGGCACTTCTGCATGAGTGCGGTCATCTGGCCGCCATACGCCAGGCGGGCGCGTCGGTTATGCGGGTCGATATCGACGTGCTGTCGGCCTGCATCGTATACGCGAACGAGCGCATCCCGCCCAAATCCGAGGTCTGCATTGCGCTGGCGGGACCGCTGTTCAATCTGCTCGGTGCGCTGGCGGGAAGTCTGCTGCTGCTCGGCGTGCGCAGCACGCCCGTGCTGCTGTTCGTGGCAGCGAACCTGTTTTTCGCGTTCGTCAATCTGATCCCCGTCCGCGGGACAGACGGCGGCAGTGCGTTGTTCTACGCGCTTTTGCAATCTCACCCGCCTGAGACCTGTGCACGGGTATGCGCGGTGGCCGCAGGCGTTGCGCGCGCGGTGTTTGCACTTCTGTTTGTCCTGTCCCTGTACGCGACGGGCGGAAACATTTCGGTGGCGGTGCTTTTTTTGCTGCTGTGTATGCCGCGCGGCGGTTATTGATGCCTTTTGTACATAAAATACCGCTTGCCAAGTCATATAAAATGTGCTATACTGACAAACGGCAAGGATTTTGCTCTGTCGAAGGACGGCGAATCCCGCCGAACCGTTTTCCCTTTTGCGATTGGAAAGGAAGTTGAAACGATGAAGAAGATCTTTTGCCTTTGTCTGCTCTGCCTGTTGGTGACGGCGGTTCTGCTCGCCTGCGCGTCTGAGGATAATACGTCCTCCGCGTCCGAAAGCGCAGAGGAGAGCGGCGCCCTGTCTGAAAGTCCGTCCGGCTCGGAAGACGAAAGCAGTGAGGCCGACGGTTCCTTGGACACGGACGCTTCGGATGCGGGCGAGGCGGAAAGCGGTTTGCCGAGTGAAAGCGGCGGCGCCAATGCCTCCTCTGATGTCTCCGACAAGCCCGAGGAAAGCAGTCAGCCGGAGGAGAGCAGTCAGACGCTCAGCCGACCGGAGGAAAGCAGCCAGACCCCTTCCAGGCCGGAAGAAAGCAGCAATACGTCCAGCCGACCGGAAGAAAGCAGCCAGACTCCATCCCGTCCGGAGGAAAGCAGCACACCCAGCCGTCCCGAAGAAAGCAGTCAGCCTCCTTCTCCGCCCGAGGAAAGCAATCAGCCGGAGGAGAGCAGCGACGCGTCGAGTGAGCCGCCGATTGAGCCTGCGCGAAAGCAGGCCGCCAAGCCGCAGGTTTACGGCTGTACAATCGTGGAGAGCAACTATTTTGTCATTCTTGGCACGTGCGAGGACGGCGGCCGTGTCGTCGCTACCAGCGGCGGGCAGACCGTCAGCAGCCGCTCGGATCATGGGTATTTTTCCATCCGCTTGGAGAAAACTTCTTCTTCGATGCCGGTCAAGCTGACCGTACAGGTAGACGGCAAGGAGGACAGCGAAGCGCTTTCCTATACCGCTGTTCCGAAATCCGTGAGTGCGGAGCAGTGGGAGCTGATCGCCGGGGCGGATTATCAGTTCCATATCCAGTTGACGCTGAATGACTTTCTGCGCACCAACAGTTATTCCGACGCCGATTTGGTTGCTATGCGCCGACGGCTGGAATCGCGGCTGAGCACCATTCAAAGCCTTTCGCCTGCAACCGAGGTGCTTTACGTCATTGTGCCGTCGCCTGCGACGATATATCCGGAATCGATGCCGTCCGATTATAAGCCCTCTGACCGCCCCAGCCGCTTGGAACAGGTGATGGGCGTTCTCCGGGATGTGGGCATCCACACCTTTGATCTGACGGCGCTTTTTGAAGAACATAAGAACGACGCCTATAAACTTTATTGGAAGACGGACAGCCATTGGACCGATTACGGGGCGTTTATCGCCTATGAGGCGCTGTTTGACTATATTGCCGAGGCCTTTCCCGCTGCGGCGCCGCGCGGCTTCTCCGATTTTGATTGGCAGGAGGATTATTACTACGGCGGCGACATTTCGCACTATCTTGAATATTATAATGTGAACAACGTGCAAAACGGCGTTTACTACGGCAGCACGCCGTTGATGAAAGAATATAACGTCCTGCGCGTGCCGGAATTTTCCGTGCCGTCGCAGATCCTCCGTTCGGTCGACCGCTATAAGACCGACCACATCCTCACCTACAATGTTGCTAAGCTCCAGGGTTCAGCGACAATCAGCACGAACCGGCCGGAGCTGCCGAGCGCGATCGTTTATCGGGATTCCTATTCCGGTCAGATCTACGATATCCTTGCCGAGCGGCTGGACACGACGGTGTACAAGAGTATGTGGGACTTTACGCTCAATCTCGCACAGATCAAAAGCATGCAGCCTGATTATATCATTTATCTTATTGCCGAACGCAACATCGGCGAGGTGTTCTCCCTGCAATAAAATGCGGCTGCTCCCGGGGCAAAGGTGCGGCCGCCGGATGCCGGCAGGCGGGACATTGCATCAAATGCCGGATAATTGGTTTTGCCTGAAACTGCTCGAATCCTCTTCCGTGTCTTGAAGAGGGAAAACGAGAGAGGGACCTTCTTTGAAAAAGGTCCCTCTTTTTTGCAATACGATTGCTTGACAAAACGCGCTGAAACCGTTTTGTCAACCGCGGCTGATGCCGCGGCCTGCAAATCCTTTTGGATTTGCAGGAAACAGATATGGTGCGGCATATTTCCCTGACGTGTTGATTCTCTTTTCCGAATGACAATATAATCGGAAGGCTTTGGAAGTTGTCCGACGGCCGCTCCTGCGGAAAGGGGAGGCCGTGTTTTTTATCTGCCGTTCAGGCTCTTGCAGTCTCCGGCGCAATCGGCTCCGGCCGGTCTGCATACGGAAAACCGCCGCCCGTTTTCAAACTCTGCCTTCTGTCTTTCCTACTTTGCGGCGTCCCGCTTGCAGGGCAGCACATACGCCGATTCGGTGCGCAGGAGGGAGGAGGTTCTCGTCCGCTTCATACACTGTTTTTGCTTCGGAGATGGAGTACCTAACGGCGGTTTTCCGTCCCGCGCCCGATGCAGATGCGGCCGCAGCAATGCCGGTATACGCCGTCGATGCCGCTGTCGGGCGCGGGCGGTCCGGCAAGACTCGGATTGCCGTGCGGTACGGTACGCCTACGGACAACCTGAAAGATAGAAACCGAGGCGCCGCAAGGGACGTTCCGTCGCCCGCGCGTTTTTGTCCGCTGCCCGTTCCGCACGCCGCACAACTCTCTTTCCCGTCTGCCGCCCGTTTTCCCGCACCTCTCGCTGCCGGCCTCTGCTTTTTCGCACCGTCCGACGCCGCTCCTTTTTCTCTCAACCCGTTTTCTCCCTTGTTTCCGTCCCTGTTATGCTCGGAAAGATGTCCAAATTGTGAAAAAAATCACAAGAAGAAGCGTTGACAAACCCATCCGTTTGCGGTATACTGTATTTGTGCTATACTTCCTGAAGTCCGCTCGCCCCGGTATGGGACGTTTGTTTTGCTCGAAAATCATAAATATCGCCGCAAGCGAGAGGGGAACAAACCTCCGGCCTGCGTTACAGATTAAGCACAGCATAAAACGGTAAAAAGGAGTGTAGGAGACATGAAAAGGACAAGCCTTTGGAAACGAGGCATCGGCCTGCTGCTTGTGAGTGCGCTGCTGGCAGCCGCTGCGGCTGCTCTGGCCGGCTGCGGCACCGACATCATCCCTTCCGGGACGGCACAGCTCGGCAACCTGACGGAGGGTCTTACCCCCAACAAGGTGACGGTGAACGTCGACATGGATGAGCAGAGCGTTCTGATTACCGATTTTGCGCTCCGTCTGCTGCGGGCAAGCCGGCGTGAGGGGGAAAGCACGCTTGTCTCGCCCCTGTCGGTGCTCTATGCGCTGGCTATGACAGCCAACGGTGCAGAGGGCGAGACAAAGGGGCAGATCGAGTCGGCGCTTGGGCTTCGTATCGAAGAGCTGAACGAATACCTGTACGGCTACAATGTGATGCTGCCGCAGGGCTGGAATTCCAAAATCGGCATTGCCAACTCCATATGGCTGAACGAAGCGAAGCAGACGTCGGTCAAAGCGGATTTTTTGCAGGCAAACGTCGATTATCTGCGTGCCGACGTCTATCGTGTGCCGTTTGACGACAAGACCTGTGCCGACATCAACGGCTGGGTGAAGGAAGCGACCGACGGCCTGATGCCGAACATGCTGGACGAAGTTTCATCGGAGGCAATCGTCTATCTCATCAACGCCCTTGTGTTCGAGTCGCCGTGGTTCGAACCTTACAAACCCGAGCAGGTTGAACCCGGCGTGTTCACCACCGAGGACGGTGTTAAGCGCAAGGCTTCGTTTATGTACTCGACCGAAGAAGAATACTTCAGTGACGGCGTGACCGTGGGGTTCGCCAAGACGTTTGACAGAGATTACGCCTTTGTCGCTCTGCTGCCGGATGAACACCTGCGCATGGATGAATTTCTTGATTCGCTCACCGGCGAGTCGCTGCAGGACCTGCTTGCCACGTCGCGCCGCGTCAAGGTAAACGCCTCACTGCCCAAATTCAGCACGGAGAGCGGCACAAATCTCATCGAGGCGCTCAGTGACATGGGGATATCCCGGCTTTTTGACCCGGCGCAAGCCGAGCTTGGCGGCATCGGCCCGGGCGGGCTGTATATCGACCGGGTGCTGCACGAAACCTATCTTACTGTTGACGAATACGGCTGCAGAGCGGGTGCGTCGACGTCGGTATCGGCGATTTTGGGCGTCGGCCCGGACGGCGAACCCAAGACGGTCTATCTTGACAGGCCGTTCGTGTATATGATTGTGGACGCCAAATACAGGGTCCCGCTTTTCATCGGTACAATGATGGACCCGACAGTGACGCCGGATACGGATTGACAGGACAGGACGGAGGTCTGCGAAGGACCCGCAGTATAACCGGCGGGCCTTTATGTGGAGAATCAAGGAAAAAGCCCCGGAAAGCCGTAGCTTTCCGGGGCTTTTGAATGCTTTGATATAACTTCAGCGCTTGGAGAACTGGCTTGCTTTACGCGCAGCCTTGAGGCCGTACTGGCGTACAGTTTAGCGCCTGTTTTCCTTGATTTTATGGGCTTTTTGGCCTCTGCCCTCAAATGTTGCCCCAGTA
>ERZ1673695.1399-NODE-1399-length-24840-cov-6.240750_pt1 | contig 24840 bp, 18 predicted proteins | sample MGYA00580225_ERZ1673695 | MGnify/ENA primary metagenome ERZ1673695 (study PRJEB41218, sample SAMN15661739) | gut metagenome | host: Homo sapiens | place: Canada: London | collected 2015-08-20/2019-03-30 | study: EMG produced TPA metagenomics assembly of... | reverse complement strand
GGTGCTAGGGGGCGGTGTGTATCTGTTCGCTCTCCGGGTGCTGGATTCCATGGAGCAGCAGAAAAAAACACGGAATGCATCTCTGCATTCCGTGTCTGGTTCCTTTACTGTGCAGACGTCTCCGTCTGCTTTGCCTCGTGATATTCCTGCTCGGTATTGACATTCCAAACGTTGTTTTTGTCGGTGATGCCCTTGCGGATGTTGTCCACTGCTTCAAAGGCAGTCGCCATGGAGTGATCCATGTTGTTGTACCGGTGCTGTCCGTTTCTGCCGATGCAGAACAGATTGTCATACCGGTTCAGATATGCGATCAGGTCATCCATATGATCGTAGGTGTCAAAGTATGCCGGGTATGCCTTCTTGACCTTTTCCCGGTGGGAATCCTGTACGTTGGCTGCACTGTGGATCACACCCATTTTGATCAGTTCCATGATGGCAAACTCTGTGCAGTCCTTGTCACTCATATTCCAGAAGTCGTCTCCCTCATTGCAGAAGTATTCCAGACCGATCCACACATGATGCTCCGGATCCGGCAGCATATAGGGGGACCAATTGTTGAAGATCTGGATTCTGCCCAGCTTCACGCCTACGTCCTGGACATAGATCCAGCAGTCCGGGGTAATGTTCCCCAGGGTCTTGATATCCGTGCCGTTGACCAGGTTCAGCTTGTCCACCAGCAGACCTACGGTGACGAAATCCCGGTAGGGGAGCCCGGCAGCAATCTGGGCAATGTCCGCCGGCACTGCATCCGGTGTGGACTGCATGCTGGCGATCAGATCCTTTACCGGCATGGAGGACAGGAAATAATCTCCGGCAATGATCTGCTCCGTGCCGTTTTCATCGGTGTATCCCAGGGAAACGATCTTTCCGTTTTCGGTATGTACTGCATGTACGGCGCTGTTCATGCGAATCTCTCCGCCCATTTCCCGGATCAGATCCGCTACGGTTTCCCATAACTGACCGGGGCCGAACTTCGGGTAGTAGAATTCCTCGATCAGGGAAGTCTCCACTTCTTTTTTATTGCCGGAGGGCAGGATCTTGCCGAACATATCCTTGATGACTGCCTTGATGGACAGACCCTTGACACGCTGCGCCCCCCAGGAGGCGGAGATCTCACGGGGATGTCTGCCCCAGAGCTTTTCGGTGTAGCCCTCAAAGAACATGGAGTACAGCACCTTGCCGAAGCGGTTGATGTAGAAATTCTCCAGAGAGGTTTCTTCCTGCTTGCTGACGGTGGACTTCATGTAGCTGCATCCTGCCTTGATGGTGGCGGACAAGCCCATGTTCTTGAAGGTCTGGGGCTTCATGCTGATGGGGTAGTCAAAGAATTTTTTCTGGTAGTAGATCCGGGATACCCGGTTCCGCACCAGCATGACCCGGTCGGTGGTTTCCGGATCAGGACCGCCGGGTACGGTTTCGATCTGCCTGCCCAGCTTTTTGTAGTCATAGGGCAAAGCACCCTGGGTGGGCATGATCTCCTCCCACCACTTGGTGACACGGGCATCCTTGGAGAAGAACCGGTGTCCGCCGATGTCCATGCGCTTGCCGTTATACTTGACCGTCCGGGAAATACCGCCGATGGTGTTGCTTTCCTCCAGGATGGTGACCTGGTAGTCCTCATTTGCCTTGAGCAATTCATAAGCCGCCGTCAGTCCGGCAGGCCCTGCGCCGATGATTACAACCTGCTTCATGCTTTTCCTCCGTACAGAAATATTTTTCGTGCGGCAAAGTTCCAGATCAGAACCAGAACCGCCGCAATGACCTTTGCAACCAGGACCGGGATGTGCAGGGGTACCGTGCCGAGCCAGATGATGGCTTCCGTCAGACCCAGCCCGATGATACCGATGACGGTGTAGGAGAGGAACTCCAACACGGTGCTTTTTACCTTTGCCCCGGTGGTGAATACCAGGAGCTTGGAGAGGATGAAGTTGACAATCAGCCCCATCACAAAGGCGATTGCCGTTGCCAGATATTCATTGACGCCGAATTTGTGGTACAGCAGTGCCAGGGTGCCGAAGTCGGCAACGAATGCAAGACCGCCAACAAATGCATAACGGAACAGCTGAATGAACAGGTTGTCCGACGGGGTGATCATCAATCCCTTCCAGTCCAGCCTGCGGATACAGCCAAGCAACTCCTTCATGTTTCCATACTCCTTTATATATCATTTTATCAGTATAGCACATATTTCACAAAAAGTCAAATCCCAGTGCACAGGAATTGCAGCAAAAAGGTGCAGCCTGTTCAGACTGCACCGATTATTTTAATTGTCGCTCAGATCGTAGGGTTCTTCTTCATTTTGGAGGGCGATGTCCAGGATCTTGCCGTAAAAGCCCAGGGGGTTTTTCATGATCCGTTCCCCCAGCAGCCTGGCTTGCCGCAGATCCGGCGCAAACATTTTCATATCCAGCAGATCGTCCCCGGTATCCAGACAACGCAGATGAACGTAATACCCCTTGTCCATGGGCTCGTAGGTGATCCGCACCTCGTTTTCATACTTCTGACGGGCGATGTACCGAAGCGCTGCCAGCACCAGCTTGTCCCGAAAGATCTTAGGCACATACTGCTTGAGTCGCAGTGCGCAAAGCTCTCCCTGGGAGGTCAGCATGTAGCAGGCTTCTCCCTTTTTGTCCGGCTTTAACTCCAGAGAGCCGTTCTTTGTGAGAAAATCCAGGGAATCCTGATAGTAGAAATAGTTGATAATGCCGGTGGAAACGGCGATGTCGTATAGGGCATCCGGTGTGACCGGCTCTTTGATCCGATAGAGCAGATAGCACAGCAGGATGTTGATCAGATGCAGATCGTTCAGCTCAATATTGGTCAGATCGGCAGTGTTGTGTTCCATGCGGACGACACCTCCCTCAAGTGAAATTGGGGTAATCCAGCATATGGGACAGCAGCGCCAGGTTCACCGCCGCCTCTACGCAGGGCACAGCCCGGGGCACGATGCAGGGATCGTGTCTGCCGTGAATGTTGACCACTTCATTTTTCATGGCGCTGTAGTCCACAGTGGCCTGGGGCCGGGCAATGGAAGGTGTGGGCTTGATAGCCACCCGAAGGGTAATGGGCATGCCGGAGGAGATGCCGCCCAGAATGCCCCCGTGGTTATTGGTACGGGTCTTGACGTGACCGTTTTCGTCCACATAAAATTCATCGTTGTTCTGACTGCCCACCATTTCTCCGGTCAGGAAGCCTGCACCAAATTCGATGCCCTTTACCGCAGGAATGCCGAATACTAGCTGGGAAATGGTGTTTTCCAGTCCGTCAAACATGGGGGAACCGATGCCGGCAGGTACGTTCACGCTGGCGCATTCGATGATGCCTCCCAGGGATTCCTGCCCCAGCCGGGCGTTCTGGATATCCTCCCGCATTTTTTCGCCCTGTTCCGTGTTGATGACCGGGAAGCCCTTGTAGCGCACTGCCAGCAGATCCTCCTTGCTCACGTTGGTTCTGTCAAATACCGCATCCTTGATGCCGTGAATGGAGGCAATGTGGGCGCCGGTGTAGATGCCCCGACGTTCCAGAATCTGCCCACAGACTGCCCCGGCAAAGCACAGGGGAGCTGTCAGTCTGCCGGAAAAATGTCCGCCGCCCCGCACATCATTGAAGCCCCGGTACCGGAGGGCGCCGGTATAGTCCGCATGTCCCGGCCGGGCGAGCTTGGACAGGTTGGAGTAATCCACCGAGTGGGTGTCTGTGTTCATGATCATGGCGCACAGAGGCGTGCCGGTGGTTTTGTTGTGGTACAGACCGGACATGATCTGTGGAATATCCAGTTCCGCCCGGGACGTGGTAGTCCCGTCCTTTTTCGGCGCTCTGCGAGCCAGAAAGCGTGCGATCTCCTCCAGGTCGATGGATTCCCCCGGAGGGAGATTGTCGATCACCACGCCGATGGCTGTGCCGTGGGATTCGCCGAATAAAGAGATGGAAATGCGGTTATTCCAAAGAGATGACATGTACCGTTCCTCCTAATTTTTGATAATCACTCCAGAAATTCGGATAGGACTTGCGTACCGCTTCTGCGCCCAGTATGGTAACAGGAGCAGTGCTACGGGTAGCTGCCACAGCAAGGCTCATGGCGATCCGGTGATCTCCGCAGCTGTCCGCCGTGCCGCCGGTAAAAGCGGCGATGGGCTGGATCTCCAGTCCGTCCTCGGTCTGGCTCACCTGTCCGCCGATGGCGTTCAGCGCCGCTGCAATGGCTGCCAGCCGGTCACTTTCCTTGAACCGGAGCCGCTTTGCCCCGTAAATCCGGGAGGGCTTGCCGCAAAGGCATGCCAGCACAGTCAGCACCGGCACCAGATCTGGGATATCTGCGGCATACACAGAAAGACCGGAAGTGATCGTTTTCTCTTTAGTATAGCATAATTCCAGGAGGATTTCAACAATTTTTCGATCCCCCTGACAACTATTTTCCCCAAGTCCGTCCACCCGGACATGACTGCCCAGGGCATTGGCGGTGAGAAAAAACGCTGCCTGCGAGTAATCCCCTTCAATGGCAAGGGACAGGGGCTGATACACGCTGCCCCCGGGGATCCGGTAGCCCTCCGGAGTTTTCTCGGTGGGGATGCCTGCCTGCCGGAGCAGCGCTGCGGTCATATCCACATAGGGGGCGGATTCCAGAGGGGAGGTCAGCTCCAGCCGTGAGTCTCCCTCCAGCAAGGGCAGTGCCAGCAGCAGTCCGGTCAGATACTGGGAGGATACATCCCCTTCCAGCTGAAAAACGCCGCTTTGCAGCTTGCCGGACATGTGTAGGGGAAGCAAAGCATCCTGCCGCTCCGGCTGAATGGATATACCCTTTTTCGGCAGTTCTCGCAGGTAGGCATCCAGGGGTCGGTAGGGCAGTCTGCCCTTGCCGATGATGGTACAGGTCAGCCCCAAGGCTGCTGCCACTGGAATGAGAAACCGGAGGGTGGAGCCGCTTTCACCGCAGTCCAGGGTAATGGGCTGTGTGGGTGGCTCCAGGATGCCGGTAACGGTGACGCTGCTGCCAGTCCGGGTGATCTTCGCCCCCATCTGCTGCAAGGCACCGATGGTGGCGGCAATATCCTCGGAATCGGACAGATTTGTCAGCCGGGAGGTACCCTTTGCCAGGGCAGCGCAGATCAAAGCCCGGTGTGCGGCGCTTTTGGATGCAGGAATGGACACGGTACCCTCCAGCAGTCCCGGTTCGATCACACAGTTCATAGGGATTCCTCCATCATCCGGCAGAAGTCCGGAAAGGACGCCTTCCGGATCTCTCCCTGACCGATTGCCGGGCATACTACATAGGATAGTTCACCGCCCATGCGCTTTTTGTCATGACCGCACAGGGCAGTCAGCTCCTGCATGGGAGCGTCATAGTCCGTGGGCAGTCCATAGTTGTTTACGCAGCCGATCAGCCGGGCGGTCACAGCAGGGGCGGCTGTCCGGGCGGACAGCATGCACATGCCGGCAGCTACCGCCTGACCATGGGTGTAGGCAAATTCCGAATGCCGCTCAATGGCATGCCCCAGGGTATGACCGAAATTCAGCAGCATGCGCTCTCCCGTGTCAAATTCATCCTTGGCTACGATGTCCCGCTTGATGGTGACGCACCGGGCAATGATCTCGTCTGCCTGGGGCAAAACATTGTCGCTGTTGTGGGCATCCAGCAGGGCAAACAGCCCCGGATCCCGGATCATACCATATTTGATCGCTTCTGCGATCCCATCACTGAGAATATGTGCCGGCAGGGTTTTCAGCGTGTCCGGATCGCAGATCACCAGGCTGGGCTGCTTGAATGCCCCCACCAGGTTCTTGCCTCCGGGGATGTTGATGGCAGTTTTTCCGCCTACGGAGGAGTCAATCTGCGCCAGCAGAGTGGTGGGAATTTGAATGTACCGGATGCCCCGCAGGAAGGTGGCAGCCGCAAAGCCGGTGAGATCCCCCACAACGCCGCCGCCTAAGGCGATCAGACAGTCGGACCGGGTGATGCCGGATTCACAGAGAAAATCGTAAAGCTTCAGCAGGGTGCCGCTGCATTTGGAGACTTCCCCGTGGGGAAATACAAAGCATTCCGCCTTGCATCCTGCCATATCCAGCGCATGCAGCAGATCCTTGCGATACAGCTCGTCCACGGTATCATCCGTGACGATGACAAAATGTCGGGTAACTGCCGCACCGGCAAGCAGGCTGCCGCACTGGCGGAGCAGACCATGCTCTACCAGTACGTCGTAATCCGTGCTTGCGTGTACGGAGATCCTGCGCATCAGCCAAGCTCCTTTCCGGAGAATGCTGCCTGCTTCTTCACTGCATCCATCACATCTCTGAACTGTTCAGGAGTCAGGGACTGAGCACCGTCTGACAGCGCCTTTGCCGGGTTGTTGTGAACCTCGATCATCAGAGCACTGGCACCGCATGCAATGGCAGCCAGGGACAGGGGCTTTACCAGAGTGGGGATGCCGGTTGCGTGGCTGGGATCCACCACGATGGGCAGGTGAGACATCTGACTGAGCAGCGGAACTGCTGCAAGATCCAGAGTGTTCCGGGTCTTGGTCTCGAAGGTGCGGATACCTCGTTCACAGAGGATCACGTTGTTGTTGCCTCCTGCCATGATGTACTCCGCAGACATGAGCAGTTCTTCCATTGTGTTGGCAAGACCACGCTTGAGCAGGATGGGCTTGTCGGAGTGCCCCAGCGCCTTCAGCAGCTCGAAGTTCTGCATGTTCCGGGCGCCTACCTGGATCAGGTCTACGTCAGCGAACAGATCCAGATGCTCAATGGCCATGATTTCAGTGACAATGGGCATGCCGGTTGCCTTCTTTGCCTTCAGCAGCAGTTCAATGCCGTCTGCGTGGAGCCCCTGGAATGCGTAAGGAGAGGTACGGGGCTTGAACGCACCGCCCCGGAGCATGGTAGCGCCGGCAGCCTTTACAGCCTCTGCGGTCTCGATGATCTGATCCTCATTTTCCACGGAGCAGGGACCGGCAATCACCTGAAAATGCTTGCCGCCGATCTTCTTGCCGGCAATGTCCACGATGGTATCCTCCGGGTGGAACTTTCGGTTGCAGCTTTTGTACGGCTCCTGGACACGCTTGACGTCTGCAACCACAGGCTGTGCCCGGAGCAGATCGATATCGATCTTGCTGGTATCGCCGATCAGACCGAAGATACTGTGCTGTTCACCGCTGATGTCTGCGATCTTTACATGGTAGCTGTTGAGCATGCTGATGAAACGATCCAGGTCTTCCTTCTTGGTGTTCTGCTTCAGAATGACGATCATGATAATTACCTCCTGCATTCAATAAAAAATGCCGCTGCTTCTGCAAGAACGCAAAAGCAGCGGCATTGTATTTCTTGTGATGGTTTCGCAATGCACCTAGCTTTTCTGTTCTTTATCATATTTTGCAGCACAATAAAACCCCCGGCTAAAGTAAAAGCGAGAGTCAAACTGAAAATATGTAAAGGTTGCAGAATGATTTGCCTGGTACATAGCAGAAGCCTTCCTTTCTTCAAAAATCAAAAATGGAACAATCAATCATGCATGAATTGCTGTTTACATTGTAGCAGACGCTTTTGGATTTGTCAACGGTTTTTTATCGATTTTTTTATGAATTTGTACATATAGTTTATTTTATTGCACAAAAGTCCGACTGATCTTCTGTGCATTCTGCTGATTTTTTTAATAATATTCTGAAATTAGACGCATTTCTACTCGCTTTTACGTTATAATATATGAAGGCTTTAAAGCGTAAAAACTTTAAAGCACAAAAGTAAATGAGGAGAGTATGTCTATGGCTATTATGTATGCGAAACGATGCGGCGAGGTTGTGTATTATGTTTACAAATTCAAAAAACCTTATTTCGGTGTCAGTGTGACGCACCGGAACGGGGACACGGCAATCATCTCTGATTTTTCACCTACGCTGATGGAGGCAGTCAGCTTTGTGGAATACATTTTCCAGTCCTGCATACAACCGGTACAGCTGAAAGCTGCTGCACAGGAATACCGTGCCCTACAAAGCTGCTTCCGGGGGATACCGCCGGACCAGCTTTTCTGACAGGACGATCCGGTAGCAGATGTACAAAAACACAGGCTGCCGTCTTGCCTTTTCGGTCGGAATGTGGTATAATAGAAACATAAAAAAGCAGTTCTTCCAGGAGCTGCATAGAAAACGGCCTCACAGAGAGCAAGCATCTCTGCGGTGCCGGTTCAGGTCATGCTGTTTGGCATGACTCCGGGGAAGGGGTGACCGTTTTGCGCATTTTGCTGGTAGAGGACGAGATCGGCTTATCCGATGCATTGGTACAGATCTTTGCAAAGAATAAGTATATGACCGATGCCTGCTATGACGGTGTCAGCGGACTGGATAATGCATTAACCGGCATCCACGATGTGATCATTCTGGACATTATGCTGCCCGGAATGAACGGACTGGAGGTTCTGCGGGAGATCCGTCGGAACAAGCTGGAAACGCCTGTGATCCTGCTGACCGCAAAGGATGAGATCTCGGACAAGGTGACCGGTCTGGATTACGGTGCGGATGATTATATCACAAAGCCGTTCTCCACCGAGGAACTGTTGGCGCGGATCCGTTCTATCAGCCGGCGCAATCAGCATATGGTCGTGGAGAATGCGCTGACCTTCAGCGACATTACCCTCAATCTCTCCACATATGAGATGTTCTGCGGTGAGAAATCCATCAAGCTGGGACTCAAGGAGTTCTACATGATGGAGCTTTTGCTGCGCAATGGCAGCATTGTACTAAGCAAGGAGACCCTGATTGAAAAAATCTGGGGCTATGAATCTGATGCGGAATACAACAATGTGGAGGTATACATATCCTTTCTGCGCAAGAAGCTCACGCATATCGAATCCACCGTTTCCATCAAGACGGTGCGTGGTGTGGGATACTGCCTGGAAAGCAAACAGCACTGACGGGACAATGCCGTTTTTCTGTACTGTCCCGGGAAAGGATAACAGCTTCGGCTATGGTGATTGTTGTGATCCGGAAACTGAAACGGCGCTTTGTGTTTGTAAACATGTCCATTCTGACCTGCCTGATGCTTGGCATTCAGATTGCGGTGTTTACTATGATGTATCGTTCGGAGGTGCGGGTATCCGAACAGATTATGGATCATGTGGTACAGAGCCATATGGACAAGGGCAGAGGAGAAAAGCCGCCGGAGCCGCCGGGGGATTCTCCTTCCGCATCCATGCCCGCAGGAAGCATACAACTAGGGTATCACGGACAGGAACAGACATCTTCTGCTCTGACCTATGAGGAGGCACAGCTGGAGGATCCCTCCGGACAGGGATGGGATGGAGACCAGCCGGAGGAAAACCAGGGGCGGTGGAATGACCAGCGGCATTTTGACCGGTACGGCGCATGGCATCCATGGCCCCAGTATCCGGATAGACCCTATGATCCCTGGGGACCCTGGGGACCACCGCCGGAGGAACCACAGGTAACGGAACCGGCGGTTACAGATGTGCCGCTCCCGACGGAAACCACTGCGGCACCTGTCCAGACGCAGGCGGAAACAGAGCCGGAAACAGAACCGCCGGTGCAGACCAGGGAACAGCCGGTGATTGTGACCCAGACTCCGGAGCCGACTCCTGCAACGGAGGCGCCTGTAGCGGATACCACGGAAACGGCACCGCCGGAAACAACGGCTGTGCCGGAAACCACCCGGCGCACCATGGCATCCATGGCGACTGCGGAGCCGGTGGACAAGAAAATGGGCATGTATATGCGCAATTCCGTGTATGTTTCTCTCAGCAGCAGCAACGTGATCGAAAGCGCCATGTCCCAGTTCGGGGTGGAGAATGATATGGACACCGTATCCCTTGCTGTCAGTCAGGTGCTGGAAAGCGGCAAGGAGCGGGGCACGATCAAGGTGGGGGATATCCACTACCGATATTGCAAGACCCAGCCCGGCCCGGATCATTCCTATGGGGTAGTGCTGCTGGATCGTTCTGTGGAGCTTTCCACCCTGAGCCGCCTGTTGGTGATCTTTGTAATCATCGGCGTGGTAGGGCTGATGCTGATCTTTGTAATCAGTGTGGCGCTTGCCAACTGGACCATCCGACCCATTGAGCAGGCATGGGAAAAGCAGAAGCAGTTTGTGGCGGATGCATCCCATGAGCTGAAAACACCATTGGCGGTGATCTCTGCCAATACGGATGTGGTGTTGTCCAATCCCAACGATCTGGTGCATAACCAGGAGAAATTCCTCAATTACATTAAGGATGAAACCGTCCGCATGACCCGGCTGGTGGGCAATCTGCTGTTTATCGCCAAATCCGATGCCAAGCAGCTGAAGTCCGCCCCCCAGAGCTTTGATATGAGTGATCTGGTTTCCAGCGTATGCCTGGTGTTCGAGCCGTTGGCGTTTGAACAGGAAAAGACGCTGGAGACCTCGATCCAGGCGCATATATCCTATGTGGGGGATCAGGATCGGATCAAGCAGCTGCTGACCATCCTGCTGGACAATGCGTTGCTGCATTCTACGGAGCATGCCCACATTCAGGTATCCCTGAGCCAGGATTGTCAGCAAAAGATCCGGCTGGCGGTGTCCAACTCTGCACAGGACATTCCGCCGGATAAGCTGGAAAAGCTGTTTGACCGGTTTTACCGGCTGGATGAATCCCGGGCAAAGCGCACAGGCGGCTCCGGTCTGGGGCTGAATATTGCGCAGACCATCGTGCAGAACCATGGGGGTACCATTGTTGCCCACAGCGGGCAGGGCGTTGTGACCTTTATCACAACACTGCCCTGACCGCAGCTGATTTCCCGAAAGGAACGTTTACGATGAAACAAGTGATCTTAGCATCAGCTTCCCCCCGGCGCCAGTCCCTGCTGAAGCTGGTGGTTCCGGATTTTTCGGTGTATCCGGCAGATATAGACGAGCAGCTCCCTGTCGGTATCCAGGCATGTGATGCGGCGGAGCATCTTGCAAAGCAGAAGGCAGCAGCGGTAGCTGCGGACTATCCGGACTCCATCGTGATCGGCTGTGACACGGTAGTAGTGATCGGGGATCAGATCCTGGGGAAGCCGACTGACCCGGAGGATTGCCGCCGGATGATGCACCTGCTGTCCGGCAAGACGCACCAGGTGTATACGGGTGTGGCGTTGCAGCAGGGGGATCGGCGCAGAAGCTTTACCGTGTGTACGGATGTACGGTTCTACGCCCTGTCCGACGGGGAGATCGACCGGTATATTGCCACAGGCGAACCATTTGACAAAGCCGGGGGCTATGGCATCCAGGGGTTGGGCGCCCTGTTGATTGAGGAAATTTGCGGGGACTACTACAACGTGGTGGGGCTGCCCATATCCCGATTGCTGCGGGAGCTTGCGGATTTTTCTGAATGGAGCGGCAGCGTATGAGCAGACAGTGCATCAGTCTGCTGCTGAGTACTGCCATGTTGACCGGTTTGTATGGTGCGCAAGCAGAGGCAGCATCCGGATTGACCTACAGCTTGCGTGCGAAGCAGCAGGTGTTTTATACGGCACAGCTTGCCAGTCAGGATATCTCCCTGACTGTTGCCATGCAGATTGCAGAGGATCCGGGTACCGCCGGGATCAATGCGGCGTTTGGGGCGGATGCGCCCCTGGAGATCAGGGGGCTGTCCTTTGCGGAGCCATACTGCTATGGTAGCGGCAGGGCAGGGGAAGAGGATCAGTGCCGGGTAACATCTCCCCAGTCTGCCAGACTCCTGTGGTACACCTCCAACAACGGGGCAAATGAAGTCATATACGATGAGGCACTGCCCTTTGCGATTCTGACAGTGGTGATCCCACAGGGCACACCTGCCGGGGAGTATCAAATTTCGTTTGATCCCGCAGAGACGGATGCCTGTAACCAGGATCGGGAACTGCTGTCCTGTACCCTGGAGGATCTGACGGTGACGGTGCTGGAGGGCAAGCCGGACTATTTGCGGGGTGATGCGGACGGCAATGGTACTGTGGAGGTTGCGGATGCTGTAGAGGTTCTGCAATACTGTGCAGAGGCTGCCGCCGGACAAACGCCGGCTCAGTCCTACGTCTGGATTTGCGGTGCAGATGCAACCGAAAACGGCACAGTGGAGGTTGCGGATGCAGTTGCCATTCTGCAATACTGTGCCCGGACATTGGTGGATCCGAATCCGCAATGGTGAATCAGCACGACCCATGGAATCCATGGGTCGTTTTTTGTATTCTGACGTATACTTGACCCGGGTCTGCATATACTTTTTCAGAGGTGAAAAGGTATGAAGATCGAGGGGAAAAAGCTGCTGCTGGCTCTGGTGATCCCCCTGGGGGTAGGAGGCTTATCCGCCTGGGTGACCCGGGATGCCATGGAGCAGTATGGGGGGCTTGTCCAGCCGCCGCTTGCACCGCCCGGTTGGATCTTTCCGGTGGTGTGGGGCATATTGTTCGTCTTGATGGGCATTTCTTCTTATCTGATCCATACTGCCCAGGTGCTGCCCCAGCCCCGTGCCAGAGCCATGTACTGGTATTATGGACAACTGGCGGTGAATTTCTTCTGGAGCGTGCTGTTTTTCAATTTACAGGGCTATCTGGGAGCATTTATCTGGCTTTGCCTGCTGTGGGTATGGGTACTGATAATGATCCGTGGGTTTTGGCGGATCCGCCCGGTGGCAGGGCTTTTGCAGCTTCCCTATCTGGCGTGGATCACCTTTGCAGGATATCTGAACTTTGGTGTATGGTATCTGAATCGATAAAAACAGCGTCCCGTGGATTCCATGGGACGCTGTCTGTGTACTGTGGGATCATGTAGCTTCTTCCGGCAAGGGGATTGCCCGGTTCAGATGGAAGGAATACAGCACGGTTTCCTTCACGGGCTTCTGGTGCAGCAGTGCCAGGGTGCGCCGATACAGCAACAGCTGACGCTGATAGCGTTCCGTGAGCATCTCGCCCCCTTGTACATAGTCCGTTTTGTAATCCACGAGAACCAGTCCGTCCGGTTCCTCAAATACCAGATCCATAATGCCGCTGAGCATGGCGTTGGTGTCGTTGTACTGGGGCTGATCCGGCAGCTGCAAATCGCTGATCCGTACCAGGAATTTTCGCTCCCGCCACACATGCTCCGCCTGTCGGATCCGTTCATACAAGGGGGATGCCAAGAATGCCCGGATCCGGTTCAGATCCAGGGAATCCGCCTGCCGTCGGGTCAGATGTCCATCCTCCGTCAGGCGCTGCCGCTCCGCATCCGGATCCTGTGCAGCCGCAGCAAAATCTGCATATTGCAGGAACGCATGCAGGGCGGTACCCTTTTCCGCCCCGGTGAGGGCGGTTTCCTCTGCCATGAATCTGGGACGGCGCAGTGCCAGATTTACCGCATCTTCATTCTTGGACAGGGCGGAAACGCTGGTCTTGGATGGGATGCCCATGAGCCGGTCGTCATACACTGCTGCAAACTGCATCCGCAGGGCGGTGACCATGGCTGGATCCGGTTTTGGATATGCAGCAGGCGTCGGCGTATCCTGTTCCGTGGCATCGCTGCTGTCCTCCGGATGCAGGATCTCCATGGGCACAGCCGGCTGCAGGGGGCAGGGGGGCATCTGGCATGCTTCCCGTAGGGGGGCAGCATTTTCTGCGGTCAGCAGCGCCATCCACAGCCAGTCCGCCATGCAGTTTGCTGAGGCGGCAATGGAAGGTGTCACCCTGCCGGATGCGGCAATGGCTGCACCGAAACGAAAGCCCTGTTTTTTTCGGGCATCATTCAGCCGCAGCGGCAAAAACAGCTTGTCCTTTGCCCGTGTCAGTGCCACATACAGCAGCCGCAGCTCCTCGCTTTTGGCGTAGCTTTCCCGCTGCATGGAAATGGCGGCATAGGGCAGGGTTTTGTACCGGGTATAAACAGCCGGATCCTGGAGCCGGAACCCAAAACCGTACTCCTGTAAAAACTGAAAGGCTGCCCGGTCGTCCTGATGATTGAAATCTGTTTCGGATTCTGCCAGGAACACAAAGGGGAATTCCAGTCCCTTGGATTTGTGGATGGTTTTGATGGCTACCACGTCCTCCGAGCCGGAAACCGCAGTACCGGGCTGAAAGTCCTTTCCCCGGGCAGAAACCTGTGCAATGTAATGCAGAAAGCCGGACAGCCCGCCGCCGCTGGCAGTCTCATAGTTTCGGGCATAGGTCAGCATCAGCCGCAGGTTCGCCTGCTTTTTTGCTCCATCGCTGTACCGCTGCATCACCGAGAGAAAGTCCGTGCTTTCATAGATCCGCCGGATCAGCCGCTCTGGGGTGTCCTGCATGGCGTACATCCGGAATGTCTGCAAGGCGTTGTAGAACCCCTTTGTCTTTTCGTACATGGCTCCGGTCAGCAACGGTTGGGCGTCTGCTGCGCCGGTTTCCCCGATGCCCCGGCAGATGGCAGCATACAGAGAGGCTTTGGGCGCCAGCAGCCGCAGCTGGGTCAGCTCATCCATATCGAACCGGAACATGGGGGACAGGAGCACTGCCGCCATGGCTGTATCCTGGGGTGGATTGTCAATGATCCGCAGCAGATTCAGCAGCAGGGTGATTTCCCGGGCTTTCAGGTATGCTGCCGCTTCCTCGGAATAGGCAGCCACGCCCTGCTCTGCCAGCGCCTGGACGTAGACGCTGCCCTTTGCCTTGTTCCGCATGAGAATGCAGAAATCCCTTGGCGTACAGGGCCGGGTATGATTCGCTCCGTCGGACACAGGTGCGCCCTCCCGGAGCATCCGGGCAATACGCTTGGCAATGTATGCTGCCTCCGGATTTGTTCCTTGCTCTCCGTCTTCCAGCAGGGCGACCTCCGTATCCCTGAGCGTTTCCGCAAAGGCGGCGCCCTGATGCAGCGCTTCCTCACTAGTGTATGCCACCTCTCCAACCTGAGGGGTCATCAGCGTGCTGAACAGGAAGTTCACCATGGCGATGACTTCCGGACTGCTGCGGAAATTCCGGTTCAGCAGAATGCAGGCGTTTTCCCCATCGTCCTTGCCGGTGTAGGGCTTGCATGCCTGCATGGTGCGGATGAAATTCTGAGGATTTGCCAGCCGGAACCGGTAGATTGCCTGTTTCACATCCCCCACCATGAATAAGTTATCCCCGTTGGCAACAGCACTGCCCTTGTGGGAGATCAGCTTGAAGATCAGATCCTGCTTGTTGTTGGTGTCCTGGAATTCGTCGATCATGATGATCTGGTAAAACTCTGACAGCTCCTTGGCAAGTGCAGTTTGTTGGATGGTTCCGTCCGCCTGGCATGTTCCCAGCAGGGACAGAGCAAGCTGTTCCGCATCCGTAAAGCCAATGGCGTTTTTGTCGCACTTCATCTCCCAGAGCCGGTCATCCAGCTGCTGCAAAAACGCATGCAGCACCGGGATCAGACTGCAATGGGCGTCCAGATCCTCCTGCCGGTGGCACAGCAGGGAAACAGCTTCCGCTTGCAGATCTTTCAGAATCTTTTTCCCATCGTCCCGGAGTGCCTTTGCAAGCTCCCGCTTTTCCGGATCCGTACAGGTTTTGGTGACACGGGGGAAGGAGGCAAAGGACAGGGCGCTGAACAGGGCAGCGCACCGATCCGGATCCTTCTCTGTGCATGCCTTTTGCAGCAGGGTCAGCTGCTCCTGCTCGGTGATCAGAAATGCCGTCAGTTTTTCCTGATTTACCTCTGCGGACAGGCGGATCGCTTCATCCAGCCGCTGGATGCATGCAGCAATGGTCTGCCCCAGATTGTCCAGGTACATGTGGACAAAGGTGTCGTTCCGGTATTGTTCTGTCAGCTGCTCCATCCGCTGTAAACCAAAGGGCAGCCCCATGACGCACCGGTACAGCTCCGTCAGCAGGTTTTCCAGTTCTGCATCCGTCCGACCGCTGAACCGGTCGCACAGAAGCTGCATATCCCCCTGCCGTGCCGGGTCTGCGTACCATGCCTCCATGATGTCCGCCAGTCCCCGGCTGACCATCATGTTCATTTCCGTTTCCTCCAGGATCCGGAAGGTAGGAGTAATGTCCAGTTCGGCGCAGTGATCCCGGATCAGATCAAAGCAAAAGGAGTGAATGGTACAGATTTTGGCGCATTGCAGCTGGCTTTGCTGCTGCCGCAGCCATACGTTCCGGGGATCCTGTGCGATGCACTGGGTCAGGGCATGCTCCAGCCGGGATTTCATCTCTGCTGCCGCATCGTTGGTAAATGTAACGACAGCAAGTCGTGCGGCACTGACCGGATGCTCCGGATCCGTCAGCTGTCGGATCAGCCGCTCCACCAGCACGGAGGTTTTACCACTGCCTGCGGCGGCGGATACCAGAAAGGAGGCACCCCGTGCATTGATCGCCTGCTGCTGCTCCGGTGTCCAGTTACGCATGTTCCGATTCCTCCTTCTCTTCGCCGGAGATCCGCTCCAGCATCTGTTCCTTCGCTGTTTTCTCGTATGTGCGGCAGGTCACGTTGGGCACATTGCCGCAGATTTCCTTGCAGTCACAGTAGGCGCAGGGGGTCTTTTGCCCGATCACCAGCGGATCTGCCGGAATACGTCCCCCATACAGCTGCTCCGCCATGTCCGTCAGTACCTGTCTTGCATGCGTGCGCAGGTTGGCAAACTGCTTCCTTGTCAGGTATGCGGAGCTGCTGACAGATTTCAGCTTCGGTTCTCCCTCTCCCGGATCATCCTTTGCAAGCGTTGCCGGAATGTAGATGCCTGCAAGATGCTCCTCCATGGCGGTCAGCACACTGCGTTCCTTGAGCATGACGCCGTTCATCAGATACTGCTGATTGATGTAATCCTCAAGCCGGGCATTCTCCTGGCTGCGGCTACGACCACAGGGCAGTCCCCCGGCAGGCACATACAGCACGCCGGCGGGCACTGCCCCACCGTATTTACCCTCTGGCTCGGTGATGGAAAACAGGTACAGCAGCATTTGCATGTCCACCCCATACAGCAGCTTTCCCAGGTCAAATTCCTTCTTTCCGGTTTTGTAGTCGATGACCCGGATATACCGGGTACCGTTTTCCTCATACAGATCCACCCGGTCGATCTTGCCCCCTAAGATCAGTTGGATCCCGGAAGGAGTGGTAAGAGTTACCGGTATGCTGCCGTCCTGCCGGGATAGCTTCAGCTCCATGGATACGGGGCGGAATGCAGATTGGGAAAGCTCCTGCTGTAAATGCCGGATCAGGGGCGGAATGCTCCCGGTGATGCGCCGGTAGTTGCTTGCAAACCGGGCGTCCTTGCCGAAGCTGCCTCCCATTGCCTGTTCCAGATACTGTGCTGCATACTGCTCCACCCGGGCAGTGACCTCCGCCTCGGTCAGTGCGTCAAAGCTTTCCTTGTCCGGACAGCCGGTCAGCAGCTGTTCCAGGCAGTAATGCACCAGATTGCCAGTTTCCAGCGGGTTGATTTCTTTTTTCTGATCCGCCCGGATGCCCAGTCCATAGTTCATATAATACTGGAAGGGGCACAGGTTATAGGTTTCCAACCTTGTGGCAGACAGATACAGCCGGTCTCCGAACAGCTCCCGGATCCGCTCCGTGTGGGCGATCCGATGCTCCGGTGTCAATGAAAGGGTGTCCAGGGACGCCAGCCGGGGACCGTACACCGGATCCGATGCCAGTGCTTCCCGGATGCTTGCACCCTCTGTTGTGTGCCGGTAAAAGCCCTGTACTGTCAGGTCGTAGGCGGCTCTCGGCGTGGCGGCATACATGCAGGGATCCTCCTGCTCGGCGATCCGGAGCATGGGGGCATCGAACATATCCCGGATCTGCCGGATCAGAGCAGATGGACTGCGGCTGCTGCCGGCAGCGTCCGACAGGGGATAAAACAAATACAGCCCATCAGAGGCGGAGGACAGGGTTTTATAGGCGATCAGCCGCTCATCCCCGATCAGCTGCTCCGTAGAACGGGAAAGAAACAGCTCCCGTGCCTCCAGCTGCTGCTTGTCCGCATCGGTAAACAGTCCGGTGCTGTGAACCTGGCTGGGGAAGAAGCCTTCGCTGACCCCCAGTACAAACACATACTTGGGGGCATTCAGCCGGGCTGTTTCGGCGGACGCCACCAGCACCGCATCCAGAGACTGGGGGGGCGTACTGTAGCTGATCCGGCTCAGCAGCGCCTGCATCAGATCCCGGAACCGGGATGTGGGCAGCACCGCATCTCCCAGCACATTGCACAGTGCGTCCAGCACATCCGCCAGACTGCCCCACAGGGCTTTCAGGGCGGATGCCTCCGCTGTACAGCCAGCCTCCTGGTAATCCTGGGCGATGCCGCTGATGTTTCTTGGTACATTCATCCGGCAAAGGAACTGGTACAGTTCTTTGCAGAGTGTCCGCACATTCTGTCCCCGGCATGCCTCACGCAGCTGCATGATCGGCTCCACCAGTTCCCGGCGCAGCGCCTCCAGGTCGCTGTTTTCCTCCAGCCCGGCGGTGAAAGGCTCCAGCCACATCATACCGTCCACGTTCCAGGTATAGCAGTAGGATTCCAACCGGGCAGTCCGTTCGCAGGAGATGCCAAGCAGACGGGTTTTTGCATACCGGAGCAGGGTCTCTGTCCGGGGACGTTTTTCGCTGATCAACTCCAGTACCCCGGACATGAGCTGCAGCAGGGCTGTATGCATGCAGGAGATTTTTCTGTCCAGGTGAAAGGGAATGGAATAGCGAATGCAGGCGGATTCCAGGATTCCTGCATATTCCTCCAGCTGGTGGGTGACAATGGCGATGTCCGCATAGCGCACCCCCTGCTCCCGGACAAGCTTTCGGATATGGGCACAGGCGCAGTCCGCCTCTGTATAACAGTTTTTTGCCTCGAACACATGAATGTGTTCCGCCGTCGGCAGCTGGGTATGCACCGGCCGCAGGATGCTCCGGCTTACATGGGTAAGATCCGGGTAACGGAATCGAAAAGGCTCCTTGCAAAGGAGTATCTCATGTCTGGTTCTGTGCTTTTGCGCCAACGCCAGCAGCCTCCGGTAGGTGGCGTTGGTAGCGTCAAACACCGAGTAGGCAGGGGCTTCCGGATCCTCCGTCCGCAGGGTGATCCAGAGCTCCTTTGCCTGGGCAAACAGCACATCTAGGAATTCCATCTGATCGCCGGTAAAGCTTTCAAATTCATCCAGAAACAACAGAGCGCCTTTAAAATGCTCATTCCCGGCACAGAGGGCGGCTGCCTCTGTAATATCCGTCAGACTGTCCTTATAGCCCTTCTCCCGGAGCCGCCGGTCGTAATCTCCGTACAGCACCGCCAGATCCGCCGCCTTATCCCGGAGCCTGCCCTCCAGCCTTGCAGTCTGCTCCAGCAGTGCTTCCGGGGAGATGCTGCCTCGGCGCAGTTCCGTGATGGCCTTGGCGGCAGCATCCTGAAAGGCGGGCTTTTTTGCCTGTCGGTCAAAGTGGGAAAAGGCGCTGCTGTCGCTGAGTGCCCGGATGCTCTGATACAGCAGGATGGTCTTGGTCAGATCGTCCGCATATTCTCCGCTTCGTCCCCCGTATTGCTGAAACAGCGCCCGGGCAAGCCTGGTGAAGCTGAGGGACTGGATGGCATTGAACGCCGTCGGTCCCAGTGCCTCGTACAGCTTTAAATCGTTGGTAAAGGAGTATTGCTCCGGCACCAGGGCATAGATCCGTTCCCCCTGTTCATAGGCTTTCCGGATTTGTCCGATCAGCCGGGTGGATTTTCCGCAGCCTGCGCCGCCGATGATGAGATGCAGCATAGTAGCCTCCTTTAGGGGTGTTGTTCTCTCATATACCTATCAAATCATACCATGCCCAGTAAAAAAAGTCAATCTGTCCGCATTTCGGATGTGGGGAATGTGTTCTGAAAAATATGCAATCCGCCATAAAAAGAGCAGGATTGTTTATTGAAGTTGTGACTTTTCTTTGATATGATACATATGACAGCACTGTATAAAATAAAGCCGCCAGGTTGGCTTTGTGCGGTGTTGCCATATATCAAAACAAGGCAGCTGTACCATGCAGGCAGAACAGTACAGTTGCCGATCAGGGGGAGTATATATATGAACCAACACACACGCATAACCAGTGTGCTTCTGGCTGCTGCAATGACGGCGGGGCTTTTTGTACAGCCCGGCACGTTGTCCGGCACAGCGGAAGCCGCAGATGCATCCTATCCGGTGCAGGAATTCCGCATGGGCATCAGCGATACGGATCGGAACATCAATCTGCATTCCGATGAAACCGGTGATTACCTGAGCACCCAGACTCAGAATGGCACTGCCGCAGAAAAGTGGTATCTGCATTATGTCAGTGCCGGGGTCTATGAGATTGTCAGTGCGCAGACCGGCTGCATCATCACCAACGAGAACGGCTTGGCGGTCATGTCGCCGGATACGGACGGGGCAAATCAGCGCTGGAAGATTGTGCCCGTAGAGCAGGATTTTGAGGGCTATGACCTGTACTACAAAATCGTCAGCAACGCAGATAACGGCGCAGCGCTTACCTTCCGGGACGGCAGCAACTCCATTGGCGTGGAATCCTACACCGGTGCGGAGGCACAAAAGTTCCGGCTGGATCTGAACGGACTGGAGGGCTTTGCCGCTGTCAGTAAGGTGGACGGTAAGCTGAAGGCAGGTACCATTGGCGGCTTGCTGGGGGAAACCGTGATTGTGAAAACGGCAGCGGATCTGGTCAGTGCGCTGGACAGCACGGAGCCAAAAACCGTGGTGATCGGGGCGGATATTGACCTGGGAAGCCAGGATAAAACCAAGCAGCGCATCCGGGATGATAAAACCATTGTTGGTTCCTTTGACAGCAATACGATCTATGACAGCCAACTGCGCAACGATGACTTCTATGGGGCGGACGACCGTCCCAGTCAGAATATCGTGATCCGCAATGTGAACTGGGTAGCAAGAACCCTGAACAACAACGGCAGCGGTGTGATTCTGCTGCAATTTTACGGGGTACGAAATCTGTGGTTGGATCACAACAGCTTCAGCGCCACCTTTGGTCAGAATAAGGACAACGAGGTGGGCAAGTTCGTGTGGATCAATACTCCGGCGGCAAACTGGTCGGATGGCAAATACAACGGCTACAACCCGGATTATATCACCGCCTCCTATAACTACTTCAAGAACCGGTACTGGACCTTTGCCTTCGGCTCTCAGAATAAGGATACCTCCCGGCTGCATACCACACTGATGTACAACAAGTGGGAGCAGTGCTCCAGACGCTGTCCCCAGTATTCCAATGGTTATGATCACAACTACAACAACTATCACACGGTTACGGATGGCAGCAACCCCAACAAGTCCTCCCAGGTGATCGGAGGGGAAGGCTCCCGGGTGGTCAACGAAAACTGCCGGTTTGAGGGATATGCGGGCAACGAGCTGGATCCGGACAGGAACAGTGCCATTTCCTTTACGGAAAGCGGATCCTACACTTCCGACAGTCCTTCCGGCACGCCTTCCGCAGTCAGCTTCAAGAATCTGGGCAGTGCCTGGACGGTAACGGACTGCTACAGCTATTCTCTGATCGCCGCATACAACACAAAGGGCACGGATGTAAAAGCATTTTGCAATGCATATTCCGGCAGCTTCAGCAGCAGCCAGCAGATCAAGTACATTACCGACAGTGATATGAGCAGCTTAGTTGAGAAAGCATGCAAAAGCAACTTCCTCCGTTCTGTGAATGTGGGAAATGAGCCGGTAGGCTTCTTGAAAACCGGCGCAGAAATGGATACTGCCCACAGCTTCGTGATCCGGAATAAAGGCAGTCAGCTGTATCTGTCCGATGGGATCCAGACGGAGGAGGAGACCCTGTTCCGGTTCCAGGCTGACCAGGATGGCTACTACCGGATCTTTGACGCCGAGCTGAAATCCTGTCTCTGGGTGACGGATAACAGCAGGGACAATGCAGCGATCGTCCGCCTGCATACCTATACTGGAGATGCGGGAGAGTTGTTCAAATTTGTGGAGCAGGCAGACGGTACCTATACCATCGTCAGCAAGCTGACCCGGGATGCCTCCTGTCTGGGCGTGGCTGCCGGATCTCTGGAGACGGGGGCGCAGGTAGTGCAGTGGAGCTGTGACGAAACGCCCTCCCAGAGCTGGGAGGTTTCTATCCGCATCCAGCCGCTGACCGGTGTGCTGATGGATGCAGCCGTTCTGGATACTGTCTATGACAGCAGCTGGAGCCTGGAGCAGGCGCTTCAGACCGGGTGCCTGGTGTATGGAGACCGGGACGTGACCTACGGGGAGATTCCCGCAGCGCTGCAGGGTGCGGAGTATCTGCGGCCTGCATGCGATTCCAAGAACACACAGGGGGATCTGGTACAAATCACTGCAAAGGCGGATCTGGTGCTGTACGCTGCACTGGATACCCGGGTGGAGCAGCTGCCCCAGTGGCTGGAGGGCTGGACAAAAACGGAGCAGGTGCTGGACAACAGTAAGCAAGTCGTCTATGCACTGTACTGCCGGACTGTGCAGACCGGAGAAACAGTGACCCTTGGCTCAAACGGTCAGGTACAGGGATGTGTGCAGTATACAGTGTTTGCAGTGCAGAAAGGGGGTTCCGGAGATGTGAACGGAGACGGACAATGCACCGTTGCGGATGCAGTGATGCTGCAAAAATTCCTGATCCGGGCAGGCGGTCTGACCAACCCTACGGCGGCGGATCTTTCCGGGGATGGAGTCATCAACGGTATGGATCTTGTATTGCTCAAGCGGCAGCTTCTCGTAAAATAAAAGTGCAGAGATAAAACCTTGCCCTGTCATGGCTTTGGCTATGGCGGGGCATTGCTTTTTCACAGTCCGGTATGTACGAAATGCGCTTTTACATACATAATACGCCCTGCCGTTATCAACTTTTTTGTGAAAAACGACTGCTATATTTGTTTTTTCTATTGTCAAATCTCGAAGGATATGCTATAATAAATGTGTGCAAGATAAATGCCTTGCAGATTCGTATACAACAACCGTGGAGCAGCATAGATGCCGTGTCCGGGTACAGTTGTATTGCCGAAAAGGAGGATGCATATGGGCCTGTTTTCTTTCAGAAGAAAAAAACAATCCCCGGAGGAGCAAGCTGAGATGCTTTACACTGTGGGGATGACGTTGATTGCAAATAATATGTGGGATGCGGCATACAATTCCATCCGGCAGGCGGCTGATCTGGGACATCGGGGTGCCATAGGGCAGCTTGCCATGATGCATATATTTGGCCAGGGCTGTGAGCAGGATCCGGAAACAGGGCTGACGCTTTTGCATCGGGCAGTGGAGCTTGGAAATCTGTATGCCTGCTATGCCTTTTCCGTACTGTACGATCATGGGGTGCCCGGTGTTACTGCACAGGAGGCGGAAGCCATGTGTGCTCTGGCGGCAAATGCAGGTATGGAGGAAGCGGCTGCACGAATGGAGCAGGGGTTTGATATGGAGGGATCGGCATGAGGCTGAGAATTGTAGAGGAACTCTGGGGCATTGACCGCAGAACGGGAAAGCGCAGCGTCAACACTACGGATAACCGGGTCTTTCCGGTAGTTGCCGGGCCGGAGCTTCTGGAAATGCCAAAGGGCGGTCGCCGGTTTACCATTGATGCGGTGGATGCATCGGGTATTACAGTTACAGTGCATTGCCGGAACCAGGCGGCAAGCCGCAGTTGGGTGATTCCGGCGGGGGAAAGCCGCTTCTACCTGCCTCATTCTATGGATGGCGGATACCGCTACCGGCTGTTTTATGAGGATGAAACAGCGCCGAACTACTATGCCATTGGCATGCAGGTGGAAAAGGCGGAGGGAGAGCATGATTCGGCACAGAGCAAGTTTTTCGGTGCACCGGTGATTCCTAGTGCTTGGAAGGATCGCTTTCACGATGACATTGTATTTTTTGCGCAGATCCGTCTGTCGGAGCTTGCCCAACTGGATCCGGAAAACCGATTGCCCCACACCGGGTATCTGTACTTCTTCCTGGATGCGGAGATGTATCCTTCGGATCAGCTGGATATGTGGGTGGAGTATTACCCGGGAGAGCCGGATATGATCGTGGATGATTTCAACGAAGCATCCCCCATTCCCCAGGGGCTGAACCAGGACTGGCTGATTACCTTCCATGCCGCCGTGCCGGGACAGGATGGCACCAAGCTGCTTGGAGTGCCGTCAGATCCGGATGTACCTGCGGAAGGGGCAGGGCTTTTGCTGCAGAATGACCCCCTGGACTTTGATGGTGTCCCCTTTCTGTCCAATCTGGACGGCTATGCGTATGTATTTTTCGGCTCTGATCCCGCAGACTTTGATGCCGTTACCTACCGGGTAGTCAGATCATAAGGAGGTCAATATGGCATACACAGAACAGGAAGCAGCACGGCTGATTGCACTGATCCAGGGTGTGGAATCCCACAAGGAGCATCCGTATTCAGCCCCCACTTACCGGGATACACCGGCTTTGCAGGAGCTGGATGCAATGGTGCATGGGAAGCTGGAAGCAGAGCCGGAACGGGATCAGGACACCTTGGAGGACAGCATTGTGGTGCTCCGCTTTTTGTCGGAATCCTACATGAAACAGTGGAAGATCCGTTATGCCCAGCACAGGTACCAGGAGCTGCTGGAGCTGGAGGCGGAACTGTACAGCCGTTTTGGCATCCGGGACGAGAATTGCGGACAGGATTATCATCAGGCGCTTGCTGCACGGAATATCTATCAGAAGGATCCCTGTCCGGATCTGTCAGCGCTTGTGGCGGACATGCTGCCGGATGCTGTACGGCAGCAAACGGAGCAGCAGGTATTTCAGCAGTATCCCGGACTGAAGCATGATCCGGTGGAACTGACGGATGCATACTTGTCAGTTATTGATGAGGTTGAGCGCCGGATAGCAGAAGCGGATCCGGCACCGGTACACCCTATGGAGCGATCCATCCGTCGGGCAGAACTGCTCCGGGAGTATGGGGTGATCTGGCAGAGCG
>ERZ1673695.1397-NODE-1397-length-24857-cov-8.411418_pt1 | contig 24857 bp, 28 predicted proteins | sample MGYA00580225_ERZ1673695 | MGnify/ENA primary metagenome ERZ1673695 (study PRJEB41218, sample SAMN15661739) | gut metagenome | host: Homo sapiens | place: Canada: London | collected 2015-08-20/2019-03-30 | study: EMG produced TPA metagenomics assembly of... | reverse complement strand
GGCCCCTTTTCCAAAAGGGGCCCTTCCCCCTCCCCAAGTCAACTTACGCCTTCGCCAAAGCCTGTTCCAGATCGGCGAGGATGTCCTTGATATTCTCGATGCCGACGGAGAGCCGCACCATGCCGGGGGTGATCCCGGCGCTGACAAGCTGCTCGTCGGTGAGCTGGCGGTGCGTGGAGCTGGCGGGATGCAGCACGCAGGTACGGATGTCCGCCACATGCACGAGCAGGGAGGCCATCTTGAGGCTGTCGATGAACCGGGCCCCGGCTTCGCGCCCGCCCTTGAGCGAGAAGGAAATCACGCCGCTGCACCCGTTGGGCAGGTATTTGGCGGCCCGCTCCTTGTAAGGGTTACCCTCCAGCGTGGGGTAGCTTACGGACTCGATCTTGTCGTGCTTCTCGAGCCAGTGGGCGACGGCATCGGCATTCTGGCTATGGCGCTCAATGCGCAGGGGCAGGGTTTCAAGCCCCTGATTGATCAGAAAGGCCCCGAACGGCGTCTGACAGGCACCCATATCCCGCATGATCTGCGTACGCGCCTTGACAATATAGGCAGCCTTGCCGAAGGCCTGCGTATAGATGGTCCCGTGATAGGAGTCGTCGGGCTCGGTGAATTCCGGGAACTTGCCGTTCGTCCAGTCGAAGGTGCCGCCGTCCACAATCACCCCGCCCATTTGCAGGGCGTGCCCGTCCATGTATTTGGTGGTCGAATGCACCACGATGTCCGCCCCAAATTCAATGGGGCGGCACAGAACCGGCGTGGCGAACGTGTTGTCCACGATCAGCGGCACGCCGTTCCTATGGGCGATGCGGGCGAACTTTTCGATATCCAGCACTTCAATGCTCGGGTTGGCGATGGTCTCGCCGAACAGCGCCTTGGTGTTGGGGCGGAACGCGGCCTGAATCTCGTCTTCGGAGGCTTCCGGCGACACGAAAGTCACTTCAATGCCAAGCCGCTTGAGCGTCACGGCGAACAGGTTCAGCGAGCCGCCATAGATGGCGGAGGAACTGACGATATGATCCCCGGCGGCGGCAAGGGTCAGGATGGAAAACGTGGTCGCGGCCTGCCCGGAAGCGGTGCACAACGCCCCTACCCCGCCTTCCAGCATGGCGATCTTCTGCTCGACGGCGTCCACGGTGGGATTGCCGAGACGGGTATAGAAGAACCCGGCTTCCTCAAGGTCGAACAGCTTGCTGACCTGCTCGGTGGACTCGTATTTGAACGTCGTGCTCTGACAGATGGGCAAGGTCTGCGGCTCGCCGTTTTTCGGGGAATACCCGGCATACAGGCATTGCGTTTCGATTTCCATTGTTCTCTCCGTTCAAGATGTTTCCCTCCGCAACCTGCGGACGGGGGCGCTTCGCATTCCCGGCGGCGTTTCCCGTGGGCATCCGTCCTTTCCGGACGACGGGGCATCTCCGCCAAGGGGCCGTAAATGAAGCGTGTTGCCGCGTGAAGTGGAGGCTATATCACTATACCTTGATATGTCAATTTAAAAACCGCCTCTTCCGCCCGGATTCGACAATGCGGGCCGGGCGGAGTATGCTCTGCTCGCTTTTTGTGCGGGATTTCCTTCTGTTGCGCCCCCCTTCCCCGCACAGCCCAAAGAGATCGGAGAAAGACGTGGATCAGAAACGAAACCGCAAGACGCCAAGCTGGTGCGGAAGCCGCAAACGTAAGGCCGCACGCACGCCATACGACGCCCGGATCACCGAATACGCCCATCAGGGGCACCTTGTCCCGCCCAGAAGCATCCTCAAAACGCCCGAACAAATCGTGGGCATCCGCGAAAGCGGCAAGATCAACATCGCCGTGCTTGACCATGTGGCGGCGCACATCAAGGCGGGCATGACCACCGCCGAAATCGACAGGCTGGTTTTTGAAAAGACCAAGGAGCTTGGCGGCGTCCCCGCCCCGCTCGGCTACCGCGGGTTCCCCAAAAGCACCTGCACCTCCATCAATGAGGAAGTCTGCCACGGCATCCCCGCCGACGATGTGGCCCTCAAGGACGGCGACATCGTCAATGTGGACGTTTCGACCATCTACAACAGCTACTTTTCCGACTCCTCGCGGATGTTCTGCATCGGCACGGTCAGCAAGGAAAAGCGCCGGCTCGTGGACGTGGCCCGCGAATGCGTGGAGCTGGGATTGCAGGAAGTGAAGCCGTGGGGCTTCCTCGGCGACATGGGGCAGGCCGTGCACGACAACGCGAAAAAGCACGGCTACAGCGTGGTCCGCGAAGTGGGCGGGCACGGCGTGGGCATCCGGTTCCATGAGGAGCCCTTCGTCAGCTACGTCACCAAGCGCGGCACGGACATGCTGCTGGTTCCGGGCATGATCTTTACCATCGAGCCGATGATCAACATGGGCAAGGATGCCATTGTCCTGGACAAGGCGAACGGCTGGACGATCCGCACGGCGGACGGCGCGCCCTCCGCGCAGTGGGAAATCATGGTGCTGGTCACGGAAGACGGGCACGAAGTGCTGGCGTACTGAACTTTCATGGAGGCCGCCTTCCCGCTCCGGGCGAAGGCTGCCGTCCCCAGCATCTCTTGCACCGTATCCGATACCGGCAGGCCCCCGCCTTTCATTGAGAAGGACAGGGAGTCCTTGCCGTACCACTGCCGCTCTGATACTGAGAGGCATACTGTCTTATGAAAGAGAGCCTGTTATGGAAACATCTGCCACCACGATTGTTGTCCCCCCGACGGCTGAGGAGCAACGCATCGCATCCATCGCCGATTCGATAAACCTCGCCGATCCCTCCCTGACCGTCACGTATGGGACGGAGGCCATGCAGGGCATCTCCCGGTTCGCGGACGATCTCCTTTCCCGCGTGCAGGCCAAGGATTCCGGGGAACTCGGCGAATCGCTCACCAACCTTATGCTCAAAGTGAAGGATGTGAACGTCTCGGAAGTCATGGGCTCGCCGGGGTTCCTCCAGTCGCTGCCGCTTGTGGGCTCGCTGTTCTCTTCCGCCAAGCGCACGGTGGCGAAGTTCAACACCCTTTCGGAACAGATCGAAATCATCGTCGACAAGCTGGACGAGGCCATGATCGGCCTGCTCCGCGACATCGAGACGCTTGAGATGCTCTATGAGCACAATGCGCGGTTCCACGCGGAATTGACGGCGTACATTGAAGCGGGCAAGCGCAAATTGGAAGAGGCGCGAACTGTGGAACTGCCGCGCCTCAAGGCGCAGGCGGATGCGTCCGGCGATCTCATGGAGGCGCAGCAAGTCCGCGACCTTTCGGAGCAGATCAACCGTTTCGAGCGGCGGTTGCACGATTTGCAGCTTTCGCGGACCATCACGGTGCAGACCGCGCCGCAGATACGCATCATCCAGAGCAACAACAGGACGCTGGCGGAAAAAATCCAGACCAGCATACTCGCCACCATCCCCATCTGGAAAAGCCAGATGGTCCTCGCCCTTTCCCTGCACGGTCAGAAGAACGCGGCGGCGCTTCAGAAGACCGTCTCCGACACGACCAACGACATGTTGCGCAGCAACGCGGAACTGCTCGAACAGGCCGCCGTCGATACGGCCCGCGAGGTGGAGCGTTCCGTGGTGGATATTGAAACGTTGCGCGAGGTGCATGAAAAGCTCATCGGCACCATAGAGGAAACCCTGCGTATCGCGCAGGAAGGCCGGGAACGGCGGGCGGCGGCTGAAAAAGAGCTGGCCGTCATGGAAACGGAACTCAAGGACAGGCTTACCTCGTTGGCCGCACGCAAAAGCCGGGAAGAAATCGCCGCCGCATCCGGAACGGAAACGCGGCAGAGCGCCCCCGGACAGGGCGGCACCGGCTCCGGGGTGTAATCCATGCACGAAGGCGAAAAGGAACATATGGTGGTCGGACCGAACGCCGAGGAACCGAAGGGTTCGTTTTGGGATGCGATACGTCGATTCTTCAAGCGTATCCTCTTTCATATCAGCGCGTTCATCATTGGGGCGATTCTGTCTACCCATGTTCCGCAAATACATCCGGGCGAGGCCGCTCTTGGCGTCTACCTTGGCCTTATCTGCATCGTCGCGCGCGGCGCATCCCGGAAACCGTCGTGGATCGTCCCCGCCGTATCCGGCGCGGGGCTGGCCGTCTTGCTGATCCTTTTCGGTATGCCGTTCCCGTATGCGCTGTTCTGGGGAGGCTTGCAGTCATGGGTACAGCGCCTTCTGGTGAAATCCTTTCGCATGGGCACGGAATGGGTTCCGTTTTCTCTGTTGCTCATCATGGCCTTCTCAGTGAGGCAAACCCTTTCCCTGCCTCTTGCCATGCTGTTTTGCGCCCTCCTCGCCGGGGGACAGGGCATCCTCTGGGCCTTGGCCCGCAAGCGTGCGGCGGAACTGGCACCCAAGCCCAAACCGGAACCGAAGCCAGAACCAGCCCCCTCCCCGGATGAACCGGCGTCCATGAAGGCATCCCGTACTTCCCTCGCGGAACTTGAATGCAAGCTGCCCGGCCTCCCTGCGGAGACGCAAGCCTCCGTGCGCGCCATCATGCAATCCGCCAACAACATTCTGGGCTGCATGGCTACTGATCCGCGAGATGTGGATCACGGCGCGCGTTTCCTCAAGCGCTACCTCGCCGCCACCCACGGCATCGTGGATACGCACCTGCGTTTCGCCCACGACAAAGACATATCCCCGGATGTCGCCAGCGCCCTTGCCCGGAGCAACGACATGCTCGCCCGGTTGAAGGTCGCCTTTGCCAAGGAGCACGCCCTGCTCCTGCAAAACGACGTCACCGATTTCTCCGCCGACCTCAAGACGCTCGACACGCTGCTCAAAATGGACGGCAACTAGAAGACTAACCGGAATATCCGCTGCAAACGGAACAAAACGAAGCGGGCCGATGAGAATATTCATCGGCCCGCTTTATTTTGCACGGAACGGCACCACGGAAAAGGCTCTCACTCCTGCGGGGAGACATGATTTGATAAGGCTTGTTCTGTCCGCAACAAAAGTGTGGAGGCGGGAACCCCATACATTTCACCCAACAAAATGAGCACGTTTATTGAGGGAAGAATGATGCCCCTCTCCATGCGAGATACGTAGGATCGCTCTGTCCCAAGAGCTATGGCTACTTGCTCTTGAGAAAGCTTGAGAATGGATTTCCGGGCTTTCTTCAGTTGCTCACCAAGAGCGGCTTTGAGGTAGGGAACTTTTTTCACTGTGCTGTCGATTTTCCAAAGCTATTCAGTCAAGGCTGCTCCCTACCCCCCTCAGGCTCTTCTATCACGGGGATGGAGGGCATCAGCTCAACTGTTTTACGGAATAATATACAAGGATCTATCTCAAGAGCATGGGCGATCACCACAATTGTGGAAAGTACAGGCTCGTTTTCACCTTTTTCCAGCTTGGCCAACTGCTGTGGGGTGCGCCCGATCAATTTTGCCAAACGATACCGTGAAACACCTTGCTCTATCCGGGCAGCAAGAACAACTTCTCCAAAAGGGCATGGCGTTCTTTCAGTTTTCTCACTCAACAGGCACCATCGGCTCTTGTTGGGCACTCATGGCTTTTGCCGCCTCATTCACCAAAGTTCCCGGCTCCATGCCCAGCGCGTGGGCGAGCAAAATCAGCGCTGAAAGTTTGGGTTCCCTTTCACCGCGTTCAATTTGGCTGATCTGCTGAATGGAACGCCCTGCCAGCCGTGCAAGCCGGTATTGCGTGATACCACGCTCTTCACGGGCGGTTACGAGAATTTTTCCAAACGGGCATGGAGAAGATTTCTTACTCATCTTCTTCCAAGCGCATCAGCCGATCCATTTCGTTCAGCAAGTCACCGGGAGAAACGCCAAGCCCCGTCCAAGACGAATGATCATCCGGGCTTTGGGCTCTCGCTTGGAGTTTTCAAGCTTATTCAGGTATTCCTCAGCGATACCTGTTCTTTTGGCAAGCTGGTATTGCGATATCTGGAGAGACTCCCGGATATTGACAAGTGCCGCTCCGAACAGACATTGCTTTACAGTTCCTGCTCTCATATTCTTTTTTTTACTTTTATTGTCTTCAGCTTCTCACTAAAAATATCAAAAAAACTCCAGCATCAACACCTGTAGCCATAACCAACTTTACAGCGTTGATAATACCAGGCAATTGCGTTCCTTTTTCCACCTTCTGGAGACTTCTATGATCATACTTTGCTATGGAAGAAATATAATTTTGGGAAAGTTTTGTAACAGATCTACATTGCGAAAGAAGCATTCCAAAAATTTCCGCTTCTTCGAGTGGTGTCAGAACGGAATTCAACTGCTCCTGAAATTCTTTTTGGGATAGCGATGGAATTTTTGATACATCGATACAATGAGATAAAAGAGAGGCTAGCTCCATAAAGAAGCTTTGTATGTCGACATTTACGGCAAGAAGCATTTTTACGGCAAGAATAACGTTAGGCTCTTGATTTCCCGCTTCTACTTGATTCACATTACTGAGATGTGTCCCTGCTCTGACGGAAATCTCCCACTGCGAAAGAGCGGTTTGAGAACGAGCCTCCTGAAAAAGGCTACCGAATATGCATACTTTCTTAGTCATGCCATAGCAGATGCCTCAAAATTTTAAATCATACCAGATGGCTAAAATCATACTTGGTATTCACCCAATTCGAGACAAAAAAAACCATAACTGCTCAAAAAACTGTCCCGGCGGTACATCGATCGCAGCAACCAATTTCACCGCAGTCGTTACCAGAGGCTCTTGTTCTCCCTTCTCAACACGTTGCAGGCTTCTTAAATCATAATGGATATTCTTTGCTATGCGCTTTTGAGACACTCCTCTCTGTAATCGACAGTACCGCAGCAACTCCCCATAACCGGAAACCTCATGAGGTTCGGGAGTGCGGGAAAACATGTCCTCCTTTAGAGCTTCGAAAAGGTACGGGGCTATTCGCTCAGAAGATGTGCACAGCTTCATTTCTTCAGTTAATTTCGAAAAAAAAGAGTTTAAATCTACATCACATGCGGCAACAAGCCGTACCGCCACATGGACGCGTGGCTCTTGATGGCCTGCTTCAATTTGGTTGACATTGCTCAGATGAGTTCCGGCTTTAACAGAGACAATCCACTGTGAAAGTCCACTGTTCATCCGAACATCTCGAAATAACTTACTAAAAATATACGCTTTTTTTACTCATTAAAAATAATTGCCAGAAAATATCGAATCAGGCTAGACGGTCTAAACCACGCTTTGAATTAACCCAACAACATTATATTTTCTGAACTAAGGATGATTTATTTAACCTCTTTTTATCAACGGAGAGAGCAAGTTGAATCTTCTTTATGAAGAGACGATGGCTCGGATTAAAACCGTGTCGCGCACCCAGACACAGACCGAACTAGCCAAGTTACTTGAAGTCAGCCAATCCAGCGTAGCCGAAGCCAAGAGACGGCAATCCATCCCGGCGGACTGGTACCTGAAATTGTTTGAAAAACTGGGAGTGAATCCCGATTGGCTCAAGAAAGGCAACGGCCCGGTATACCTGCGCACAGAGGCCGGATACGTCCCGAGCGACGGGGACGGGCCGCCCATAGATCCCGGCTTGTTGGGATCGCCTCTGGCGCAATCGGCGCTTGCCCCGGTGTACGCCATGTGCGGCGACAGCACGAAAACCGGCTCACCAGCGGCGGCGCTTCAACCGATAGGAAAGATCGCCCTCCCCAAGCCATACGCCCGAGAAGGGATCATCGTTCTGGAAATGGACAACGAATCAGCCGCCCCCACAGCGCGCTGCGGCGCTTATGTCGGCATCGACACAGCCGCAAGCAGTCCCGCAAGCGGAGAACTGTTTGCGGTACTGCTTCCCTATGAAGGGATCATCTTGAGAAGGCTGGCTTGGGATCGGAAGGAAAAATGCTTTGTGCTGCGGGCGGAAAACCCCGCTTACCCGGAAATTCGGATTCAGGAAGACCTGACGGGCCGGATTCTTGGACGGCTGGCGTGGGTCATGCAGAAAGTCTAGGCGGGGAATTGCTGAAGTCAGGGCTTATCCGAAAAGCATAGGGACAGGATACGTGCAGCCTCTATATACTGCGTCTGACACCTAGTTCTCATCAAACAAGTCCTTGATGTTGACATCCAAGACCTTAGCCAATGCGTCAAGCGTGGACAGTTTGCATTCATAAATCAAGGTTCCCCGAGCCCTGTTTATCGTCTCTCCCGCGACGCCGGAAAGCTCCGCAAGACGCCGATACGTCAGTTTTTTCTCTTTCATCAGTTTGGCAAGATTGCTTTTCACCATCCCTGTATCCCCCTGCGCGAGCGGCTTGCCGTGTTTTTCGAGTGCTCTTGGCAATAAAAAAAATCCATAACCGCTTTATTTCAAGCTGTTATGGACTACTTTGAAAAATATGGAAAGAGTTTTGGCAGGGGAGGGATACTAACTACAAAATATCTATTTGAATTTAATAGTAAAAATAAGTTTAAAAAATAAATATACCCCGTTTTATACCCCATTCTTCTGTCCCTCTCTTTCTCTACAATACCTCAAAGCTACAGGGGACAAAAGAGCTTGTCCCGCTTCTTGTCCCACGCTTTGTCCCACCGCTTAATATTAAAAAACAGTATGTTACAGAAAACCTTGTCCCACGTCTTGTCCCGCTATATTCTAAATAATTACAGCATATTACTCTAAAAACAGCTCTTTTGTCCCACTTTTGCCTCTGGAGCGCCCACCCCTTTGATGAAGTGGGACAACACCAGAAAAGGCGACCCATTTCTGAGTCGCCCCTGTTCCATCACTTGCCGGGCGGTCTATTTCACATCATACATCTTTTCTGCCGGGCACAATTCAAGCATGGTGCGGCGAACCTCTTCCACAATAGCGAGGTAACAGGAAGCTCGATCCGCATCCTCAGAGGTAACGTCATTGCCGTCCGCCGCGTTCCACTGCAGCAGTTCGACAAGGCCGCTTGTCAGGCTATCGAGCCGCCGCCACGTCTTTTTCTGCTCAGGCGTCAGCATGACCATTCTCCTTCGGCTCTATCCACAAGACGCCGTCCGCTTCGTCAGGGAACAGAGTACTCAGCGGAAAGGATAATTCCCCGCAAGCAATCCGCAGCTTGTCTTGAAGAAGGCTGAATGTAAGCGACAAGCCAATACGGAACCCGACAGAAGGTTCGGAGTCAGCGGCAAACGTATTGGACACGGCCTCTTCAAGGAATACGGCAAGGTTTTGGGCATCCTCGAGGATTCCGGCCTTGGTGTCGTGCCGCAGACAAGAGGGAACGCTTTCCGCGTCCACAAGGTAGGGTTTGGTACGTCTGGTCTGGCTCATTCCGCACCCCCTTCCTCATCATTGAACGCTTCGCATTGCTCCACCTTGTCCCGCACCATTTCAAAGCCACACAGGAACGCAAGGTGATCATGGTCAGAGGTAGCGCCGACTCTTTGGAGGCAAGCGGCCTCAAGAAGATCGATAGCCCCGTACAGTTCATCAAAGGCTTCTGCGCGAGTCATTCGGCACCCCCGGCAAGGAAGAGTTCCGGCAGAAGGGAAACAGCCAGCAGAAGGCCAAACAGGGCCACTACAGCGGCCTTGCGGATGGAGCGGGACACGGCCCGGCAGGTAAAGATGAACAAGAGGATGCGCCGTGTGGTATGGCGGTCATGAAGGCGGCTCACCAGAGAGGAGCCGAAATATGCAGCTATGGACATGGTATCTCCCGAATATGCGTCATGATTCCCGGTCAGCGCGAAGGCTTCCGGGGAACGTCTGTTTGTCGTGGTGCAGCGGGGTACCCGGCAAAGGCGAATGTGTGTCCTACCTTTGCCGGGCATTTTTCTAGAAGTCGTCGCCGGGCTGCTTGCTCGTCTGGGCGATCACGCAGTAGCAACCGCGTACCTTGTAGTCTCGGGCGAAGTCTTCGGCGCTGCGGCGATTGAAGCACCAATGCAAGCGGCGGGGTTCGGTCTCCGAGGTATCAGGCGCAAAGACGATGCACAGCCACCACTTGCCGGATTCATGGCCTTCAGTAATGGACGGCATATTCAGGACACGCTGGCGGGCTATAGCGGCCTCTTCCCTATCCTTGCGGGTGGTTTCCGCATAGTTGGCAAAGAAGGCATCAAGGCCACGGGAGGGACGATTGACGCGGGGGGAAGTTTCGGGAATGTTGGTGGTAGCCATGATTCACTCCTGTGAAGTGGGTTGATGGTTAGGCCCGGTTTGGAAGTTCGTACCTTCCTACCGGGCTGTTTTTGTATTGCCCTTTTGTTGGATTTGTTATAATAAATACCAACAATGTATGTCAAGTTGTTTTTATGTATACCAACAAAAAAAGATGAGGTATGTCCATGTTTAAAAGTAATATTCGGGAGTTAATGGATAAAAAAAACAAAACAGTTCGTTTGCTTTCAAAAGAAACTGAGTTATCGGATACCACAATTTTTCGTGCAACTCAGGATGATACCATAGGCGCATGTCAGTTGAACACGCTTGCCCGTATCGGAGCGGCCCTCGGCGTGAAGACGAAACGGCTGTATGAAGAAATTGATGAAAAATCTATTTAATGTCTTTTTCTGACTTTACAACGTCTAAAAAGGACGATAATATGTCTTTATGAGACAGATGTAATTTCAGTCAATATTAACCGAGGAAGTTGCTATGGAATGCACGTATGCGTTTTGGAACAACAAGGGTGGTACAGGAAAAACTAGTTTGGCTTTTCAAGCAATTACAGGATACGCTGAAAAATTTCCTGATAAAAAAATTCTGGCTATCGATCTCTGTCCCCAAGCCAACCTGTCAGAACTTATGCTAGGAGGGCTTTGCAATAAAGGAAGTGAAAAACTTTTATCTAGGCAAGGTCTTATACCAAGATGTAGCATAGGCGGATATTTCCAACTTAGACTGCCTTCACCTTATTCTCCTCCTGCGTTCAGTCCTCATGACTTCATTACGATACCTAATTTGATACATAATGATATCCCATCTAATATAGATCTCGTATGTGGGGATCCACTCCTTGAGCTTCAGTCAAATGCTATCAATACATTAGCAAACCAAAATATCCCCGGAACAAACACATGGATTGCTGTAGTAGATTGGATTAAAGATTTTTTAGTATCAATTAAAGATGAATATGATATTATATTTTTTGATTGCAATCCAAGCTTTTCAATGTTTACACAGATAGCATTAGCCAGTACAGATAGAATAATACTTCCTGTCATGGCAGACGACTCTTCAAGAAGAGCAATACTTAATGCATTCTCTCTTATATACGGATTAAAACTTCCATCTGATATATATTCAACATACATGTTTGCAACAAAACTTAAAAATGCTGGTAGAGATCTACCTAAAATACATTTATTTGTGAAGAACAGAATAACACAGTATATGGGTCCTGCATCTGCATATGCGGCCGTTTTAAATTCGATAATGGATGATGTGTCCGGAATATTAAATACAAACCCAGAACTTTTTACATTTGATGATGCTTGTGATGGATTTGTTGAAATAAGAGATTTCCAAACTACAGGGGTAGTTGCTTTTGCAAAGGGATTACCTTTTTCAAAGGTTACTGCTAAGAAGCAATCTATTGGTGATTATCGTGTTCAAGTAAAAAAAGAATATCTAGATAATTGTAAAAAGGCGTTAAAAATTTTTGTTAATGCCCTTTGATTTTCGGATAATATAGTGAAGAAGCCAATTCCTGCGATTTATTGGGACACTATTTCTCGCCCCGGTTTGGAGTTCCCGCTCCTGCCGGGGCAAACTCGTTTCCGACTACCACAATGCAAACGCAAGACCTCATGCTGCATTTAGTGATGTGGCGGGTACCCTCCTTTATCTGGTAGACGAGGACGGTTTGAAAGCCAACAGTACCCGGAAAACACAATTCGGCCCTACCTCTTGTAGAGAGCGCTGATACTACCTTACCTGCCTCCATCCCCCCGTACAGATCAGATTATCCACCTATTGATCATTGCTATTCCAATGTGTTAAGATGATACTTACACACATGAAATACCGTATTCCCCACATGCCCGGCGGTGAATACATCCTTCGTCGCGATTACTCGACCATCCCGTCCACCCTCATCCTGTGTCGTGTGCTGGCCCGTTGCCACCACGTCAGGGACGAACTCGACAACATCCGCCACCAAGCCCTTGCCGAGAGCTGGCATCCCCTCATACAGGGGCTTGCCGAGTGTTCCGTCAGCAAGAACGTTGTCTGCTCTCTCGACATTGCCGGACTCACAGGTCGCCGCCACCAGAGCGTTACCAGAGCTATTGAACGGCGTATGAAGCAACGTAGCTATTTTCTGCCCGCCAAGAGCCGCTACGTTGCCCCATCAGGCTTGCGCTCCGGCATGTACATCATGAAGCCGGAAGACGCCTTTCATGTTCTGGACTTCATGAAAGGGGACACCGCCGAGTACGCCTACTCCGAATTGCAGGACGCGCTTGTGAGCTGCGGCGTGCTCTGGTTCAAGCTCGACCCGTGGACGCCCGGCAAGCAATGGCCCCAATACGATTTCAAGGCGTTCCGGTGGCCTCAATGGGCGGTGGATTATCTGGATAGAGGGGTACAGGGAAGGGTGTAGGCTGTGACGTATGGAAAGGAGCCATCAGGCATGACGATTATCACGGGGTGGCGGGCGATTGCCCAGACGCTCGGCGTTACCCAGTCCGTCGCCCGTGGCTGGCGCGAACAGGGCGCGCCCATCCTCCTGCTTCCCGGTGATAAGAAGGAGACGGTTCCCGCCGCCAATGTTTCCGAGTTGTGGGAGTGGTTGTCCAGTCGGTATGGCCCCGCCGCATCTTCCCACGCCGCCCCGCCGTCACCTTCCCCGGCAAAGAAGGAAGCTCACCCCTTGCCGAATACATCCCTCACCGCCGCATCGGAACCGTCTGTGCTTGCCCACCAGTCCGCCGTCACGCCGCCCCAGACGTGCCCCAACTGTGGAACCACGGGCATGGTGCGGCGATACCGCGACCGCTGGCGTTGCGAGTGGTGCCACACCATCATTTCGGGTTCCGACTGACGGCAAGCGTTTCGGTTCGGAAGGTTCGCGGGCACTCCGAGCTTTGGTTGTGACCGCCCACAACTTTCGCATGGAACACAGCATAGCCTCCTAAAAACATTGCCCCTTGCTTTGCCACGCCCACAACTTCCCCTGTGCAACAGAAGGGGCTTGCGTTTGTGCTTCCATCCACGGCAATGGGTTGAAACTGCTATCTTCCGTTCTGACAAAGCATTGCGTTTCCCTCCCTCTTCTTCCCCATTTTACCCCCCGAAATTTTCCCGAAACTATACGCGAAGGGGTACACCCGGTCATGGGCTATGCGTATCCAAAGACGTTGCCCCCTCCCCGGGCCCATGCGTCAATACGCTTTCTATGCCCTGAAAGGTGGACGAAAATGTTCAGGGTCTTTCCTCTCCCCCTTGCCGTGTACGGTTCTCGGAAACAGTTCACAGGGAGTCGGAACAATGGGAGAAATCTGGATAGGTTTGGATCTCCTCAGCGCGTATATTGGTGAGGAGGGGGCCATAGCTTTCTGCAAGGAATTTGGTGGGGTGAGCACGTATATCCCGCACAACCCCCAACAGGCCGGGCGGATTGCCGACGTAGTAGGCATGTCCTGCGCTGAAACCCTTTCCCATCAACTCGGCGGTTGCAACATCACGCCCCCCACCTCATGCAAGAGAGTGCTCAAAAGGCTACAGGTGGAGCGTCTTCTTGCATCGGGCAAGAGCCCCCGCCGCTGCGCGTTCGAGGTCGGCTGTACGGAACGCTATGCCCGAACAATCGCCCGGCAGATAAAAGAACTCCTTTCCAAGACATCTGGTTGATTGCCGGAGCCGAAAGGCCACACCGGAAGATAAGCGGCCCTTTTTATAGTTCCGAAAAACTACCGCGTAATAGGCATCACGACAAAAGGCCGCCACCCGGTAAAGGGTGAACGGCCTTTTTTTATACTCAACGGTGTTGACCAAGTGTTGACGCTTCGGAGGTCAACGGTGTTTTCTCTTGGTTCGCTCTTGGTTCAGCCTACGCCGCATCGTCGCCTTGCGCCTTGGCGATAGCCCGCCACCGCTTCCGGGCTGATTCGAGGTACTGGCGCAGGAATCCCCACGTCATGTACTCCGCCGCCCCACGGGTTCCGGCAAACAGGAAGGGCACCCGATACCGCGCCGTGAATGCCAGCACGCTCTGACATGCTGCGTGCGGGTTCAACTGGCTCCGGTACTCCCCACGGGCAAGCTCCAGCCAACTGTCCTCACAGACCACGGCGAAGGCATCCAACGCCGCCCCGCGCATCAACTCCCGCTCGAACCGTTCCCGCTCCCGTCCCAGACAGGCCACCAAGTCGGGAAGGCTCTTGCGTTCGACCGCCACCTTGTCCTCAAGCCCGGCAAGGGAGTAGTCGCCCACGGTCAGCGCGCCTTGCTTCGTCTTCGCTCCGTACCGCTCATGGGCGAAGGGGAACGGGCATTGCTCCCGGCTGTCCACCACGATCAACATGTCGCCTTCCTCCCTGTCCGTAATGCACGGAGCACACGCTCCCGGCGCGGTTCGCCGTTCGGCCCGGCATGGGCAAACCAGCGTTCCAGTCCGGCCCGACTTTCGGTGTCCAGCGCGTCCAGACCGTCAATCACCAGTTCCCCATCCTGAAGATGTGGCACCAGCCCCCACCCCACCAGTGCGGCTATATTGGTATCGAGAGCCACCAGACGGTAGAGGGTGTCGGGAATATCGACATCCTTTGGGGTGGGATCAGGGTGCGGCGCGGCCTTCATCCACTGGGCAAGCGATCCATTCGGAACATCTGGAGCGGCGGCGATGCCTACAAGCCGCGTCGTCCCGTCTTCGTAGGCGTGCCGGACGTGCCCCCGGTGGATGAAAACTGTAGGAAGTTCCCCCGTACCGAGCTTGGGCCACGGCTTCCACCACCATTCGAGGATGCCCTTCTCTACTGGAGCGGGTGAGACAAAAGGCTCCACTTCGGAATGGTGCAGGTTCTCATCCATATGGGACAAAACGGCCTTTTTTTCATTATTTTGTCCCACCAACTTGCGAACGATTGTCCCGCTTTCGTCCCATGTGCTGTCCCGCCGCAACACATTGAGAGCCAAGGCTTTCAGAGAGCCTTGTCCCGCTCTTGTCCCGTTGGCTGTCCCATAAAATCCGCTCTTGTCTCGCTGTCCCAGGCCTAGGGGGTGGGACAAGTGGGACAAAACGTTTTCAGCCGTCATCACGGTCATGCCCTCCCCCCCCTGGTTGAAATCCCGAGCTTCCGACACAAGCGGCTGATCGCACTCTTCGACTTGCCGGTTTCCTCGGCAATATCGCGCATGGTCAAACCTTCCGCTGCCAGCCCTCGGACTTGATCTGCAAGCGCGTCCTCCAAAGGCCGTACTTCCCAGATTCCACCGTCCATGAGCTTTGCCTCAAACGGTTCTGCGGCGGCTCCAAAAACGCCGCGTGCTTTGGTCAGATGAACCTCAAACCGCGCGCCTTGTTCGGGCTGATAATCGTTTGGACGGCGGAGTTGGATCACAGTGTCTAGAACATCCTCTTTCGCGCTAGTCCCTCGCTGTGACCCATTCTTCGAAGCATGATGCACCAACAAAACGGATATGCCACGCCGCCGCAATGCAAGGATCCACCCTTGTACAGGCGTCCATGATTCCTCATCGTTGGAACGGCCCGCACGAGCCAAAGTTGCAAGATTGTCCACCACGACCAACCGCACACCCTCAAGGTATGGCTCCAGTGCACTCTGCCCTTCTTTCGTCGCCAGATTGGGCATTAGGCAATCACCTTGCAAATCGGGTGTCAAAACACGCAGAAATGATGCAGAGGGCGGTTCTTGTCCCGCGCCCTGCACGATAGACGCTATCCGCTCCTGCATGGCGGAAAAAGGCATCTCTCCATCAACATACAGAACTGAAGACGGCTGAGGGGCGTTCCATCCGAATACCGTGCCCCCGGATGCTATTGCATAGGCAACATGCAGGGCGGCGAACGTCTTGCCCATGCCCCGCTCGGCAAAGAGCATACATAATCCCTGTTCAGGAATGACAGGGTAAAGAAGGTGCCCGCGGGGAGGAATACGCAAGGAAAGGAGTTCGGCAATATCGACAACTCGCAAGCTGTGAAGTGCGGTAGAATTCTCTTCCCGCGCCTTCTCCACCGTTTGCCGGACAGCCTCAAGACTCCGGCGCATGTGCAGATCGTTGAAGTCAGCCTTCCCCCCGTCAATGGAGGGGCAGATCGCCAGCTTGCCCCCGATGATTGCGGCAGCCTTGCTTGCAGCCTCGACTCCGGGGTTCCACGGCGCGCCGTCAGGCTTACGCGTCTCCACATCATTGTCGGCGCACAGGATGATTTCCCGGTCGGGGTATTGCTTCCGCGCCATGCGCGCCACGGTGAGCAGGTTTCCGGTATTGAAGGCCACCAGCACGGCATAGCCCGTAGCGAGATGGAGGGATGCGCCCGTGGCGTAGCCTTCGGCAATCAGCAACGGCCCGTCTTTGGAGCCGTCCCTTGCCGGAAGAGAGAAGTACCCGCCCGCCGTCCTGCCGCCGGACAGGAACCGTTTCTCACCGTCGGCATCAATAAATTGGAGGGACTGAGGGGTGCCAGCCGCATCCAGCACGGGAACCATCAGCCGCCCGTCCTGCGCCTGTTTCAACCCGAAGGGGGGAACCTCTTTGCGTGCAAGGTAGGGGTGGGCATCCGTTGCGGCATGTGCGGCCTCCCAGAGCTTCCCGGCAAGCTCGGTGGCCTTGGCGTACCGTTCGGCCTGTTCCTTGGCGGCGGCTTCCTTGGCTTCGGCAATGCGGGCTTTCAAGGCTTCACGCTCGGCGGTGGTCATGTCCTTGCCGGACTTCCCGCACCATGAGCCCTCATCCCCGGTTCGCCAGTTCTTCCACCAGATAGAAGCCGGAGCATCGAGAAACGCCTTGTATGCCCCGTCATGGCTGTTCGGCTTGTCAGTAGTCCCGCAGCGGTGCAATAACCCATCGGCTTCTACATGGGTAACCACAAGCCCGGCTTCTCGGATCCTGTCTGCGAATTGTTGGGAGGTGTTGCTCATGCCTCACCCCCTTGCAATTCACACAGAGAGAGGCACAAAAAAGTCGCTTGAATGGCGGGAACGGCACTGGCACAGCATACCCGTAACAGTGACCTATTTGTATTGAAACCCGGCCCGCCGACCGAATTTTCTGTGTTACGCATTCGCCTGTGTCCCCGCCTTCTCGATGAACTCCATAACATCTTGCGAACGCCAAACAGAGGTACGCTTCCCAATCAACACGGGTTTGGGAAATGCGCCGTCGGCAATCATATTATAGAGTTGGCTCTTAGAGACGGGGACTAAGGCAAGCACTTGCTTTATACGAAGAAAATGGGGAATGGAATAAAGAGAGCCGGTTTCCATAAAGTAAAAAACTCCTCTAGAGGCTTTACTTACCAACCGGCTATGGATATGACCCAAGAGACGGAGGGCATCATATGCCTCTGTTTTTGTGCCCCTCTTCCTCGTTCGGTCGCCAAACTTTACCGAGGAAGGGGGGAATTTTTATCTCCAGTGGAAGCATTTCGCTCCGGGCTGGAACGATGTACATGTAACTGGACTAGCCGCTGAACGACGAAGGATCAACAGATATTTTCATCTTCCAACAAGTTCTTTTTCGAACAAATAAATCTATAGAATTATATTACAATATATTGCAATAAGATAAGGCTACACTTTTAAACAGTATTGCCGTGTTTTTTCCACAACCTTGTGTTTAGAATATAATCAATGAACTCATCTGTCCGCCACTCTCAAAATATCCAAATAATCCGCCCACTCTTGCATCATGCGCCGCCGTTCTGGGAGAAACTCCGCATGATTGTATGACGCCCGCACCTTATTCCGTTCGGCATGGGCAAGCTGACGCTCAATCCAGTCTGGAGCAAAGCCCATCTCATTAAGCAATGTCGATGCCATCGCCCGGAATCCGTGAATCGTCATTTCTCCCTGTGCGTATCCCATGCGCCGCAAGGCCGCCGTCAGGGTAACGTCGCTCAAACCACGCCCCGTACACAGGGGAGAAGGAAAGACAAGCTCTCCTTCCCCCGTCACCAGCCGGACGCGCTCCAGCAAGGCCACAGCTTGCCGGGAAAGCGGGACAATGTGGGTATCCTTCATCTTCATTCGGACGGCGGGGATACGCCATTCCGCCTTGACTAAATCGATTTCCTCCCAACGTGCCCCACGCAGTTCGCCAGAACGCACAAACACGAAGGGGAGAAACTGCAAGGCATATCGGACAACCAGAGCCCCCTGATACCCTTCTATAGCCCGCAACAGTTCCCCCACCCGACGCGGCTCGGTAATCGTGGCATGGTGACGCTTTACCTTAGGGGCCAATGCGCCGCGCAAATCCCGGCAAGGATCGGATTCCACGTATCCGCATGCGACCGCGTAGCGGAACACCATGGAGGCTAACCCACAGGCACGGTGCGCCGTTTCGAGAATTCCCGCCTCTTCCAACTTGCGGAGTGGCTCCAACACTATTGGGGCAGTGATGGAAGCAATGGGCAACGCTCCAAGCGTAGGAAACAAAAAGCGTTCAAGCCTATTCAAATTGTCGTGCGCATGTCCCGGCGTCCATGTTGGGGCATACTTTCCATGCCACTCGCGGGCTACTACCTCAAATGTCAACGCATCCGTAGCGGCCTGTTCCTGAGCCTCGATCTTCACCTGCATGGGGTCTTTACCCTGAGAAAGAGCCTTCCGTAATTCAAGGGCCTTCTCCCGCGCTTCCTTGAGGGTAACGGCAGGGTATGACCCCAGCCCGGCAGTCGTCTGCTTTCCCTGCCGGCTGTATTTGAACTGCCAGTTCTTTTTCCCCAACGGCGAAACTCGCAGAAGAAGCCCGCCTCCATCGTAAAGTTTTACGACTTTTCCAGTGGGCTTGAAGGTGCGGATCAGGGTATCAGTCAGTGGCATAGTGTTCCCCAGACAAAAAAGTGGGACAAGAGAGCTATTTTTAGAGTAATATACTGTAATTATTTAGAATATAGCGGGACAAAGCGTGGGACAAGGTTTTCTGTAACATACTGTTTATTAAGACTAAGAGGTGGGACAAGCTGTGGGACAAAACGTGGGACAAACCATTAGAACCCTCCAAACCTACCAGAACGGGGTACTATACCCCTGTCCCAAGCCACCTATACCCCTCTTTATACCCCCGCGCAAATGGCTTACCGTGGTTCTGAGTGGATGAAACTGGACAAAAAGAAAGGTCCATAACGCTATCTATTCAATACGTTATGGACCTTTCTGGAAGATTTTGATTTTGAGTTTGGCGGAAGGGGAGGGATTTGAACCCCCGGACGCCTCACGACGTCAACGGTTTTCAAGACCGCCGCATTAAGCCGCTCTGCCACCCTTCCGCTCATGCCGCTCGTCAAGCGAACGACAAGTACTGAACGTCATAAAGCGGAGCGGCCCGTGGGTCAAGTGGAAACAGAGGCGCCTCCCCGCCGCCGAACCGCCTTGTTTTTCCCTTCCTTCCCTTGCTGTTCCCGTGGAAGCTTTCGATTTCATAAAAATCTCATACCGTTTTTTTACATTTTTTTAGCCTTTCCAACACGGGTGATATATTGTACGGTATGACGATTTTGACAGAATTCGCATACTTCGAGAAAAAAAGCACATTTCGGACCCACCCAGAATCTCCTGAAAAAGGAATGCGTTCCGCAAGAACGCTTTTCAGGAACCACATGCTTTTTTGATCGGACGTTTTTTGTCAGGACGGCATGTTCGGCCGACGGCGGCCGACCGGGGCCACATGTTGCCAAGCGCTTGCCATGCCTTGCGTCTTGACACGTGTTTGCCCGGTCGCCTACACCATGATGACGGTGAAAAAGCGCGTCCGTTCCCCTGTGGGAAGAGGCGCCAAGGACGGTTTTCCTGTCTCATGACGTGTCGCGGCCAAGAGGCGAATGGTTTTCAGCAACACAACCATTTCAAGAGGCGAAGGGTATGGAGGATAGGCAGAACAACGCGCCTTCCCACGAGAAGGCCCGCAGTCTGGCAAAACGACTTGAATTCGGTCCCGCACCGTTCATCGTCGGTCTTGTCGTTGCGCTCGTGTTTGGCTGGTGGATTTTCCCGGAACTTTTGTTCAGCAGACAGGATCAACCCGTGCAGTTCAGCCATGAGACGCATCTCAAGGATGCTTCTCTGGACTGCTCGGTCTGTCACCATCTCCGTGCGGACGGGACGTTCGACGCCCTGCCCTCTACAAAGGACTGTGCTGTCTGCCATTCGCAGATGCTCGGCAAAAGCGAGGCCGAACGGGTCTTCTTCAACGAATACGTCAAGAAGGGCAAGGAAGTGGACTGGAAAGTCTACCAGAAGCAGCCTGACAACGTGTTCTTCAGCCATGCCGTGCACTCGCTGGCAACCTGTAACAACTGTCATGAGTTCTCCGAGCGGGAGCTTTGCTCCACGTGCCATCTCGACATGGCTTCCAGCAAAAAGCCGCCCGTGTTCCGCGAGAACAGGATCTCCGGCTACAGCCAGAACACCATGAAGATGTGGCAGTGCGAAGCATGTCATGCCAATCCCAATCACCTTGGCAGCACCAATGCCAGCAACGCATGCTTTGTCTGCCACAAGTAAGGAGACGCCAATGCTTGACAGACGAGGCTTTCTGAAATTCATCGGCGGGGCCGCCGTGGGTACGCTGGCGACTCCTGTGGTCTGGAAGGGTTTGGACGACATCTCCATCTGGTCGCAAAACTGGCCGTGGATCCCTTCCCTGCAATACGGCAATCACGAAAACACCTATGTCCGCACGGTCAGCAAGCTCTGTCCCGCCGCCGGAGCCACCAAAATCCGTCTCGTGGGCGGACGTCCCGTGCGCGTCCTCAGCGATCCCGAGAGCCCGCTTGGCGGCGGCGTCTCCGCGCTGGCCGTCACCGAAGTCCAGATGCGCTACAGCCCGGCCCGCCTCAAACGGCCCCTGCTCCGCAACTCGGACGGCGGCTACAGGGAAATCACCTGGGAAGAGGCTGAAAAGCTGCTGCTCGAAAAACTCGCCGCAGCCAAGAAACAGACCGAGCACGACAGCGTGGTCTGCATTTCCGGCGACGAAAACGGCACCATGAATGAACTGCTCGCGGGCTTCGCCGCCCAGACCGGTTCGGGCCGCTTCTTTGCCATGCCCAGTGACGCACAGGCCACCGCGCAGGCGTGGAAGCTCATGGGCGGACGTGGGCGCGTCGGCTTCGACATCCCCAACAGCGACTACGTGTTCGCCGTCGGCGCGAACGTGCTGGAAACGTGGGGCTCGGTGGTCGTCAACCGCCACGCGTGGGGACAGGCCCGTCCCGCGGGCGCCGAACCCGCCATGCGTCTGGCCTATGCCGGGCCCGTGCAGAACAACACGGCCGCGGGCGCCGATCTCTGGCTGCCCATCAAGCCCGGCACGGAGCTGTTCCTGCTCCTCGGCGTCGCCCGCCAGCTCATCAAGGACGGCGTGGCCGCCCCCGCCGGAGGGCTGGATGACTTCGCGGCGCTGGTCGCCAAGTGGACCCCGGAAAAAGTCTGCGAAATCACGGGCCTCATGCCCGAACGTTTCACCGCCGTCGTCGACGGGCTCAAAAAGGCCAAGAAGCCTCTCGTGGTCGTCGGTTCCGACATGGATCAGGGCGGCGGCACCGGCCCTGTCCGCATCGGCATGGCGATCAACATGCTCCTCGACCGCGTGAATAAGGAAGGCGGGATGCGCATGATCCCGCTGGCCCCCCCGGCGGTCAACGGCGCGGCGTCCTACGATGTGCTCATGCAGGGCGATCTCGTCCGCTACGCCGCCGACATGGCGCAGGGGAACATGCCCGAAGTGGGCGTGCTCATGGTCTACGAGGCCAACCCCGTCTATGCCCTGCCCGGCAAGGACATTGAAGCCGTCTTCAAGAAAAGCGACTTCTCGGTGGCCTTCACCTGCTTCTTCGACGAAACCGCCCGCCGCTGCGATCTCGTGCTGCCCAACGCCCTCGGCCTCGAACGCTACGACGACGTGGCCGAGCCCTTCAGCTACGGCAAGTTCGTGTACGCGCTGGTCCGCCCGGTGGCCGAGCCGCTCTATCAGGCCCGCCCCGCCGGCGACGTGGTCATCGACATGGCCTACAAGCTCGGCATCAACCTCGGCGTTTCCGACGTCGTGACCATGCTCAAGGCCAAAGCCTTCAACATCGGCGCCGACTGGGGGTCCCTGAGCGACGGCAACGTCTACGTCAGCGACATTGTGGTCCCCAACAAGACGTTGGCCTACCGCTTCAGTCCCGACGACCTCGCTCTCGTCGAGAAGGCCGAAGCCGCCGCTGCCTCCTCCGGCAAGGAACTGGCCGTGGCCTTCGTGAGCAAGCTTGGCCTCGGTACGCCCGAAACCGCCATTCCGCCCTTCAACACCAAGCTCATCACTGACGATGAGCTGGACAAGAACATGCTCGTCGCCGCCGTCAACGGGGCCACGCTCAAGAAGCTCGGCCTGTACGAGGGCAACCGCATCGTCCTGACCAGCAAGGCCGGGAAGGTTATGGCGAAGATCCGCGTCTTCGAAGGCGTGACCAACGATACCGTAGCTTTGACCATGGGCTTCGGGCATACGGCTTTCGGAGAGTTCAACGACGGCAAGGGCATGGATGTTATGGCCCTCGTCACGCCCTCTTCCGAACCCGGCTCCGGCCTCTCCGTCTGGAACGATACCCGCGTGAACGTCGCCCAAGCATAAGGATTCGTAATCATGTCCGAAGTGAAAGAATTCGACATCAAATGGACGATGGTCGTCGATCTTGACAAGTGCACGGGCTGCGGCGCCTGCATGGTGGCCTGTCAGGCCGAAAACAATGTCGCCCCCAACCCCGACGGCACGAACAAGGTCCGCTCCATCAACTGGATGAAGGTGTATCGCCTCTCCAACCACAAACCGTTCCCGGAACACGACACGGCCTACCTGCCCCGCCCCTGTATGCAGTGCGGGAAGCCCTCCTGCGTGTCCGTCTGCCCCGTCGTCGCCACCGACAAGAACGAGGACGGCGGCATCGTCAGCCAGATCTATCCCCGCTGCATCGGCTGCCGGTACTGCATGGCCTCATGCCCTTACCATGCCCGTTATTTCAACTGGTATGATCCGATCTGGCCGGAAGGCATGGAAAAGACCCTCACCCCGGACGTTTCCGTGCGTCCCCGCGGCGTGGTGGAAAAATGCACCTTCTGCCATCACCGTTGGATGAAGGCCAAGGACAAGGCCATCGCCGAGGGACGCAACCCCTATGAGCTGGCCGACGGGGAGTATGTGACTTCCTGCACCGAGGTATGCCCCAACGGCGCGATCTCCTTCGGCGATTCCAAGAATCCCGAACACAAGGTGTACGAGCTGATCCGAAGCCCCCACGCCTTCCGCCTTCTGGAGCGCCTGGGGACCGACCCGCAGGTGTACTACCTGAGCAAGCGCGAATGGGTGCGCCGTCAGGGCGACAACTACCTGGAAAACGAAAAGACCAAGGGGTAGGTCAATGGAAGTGAAAAACTACAACCAGCCCGTCGACGCCTCCCTCTTCCCTGAAGGGTGCCCGCGTTGTTCGCTGCTGAAATTCCTGCTGCATCTTGTTCCCGTGGCCGCGGTCGGCCTGTGGGGCGCTTATGCCGCCTTCCGCGTCCTGGCCCACGGCCTCGGCGAGACCGGCCTTGACGACTACTTCGGGTTCGGCCTCTGGATCACCTTCGACCTCGCCGTCATCGCCCTCGGCGCGGGCGCGTTCTTCACCGGCGCGCTGCGCTACCTGCTGAACATCGACGCCTTGAAGAACATCATCAACCTGACGGTCGTGGTGGGCTTCCTGTGCTACTCCGGCGCCATGCTGGTGCTCGTTCTCGATATCGGCCAGCCGCTCCGCGCATGGTTCGGCTACTGGCATCCGAACGTCCACTCCATGCTGACCGAAGTCATCTTCTGCATCACCTGCTACTGCACCGTGCTCATCATCGAGTACGTGCCTCTGGCACTGGAAAACCGGCAGCTGGCGAAGAACAAGCTCGCCCACGCCATCGCCCACAACTTCCACCTGATCATGCCCCTGTTCGCGGGCATCGGCGCCTTCCTGTCCACGTTCCACCAGGGCTCCCTCGGCGGCATGTACGGCGTGCTCTTCGGCCGTCCCTACATCCTGCGTGACGGGTTCTTCATCTGGCCGTGGACGTTCTTCCTGTACATCCTCTCCGCCGTGGGTTCCGGCCCCATGTTCACCGTGCTCGTCTGCACGTTCATGGAAAAGCTCACCGGCCGCAAGCTCGTCTCCTGGGACGTGAAGCAGCTCATGGGCAAAATCGCCGGGACGATGTTCACCATCTACATGGTGTTCAAGCTGGTCGACACCGCCGGTTGGGTCATGGACATCCTGCCCCGCTCCGGCATGACCTTCGATCAGATGTTCCACGGCTGGATCTACGGCAAGTGGCTCCTCTTCGCCGAACTCGTGGTCTGCGGCGTCCTGCCCGCATACCTCCTCTTCTCGAAGAAGTGCCGCTCCAACCCGGCGCTGTTCTACCTTGGCGGCATCCTCGCCTGCGTCGGCGTGACCATCAACCGTTACGTCATGACCGTTCAGGCCCTCGCCATCCCGGTCATGCCCTTCGACACGTGGGAATTCTACAATCCCAACTGGGCCGAATGGGGCGCGTCCTTCATGGTCATCGCCTACTCGTGGCTTTGCCTTGCCATCTCTTACCGCTATCTTCCCATGTTCCCGCAGGAACGTGAGCTGAACAAGTAGCAAAACTGGGGAGGGGAGAGGGAACCCTTCTTCAGAAGGGTTCCCTCTCCCCTCCCCAGACCCCACCCCTCT
>ERZ1673695.1392-NODE-1392-length-24956-cov-5.830810_pt1 | contig 24956 bp, 17 predicted proteins | sample MGYA00580225_ERZ1673695 | MGnify/ENA primary metagenome ERZ1673695 (study PRJEB41218, sample SAMN15661739) | gut metagenome | host: Homo sapiens | place: Canada: London | collected 2015-08-20/2019-03-30 | study: EMG produced TPA metagenomics assembly of... | reverse complement strand
CTCCCGACACCTGGTTTTGGAGACCAGTGCTCTACCAACTGAGCTACACCCGTATTTGATGCTGCAAAGGAAAGCAAATTTCCTGGAATCTGCAATATTCCTGTACATATTTCTTAGATTTTTTTCCGCTTCAATTTTCCCATACGCCCCGGTTTAGAAATAATATTTTGACTTACAGCTTTTCATCCTTTTCAGCAATTCCTCCACCCAATAAAATATCTTCGTGGTAAAAAGCAACAGGTTGTCCCGGAGCAACGGCCCAGGCAGGCTCACTCAAGACCACTTTCAAGCGGTCAGGGCTCAAACGTTCAGCCCGGATATTTCCCCTCGGATTTAATCCCAACCCCCGGATTTTGATTTCTACCCCGGCAGCTAACAAATCCCCAAAGTACACTGCCTCCACCTGCCCGACTGTCAGCACAGAAGTATATAACCCGGATTTGGGAGCAACAATAATACTGTTCCTCTCCACATCGATCTCCCGGACATACATAGGAACTCCGGTCCGGTCAGGAATCCCCCGTTTCTGTCCAACCGTATAATTCAAGATTCCGGCATGTACGCCCAATACCCGTCCTTTATCGTCAATAATTTCTCCACTTTCCTGTCGGAAGTCTTTTATAGGATAATCCTTTATAAAATCACGGTAATCCTTATTTTTCAGAAAACATATCCCCATGCTCTCCCGTCTCCGGGCCATCTGCTCGTATCCATTCCGGGCCGCCCACTCCTTCACTTGTTTTTTGGTATATTCACCCAAAGGGGTCAACGCTCTTCTTAAAAGCGCCTGAGGCAGGCCCCACAAAAAGTAAGACTGATCCTTCTGAGGATCGAGCCCTTTCCGGATATAAAATCTTCCCTCCCGTTCGGCAATCCTGACATAATGCCCCGTTGCGATATACTCCACTCCCAACTCATCAGCCACCTGCTGTAACAATATCCACTTTACCAGACGGTTACAAATGCAGCAAGGACTCGGCGTAAGACCTGACCGGTAAGCTTTTACGAAAGGATCAACCACCTGCTGCCTGAATAGTTCACGTCCTTCCCGGCAGAGGAAAGGGATATTCAGTTTCTCACAACTGTCTCTCACACCGCTTAAATCATTTTTCTCCCACAATTCCAGGGTCACCCCGATCACTTCATACCCTTGCCGGCGTAACAATAAAGCGGTCACAAAACTATCGACCCCTCCGCTCATACCGACAACCACCTTTTTCATATACAGATTTTTGAACTAGAAAAATTTTCAGGCAAAAAACAAATAGGCGATCACGACCGCAGCGATAATCCCTGCTAAATCGGCAATCAGTCCACACGGAACAGCGTAACGGGTATTCCGGATCCCCACTGCTCCGAAATAAACAGCAATGATATAAAAAGTCGTATCCGTCGCCCCCTGGAAAGTACAAGCCAAACGTCCGGCAAATGAATCGGCCCCGAAAGTCTTCATGGTATCGATCATCATCCCCCGGGCACCGCTTCCACTCAGCGGTTTCATCAAAGCTGTCGGCAGCGCATCCACCCAGTCGGCATTAAAACCAAATCCTTCTATCCCCCGGGTAATCGCAGACATCACCACTTCCATAGCCCCGGAAGCCCTGAATACCCCGATCGCCACCAAAATTGCGATCAAATAAGGAATGATCTTTACAGCAGTAGCGAATCCATCCTTAGCCCCCTCGATAAAAGCATCGTACACATTGATCCGCTTCCAGGCCGCCATCCCGATAAATACCATGATGATACCGAACAGAATGATGTTACTGGCGACATTCGAAACAACGGTTACCGCTTCTTTATCCAAGGTTGAAAAATACCAGATCACTCCCGCCATCAAAGCCGAAATTCCTCCCAAATAAGCCAGAATCACTCTATCGAACAAATTGATCTTTTGATAAATAGCGACAGCGATCAAACCAGCCAGAGTAGAAAAATAAGTGGCTAGTAAGATAGGAATAAAAATATCGGTCGGATTAGCAGCCCCCAATTGGGCCCTATATACCATGATCGACACCGGTACGATCGTCAGTCCTGAAGTATTTAATACCAGGAACATAATCTGAGCATTCGAAGCCGCATCTTTCCGGGTATTGACCTCCTGCATTTGCTGCATCGCTTTCAATCCCATCGGTGTAGCAGCATTATCCAAGCCCAGCATATTAGCAGCCAGATTCATCATAATGGACCCATGGGCAGGACTATCCTGAGGCAGCCCAGGGAAAAGACGGCGGAAAAACGGATTGATCATTCCTGACATCACCTGCACAGCCCCCCCCGTTCACCGATTTTCATGATCCCCATCCACAAAGTCAGCACTCCGGTCAGCCCCAGGGAAATCTCGAAACCGGTCTTCGACATATCGAAAGTAGAGGTCATCATAGCGCTGAATACTTCCGTATCACCTCCTATCACTAAACGAAATAAAGCGACGATAAAGGCAACGGCAAAAAAGAAAATCCAGATATAATTCAACACCATAATTCACTACACCTGATTAACGCAAAGGCAACTGATCACGACAAGTAAAAAGCAAAACTTTTTACTTGTCAGCCAGTCCCTTGCAAGCTTTAAGGGTATTTTGCAGCAAAGACACAATAGTCATCGGCCCCACTCCTCCCGGAACAGGCGTGATATAAGAACATTTAGGAGCTACTCCTTCAAAATCTACATCCCCCACCAGGCGGAAACCGGACTTCGTTTTATCCGAAGGTATCCGGTGGATTCCGACGTCTACCACTACCGCACCTTCTTTTACCATATCGGCAGTCACAAAATGAGGTTTTCCCAAAGCAACGATCAGTATATCGGCTTGTAACGTCATTTCTTTTATATTTTGCGTACGGCTATGACAGATCGTCACCGTACAATCTGCATATTTATCTTTACGTGACATCAACACCGCCATCGGAGTACCTACGATATTGCTTCTCCCGATCACCACACAATGCTTCCCTTGAGTGGGTATTTCATAACGTTTCAGCAACTCTACGATTCCCGCGGGAGTTGCAGGCAGATAGGCAGGCAAACCGGTCACCATCTTGCCGACATTGCAGGGATGAAATCCATCCACATCTTTATCGGGATCGATAGCCATCAACACTTTATGCTCAGAGATATGACGAGGCAACGGCAACTGTACGATATAACCGTCTACGTCGGCATCCTGATTCAACTTATCGACGACAGCCAACAATTGTTCTTCGGTAATATCGGCCGAATACCTCATTTCGGTGCTCTTGAAACCGACCTCCTGGCAAGCCTTTACTTTGCTGGCCACATAAGTTTCACTCGCCGGATCGTTACCTACCAGAACGGCCACCAAATGAGGTGTTTTGGCTCCGGCTGCTTTCATCCGTTTTACTTCATCTGCCAACTCTTGTTTTACCTGAACTGCAATTTTTTTCCCATCTATTAACTCCATTTCTTCTATTCACTTTTCGTTAATCACTTACAGTCGCTCAACGTCTCATGCCGGACATTTTCCGCATCAGTTTACCACCACCGGACAACATCTTCATCATCTTCTTCGATTCTTCGAATTGTTTCAACAGACGGTTCACGTCCTGAACGGTCGTTCCACTACCTTCGGCAATTCGCTTACGGCGTGAACCGTTTATCAGGGCCGGATCCTCCCGTTCGGCAGCAGTCATGGAATAGATAATCGCTTCAACTCCTTTAAAGGCATCGTCGTCGATATCGATATCTTTCAGTGCTTTACCGACACCGGGAATCATGGAAGCCAGATCTTTGATATTTCCCATCTTTTTGATTTGCTGGATCTGACTCAGGAAATCATTAAAATTAAACTGATTGCGGGAAATTTTCTTTTGTAATTTTTTGGCTTCTTCGGCATCGAACTGTTCCTGAGCCTTTTCTACCAGGGACACGATATCTCCCATCCCCAGAATACGGTCGGCCATACGTTCGGGATGGAAGGCGTCCAAAGCTTCGAGTTTCTCTCCGGTTCCGACATACTTGATCGGTTTGTTCACTACCGTACGGATAGAAAGAGCGGCCCCCCCCCGGGTATCTCCATCCAGTTTGGTCAGAATCACTCCGTTGAAATCCAGCCGTTCGTTAAATTCGCGGGCAGTATTCACTGCATCCTGACCGGTCATCGCATCGACCACAAACAGGGTTTCATTCGGATGAATAGCCTCTTTGATTGCAGCGATCTCGTTCATCATCTGCTCGTCGATAGCCAAACGTCCTGCCGTATCGACAATCACCACATCATACCCCTTCGCTTTGGCTTGTTTAATGGCATCCAAAGCGATCCTTACCGGATCTTTGGTCGTCTCATCGCTATATACAGGCACCTGGATCTGTTCGCCCAAAACTTTCAACTGCTCGATAGCAGCGGGACGATAAACGTCACAAGCCACCAGCAAAGGTTTCTTCCCTTTTTTATTCTTCAATAAATTGGCAAACTTACCGGAAAAGGTCGTTTTACCGGAACCTTGCAAACCGGACATCAAAATAATCGCCGGATTACCTTTTATATCTACTTCGACATTCTTGCCCCCCATCAACTCAGCCAACTCATCGTGGACAATCTTCACCATCATTTGTCCCGGTTTGACAGCCGTGAGCACATTCATACCCAAAGCTTTCTCTTTCACCCGATTGGTGAAGTCCTTCGCTATTTTATAGTTGACGTCGGCATCTAACAAGGATCGGCGCACCTCCTTCAAGGTCTCCGCTACATTCAATTCTGTGATTTTTCCCTGCCCCTTTAATATCTTGAATGACCGTTCCAGTCTTTCCGATAAATTCTCAAACATATCTTATTCGCTTTATATTTAATGATTATTTTATCTTTTCCCAATATTTTTCAACACCACAAATGTTTTATCGATCAAGGCATTATCAACCACCACCGTAAACTCGTTGGTAGAAGAGATGACTTCGGTCAGATTGATACCTTCCCAAGATAATTCTTTCATAATGGTATAATAAAAACCGGCCTGCATACTGTTCCCTTTCGGCAATTTCAGCGTCACCGAAGACAGACCGTTTTTTTTAAAGAGACACAACTCATCTTTAAAATAATCGGCGATCAATTCCTCCATCGTGTCGCTGATCACAAGATTGGTTTCGAAAACTCCCTGTACCATCGTATAAAAAATCTCATCGTTTTTCACCAGATTTTTCAATACTTCGATATGGCAATCCAATAGAGTAGGTGAATTTTTAAAAGTATAGTCACACAAACTACTCCTAAGAATAATATCCCCCATATTACTCAGCAACTTATTCAACTGCACCTGCTCCCGCACCTGCAAATAAGGCGCCAACCGATTCAAGGCCATCACAATAGCCCCGGTATTCACTCCCTTCTGCAACGCTCTCTCCACATCGGGCTGCAATTGCCGGGCAAGCGAAGAAACATTGATAATGCCCGCCGCTAAAGACTCCGACAGATAAGGCCGGTGTTTTACGATATCTTCTACAACATGAGAAATACTGACCATATAAAGTACATTTAAAAGATGAGCTGTTTAATTTTCAACAAAAATAGTATATTCTGAGCATTTAACCACCGATTTTTCTATTTTTTTCATAAGAAACGAAAGAAATGAATACAACCAGACAAACGCATAAAAATAACCGGTAAAATAGAAAAGCCAAAAAATCCGGCAGGATCACTCCTACCGGATTCACACAACATAAATTTGAAACTACACTTATCAACGCATCATTCTGCAATTGTACAAGGAAGTGACACGTTTGCCTTCATATCCTTTAAAAGATACCCGGATTTTATCTTTTCCCTCGGTAAATTTAGCAGGGATTACAATCGTATTTTCAACGAAGTTTCCATCTTCACCTTTAGGAGAGAACAATTCCAGACGTTCACCATCGATCAGGATTTCAAAGGTATCACGGCCACAATCCCCACCCCAGAAAGTCATCATCATCTTCATGGATTCCGTCCCGGATACTTTCATATCGAAATCAAAATATCCGGTCGGATAAGCATACCGGTATTTTTTACCCCTGAAATCTCCGATACGGCTTTCCCCGGCACTCAGGTTATGATCCCGTTCGGGCTGCATTTCTCCCAGCACGATATAATCGACAGTCACCTTATTCAACTCTTCGATCCGCAATCTTTCTGCTTCGTATTCCGCCTGTTTTTGTTTCCATTCCCCGGGTGAGAATACATCCCAATACACCGTATAATACTGATCGTAGGTATTGTAAAAAGGAATCAACGTCACCTCTTTCGGATAACCCAAACCTTCGGTTTCAAAAGTCAACGGTTTACCGTTTACCGGGTGGATATACTTACATACCTGTTTGTCGGGTGAAACAAAAACCGGTACACCCCGGATCGGTTCTATCTCTTTCTCACCCAATGCACCTGCCAGTAAAGTCGGTCCGTAGAACACAGCCCGCCGGTCGGCATTATCCGGCATTTCCTTCGTATAAAGATTCATCGGTATATTCAATTCGATCCGGTCGCCTGCTTTCCATTTCCGTTCCAGCGTAACGAAAGATCCCGGTTTAGAAGTTATTTTCTGCTTTGTACCGTTCACTTTCACCACGATCCCTTCTCCGGCCCATACCGGATAACGCAGATTCAAAGCCATAGGCTGACGTTCCCCCTCGACCACTTTCAACGTCACCCGTCCATTCTCCGGATAAGCGGTTTCCAGCCTCACTTTCAATCCCTTCTCTTTCCAGGTCAATACCGAGGGTATATAAAGATTGACAAACAGAGAACGGTCGTCGCTACCGTGACTGTAAATCGCCCCCCCATACTTGGAATGATTTTCAAAACCACTTCCCATACAACAGGTGAATGAATTGTATTTATCGCAAAAATCTTTCCGGGTTCCCATCGCCAGCGGCACAAAATAACAGGTCATTCCCGTTTCGGGATGCTGAGAAGCCAGGATATGATTATACAATGCTTTCTCGTAAAAGTCGAGATACTTCGGATCTCCGGTCCATTCATACAGATGCCGGCTCAATTTCAGCATATTATAAGTATTACACGTCTCACAGGTAGAATGCGTCAGGCGATCGTTCAGTTTATCGGGTGTCGAAAGATATTCTCCCGAGCTATTTCCCCCGTTGGCATAACTGTGATGATTCACCATCGTTGTCCAGAAAAATTCGGCAATCCGTTCATCCTTTGAGTTTCCGGTCAACTCATACTGACGTGCACTACCGATGATCTTCGGAATCTGAGTATTCGAATGCAATCCGGGCAGGATATCTTTCCCTTCTGCCAACGGTTCCATCAATCGTCTGTGGTAAAATCGATACGAAGCGTCCAGGTATTTTTTATTTCCGGTCAAAGCATACACCTGGGCAAATGCCTCGTTCATACCCCCGAACTCACAATTCAGCATTGTCTGTACCTGTTCGTCCGTCAGTCCGGCAAGTACGTCCACCAGGTAATCAGCCAAATTCACCAGCACTTTTTTAGCAGTCTCGTTCCCAGCTAACAGATAAGCATCATTGAGTCCCATCATGGTTTTATGTTCGTTGTACCAAGGGACCCACAAGCCGTTCAAATCGAATCCGGCCGAACGGATAATCCCCTTTTTCACCTGTTTGAATACCCGGTCTCCCCCCGGCATGCCACCGATAAAACCGTTCACAAAATATTGCTGGCAACTATCCAGTTCGTGCACGATATAATCCACCCGTTGTTTGAAGCGTTCGTCTCCGGTAGAGGCATACTGTTGTGCCACAGCCGAAAGATAATGTCCCAGGGTATGCCCGGCTATCCCCATAGACTCCCAGCTTCCATAAGATTCTCCTTTCGGCTCGAGGCCTGCATTCTTCAGGAAATTCGATAACAACCGGTCCATATCCATTTCCAGCATCCATGCCGCATTCCGGTCCATAGCATTCTTAAAAGGGCTATCCAGCAAACGGACATCCTTCAAACCGAAATACTTCACCTTCGCCGGCACCACATTCCCGACAGCCAAGGCCGCACAATGTTCACAGGCTCGGCCTACCGACACAATCCCTATAACCAGTAACCATCCTATTATTAATTTTCTCATAACTTCCATTATTTTCAAATTCTACCTTTGCACCTCTTTACTCTGTTCCGAGTACAATCACATTCGCACTAAAAGGGCCTACTTTCACCTGTTTGGTATTTTTCAAACTTTTTTCCGACACTTTCACCACACTTTCCTGTCCCGGTGTATTATAAGCCATATCGTCGGGTCCGGTAAGGGTATAAATCGTCGCCACTCCGTTCAACCGGCATGTTTTTTCCTGATACTCAAACTGTCCACCCAGTATATCCAGCTCGAAAGTCACTTCTTCCCAGCCCGGATTTATAACAGATAAAGTCAATGCCTGATCGGAAGACCGGATAGCGGCAGCGACATCCAGGGGACGTAACTCTCCGTCCACTTTCACCGGAACGGTACCGAATTGTTCGCGATATAATTTCAACACCTCGCCGGTCGAAGCATAACAAGCATCCGTCGTCGTCGCTTTGATACAACCGATGACATTCACCGTTTGTGCATAATTGGCCATAAATACCATATCGCTTTGACGGAGGAACTCGTTCAGTCCGGCAGCAATCCCCAAAGCATCCCGTAAGAAATAACGGGTACCCAATTCGCCATAGATATGAGGGCCGTACCAATAATTCCATTCGTCCATACAAATACGGATATCTTTACCTTCCAAAGCGGGTATATCTCTCCGGTACCCCCGGTGTGCCTCGGCTATCCGGCGAATATTACGGGGAATTTGCAATACGTGTGTCATCAGTCCTCCGCCATGCCAGTCCTGACAATAAAAATGTTCACTCACCAAATCCATCCGGTCGGCACAATTAGCCAAAATCATTTCGTCCCACCGGCCCACTTCTCCGACAGCAATCAGGTGGATAGAAGAATCTACTTTCCACATCGCATCTGCAAAACTGTTATGTTTTTTCACAAAAGCCTCCGTACTCATAAAACCGAGTTGCCAATCCCCGAACATTTCATTCCCGACGGACCACCATTTCACCTTCCAGGGTTTTGCCTGTCCGTTTTGTTTCCGCCATTTACCCATCGGTGTATCCTCTGCACCGTTACAATATTCCACCTCATCGGCAGCTTCTTTTACCCCTCCCAAACCGGCATTTACAGCAATATAAGGCTCGGTATCCAACAATTCACACAATCGCATAAACTCATGAATCCCGACATCGTTCGATTCCACTCCTGTCCAGGCCGGATTTCTCCGGGGAGGCCGTTTATCCCGTTCACCGATCCCGTCATGCCAATCATAACCACTGACGAAATTACCTCCCGGCCAACGATATACCGGAGCTTTCAATCCTCTCAGCAAAGCCAGCACATCCGCCCGGAAGCCGTCGATATGATCATCCGGCATCAAAGAAGCCGTACCGATCCATAATCGTCCTTCTTTTTGCGGACAGATCGAAAAAGTAGCATCCTTTACTTTATGATCGAAAGCTAAAAAATGCACCGGATATTTACGATAAGTAGTCCCGACCTCCAAGGATAATTCCTGAATAAACGAACCGTAATTCAACATCACTTTTACCGGCATTTCACGATCGGCTTTCATTACAATATATCCCGAACAGGAAATACCGGGCCGTAATCCCAGTTGCGTCTGTTTCAGCGCGATCCGTTTACCGTCGGATTTCAACACCGGAGTATGCCGTCCTGTATAGGGAGCCGTCTCGTCCATATATAAACCTTCTTCCGCTTTATCCGTGCCCGCAATCTGCCAGGGAGAACCTTTTTGCCCCGGAGCATACCAGAATTTCCGGTCCATCAACATTTCGGCCCAGATACCTCCATAAATACAATGCCCCATATGTTCTATAAATTGCCCATAAATATAAGGAGACATCTCCGCCTTTTGCTCTGCCGGATCAACTTTTATACTGGTTTCGATGACCTCCGTACCCAGACATTCGAACGAAAGATCGTCAAACCATACTTTCCCTTTTGCTTTTCCTTCTGTTCCCAGCAAACATGATACGGTGACACAATCGTTCGCTCCGGTCTCAAAATCACAACTGACCAAAGTCCAGTCTTGCGTACCGGTAAAATCAGGCAATTGTACCTCGACTCCCTGCAAGCGGAATCCGGCTCCCCCTTGCGGTTCGGCCACTACATTTTCACATTTGATCCACCCTTTGAAGCGATATTTCGACCACGGTTTGAGATTCACCCGGTTATTCCAGTATCCATTAGCCAAACCGTCGGCTGAAATACATAAACTCCGGGTACCGTCATGAGCCGTTGCATCATAGAAGTGTAAAACTTCTTTACTGGCAGGAGGAGCCTGCCAATAGAGCACTTCTGAAGAAACGACCTCTTCGGCAGAACCGTTCTTTATTTCTCCCCACTGTCCACCGGTCAAAGGTTGACGCTCTTTTGGGACAGAACATGCACAAAGCACCGCTATCCCGAATAAAACGATATTATTCTTCTTCATTTTCGATATTTATTGATGTATTTATGACAACTAATCTGCTCGTTCGTAGCCGGGAAAAACTCGCTCAAAATATCGTACAAACCGCGGTCATATGCCTTCAATTCCTTGCGGGTATTCACCTGGTTATGTTTTCCGTCCGGTTTAGGAACTTCAGCATTCACATTAAACCAATCCTGTACTCCTTCGGCCCAATACTCTTCGATATTGGTCGCGGCATAGGTATCTTTCCACTTTCCGGCAGCCAAAGCGGCATCATAAGCTTTTTTCAGACGTTCATTAAAATCGGGATATACAGTCAGTATTCCGATCAAATGAATCGAATGGGCAAATTCATGGACCAGAATATCTTCGGCATGGTATTTATCGATCTGATATCCCAAAATATTTTCTTCGGCACAAGTCGTCAAAGGCAACCACTTCGTTCCTCCTAATCCCCTGGCTCTCAAGTCCCAATTCAAAGAAGTATCCCGAGCCAAATGAGCATGTTCGGGGATATCGGTCGTACCTTCATAACGAGCCATGACGCCCACACGGGTACCGATATCTGTCATCGCCTTCAACACCCCGGCAGGCAGATATCCGGTCAACGCCGTCAACGTACGGTGAGCCGCATACATCGCCGAATCGGGAACCCGCCAGGAAGCTATAATATGAATCCCGTTGGCATTCAGGTATTTCTTGTAAAAAGGATTCAGCTTCAGCTCTAGCGGTGGAGCCGTAATCCCCGGTTTCTGTCCGGTTACTCTCTGCTGCGCCTTTCCCAGACACAGCAGACAACAAAATACAATGCACATCACATATTTCATAACACTTTCATATTAGGGTTAGACAATCTGCCCACCAGCACGCCATGCAGAGGTACATCATTAGCATCCGGATTTTCATCCGCCTACCGGTTTAATACCTTCCTCCCCACTTTATTACGTCCCGGTTTTTCCTTTTTCAAATCACCTAAACAAAGGAATGACATTCTCTTAACTTTCAATAAAACATATATGCAAAAAAATACAACAATTGTACAAATCGAGTTTTTAAAAGGAAAATAGCATATAAAAATCATACATACGATTGTTGACTTACCCCCAAAACCGGATAATAAAAAAAGGAACGGTGCATGTCCAGTTTTAAACCGTTATTACCGTTTTAACTGTCGGCACCGTTTTAACCTTAAAATAGCATCCGGTATCGGAGAAAATTATTCTGCAAAAACCAAAGTTCTGATACAATGTTCGGTTTGACCGGATGCCCATGAATAATAGTCGAACTCAAAATATAAAGTCTTCGTATTTTTATCATAGTAAGCGATATAATCCGATTCGAGAGCCGTATTCACCGGTTCATACATCGTCACGATTTCAACTTCATAAGCTCCTGAAGGAGCCCCGTCTGCAGTAGATTCCACCTGATTAATCTTAAATAATAGTGGATAAGCAGTATTTCCATTATCCAACCCCATAGCATAGTCGTAATCGGCAGCCCTGAATTTGGCATAGCGATCGTCATAAAGGCTAGTGCCTGCAGCTTCCAGTTCGGTTGTTATCGCATCGTACTCTGCTTTCGTATAGATTTTATCACCGAAATGAACATATCCGGTATATCCTTCTTCTGTCAATGTATAGTTTCCGGCTAATACACCGGCCTCCAAAGCTGGTAAAACGACTACCGATGAAGCATCCATCTGGGTCACCGTAAAGCTTTCGGTAACCCCTTCCCACACTCCGGTAATCGTAGCCGTGCGGGTTTTTCCGGTATTGTTCGCTGTAGCCGTCAAATTCAGAGTCACAAAAGCATCGTCTTCGCCAGCGACAACCATATAACCGTCGGTACCCTGTACAAAACTGACTCCCTCACTACCGACAGTCAACCAACTCACATCGGTCCCTTCTACTTTATACTTCGTCATACCGATATAATTTCCGGAAGTATTCGACTTTGTACCTCCCGTATATGAAAACTTCACTTCTTCAGTTCCCCAGTCAATCACCGCACAAGGCTGTACCAAAGTCATCGTCTGGGTCAGATTCCCGGCCTTAATCGTTACAGAACCGGTGATTTCCTGAGCGGTCGTATTCAAATTCACCACCGAAACAGTCACGATAGAATCATTGGTCCGGCTAGCTGTAAAATCGTCCGTTACGCTTTCTACAGTCCAACTATCCGTATAGGCTTTCACTTTAATATCACCATTTCCTCCCCAAAAAACCAAGTTTTCCAGGCTGACATCACTTAACATAAGTCCGGATTCCTGACTAACCGTCACTTTTTTTACCGACTGCTCTTTCTGTACCGTAATCGTCGCTGTCCGTACCGCTGCCTCCGTATCGTTCGGGTCCACCCTGACGGCTATCGAATCGGTGCCCTGAATTCGTTCCGGTTTACACCACGACTTATCCGAGCTAAAGGTCCAATCGTCAGTATTACATTCGACCACAAAACCCTCTTCGCCTCCTTTTAAGCCATAACTCAAATCCGTCTTCGTAACCGCTAGTGCTCCCGACCGCTGAGCAACCGTAAATACTTTATAAAGCTGATCCGATACCGACACCGTGATATGTCCGAAACGTTCTTCAGAGCCGGTATTTACTTCTGCTGTAAAATTCACGATCGAATCCTTTTCTACGGAACAAGTCACCCAATCGGCATCTTTATCGATACTCCATGCAATATCCGACCGTACGATAAACGAACCCGTAGCTCCTTTAGCACTGACTTCCAGGGTGTCGGCAGATAAACTGATCGTAGGTGCAGCCTGCATGACAGCCAGACTTTGTGTCCGGCTACCGGCCTGTATCTTTAATATAGCCGAACGTATTTCAGCCCCTGAATTATCCTGGGTTTTCAATATCAACAAAGTATCTTTTTTCTCATAGGTAATCCAATCGTAATCGTATTCCGCCACCGCCCAGGAGTCGAAAGTCGTCGTAATCTTTACCGTATCCAGCCTTCCCGTTGCAGAACGGTTCAAACGGGACGGAGTCAGATACAAATCGGCACTTTGAGTGGTAAAACTACGTACTACCGAATGTACATCCGCAACAGAAGCATTTTCATATTTGGCATAAGCGACATAAGAATAAGTCGTAGCCGATTCCAATTCGGTCAAATCCAGATACATCACAGAATCGACCTTTTCTACTTTTAAAACATCCCCATAAGATAACAAAGCACTCTTATCGGTCTGTACTCCATAACAGATTCCCACTTCACCGATACCGGCCGTCTCATTCAGGCGGATCCGTACCCGGGCAGATGTCGGCGTGATCGATTCTTCCAGCGGCCCGCCATTCACATGTACCGAGGATGTAGTCAACACATCGTCGTCATCGCTACAGGCTCCTAAAAAAACGGCCAGCAGACCTACTAAAACGGAAAATATTTTATTCTTCATAAGATTCATCATTAAAGTTATACTTAGTTTTTCACCTCCGTATTGACAAATTTCACCCGATAAGGATATTCTTCATCATTGCTGACATCGTCGTCCCAAACATGAGGTTCATGCCGGGTCGGAGCTCCCGATACCACAAACCACAACCGTTTCAGCCCTCCACCGGGCACGGTAAAAGATACGGATGCTTGCGGAGCAGTCCCGGTTGCCTCCCCCATATCCCCGTATACAGGTGTCCAACTTCCTTGCACACCGACAAAACCGAACCTCCATCCTGCTTTGCTATCACCGACTGTCCGATAACGGCTGTCACCTGTAATCCCTTCGAATTCGGCAGTCACCGTCGTTCCTCCTTCCGGTACGCTCAACTGAAAAGCATTATAGCCGTAATCATGCGGTGTAAAAGCGATATTTTGCTCCGTGCCGTGATCTGCAGTCACCGTATCCGGATAGGAACGATAATATCCGTTCTCAGCGATCAGACGGGTCTTGTGGGTATACCAGGTTTGCCGGTCGGCCTCGCTTTGTCTATCGACGATACGCCGCAAATAACCGCCCAAAGGATAATCCCAGGTAATGTCATGACAAGCCGATTCCCACACTTCGGCATTGAATTGATCCTGTGAAAGACCTGCAATCCGTTTATAAGCCGTAATCGGGTCTTCATGGCTTTTAGACTCCCGCCATACCCGTCCCAACATATCTTCCCCATGTTTCATCCGCCAATATTCCATCAGATAAAAAGCCTGGTAACGCAACCATTCATGCATAAATCCGCGGTGATGATTGGCCAGATAAATAGGTACATCACAATTCCACTCCGGGAAAAGCGCGATATTCTGCCACGCCATATGCTGGGCACACATTTCCCAAAAACTATTGCCATCCTGCGAAGTTCCGCTTTGCCCCTGACGGAAGCCGGCCTCTTTGTTCGGATCGTCACAATACACCTGATATTGGAACGAATGCCCGAACTCGTGGGCGATCGTCTGCCCCACCGGTTTCATCGTCGCCGGATTGACCCACAAAGCTCCGATCACATCATCGTATCCTCCGCCATATGCCGTCCACGTGGTCGTATAATGGACGATCACCATCATCCGGATCGAATCGACGTTCGAATTTCCCGGAGTGACAAAATTCAGGGAATCATGATACAATTTATAGAAACGCTCTCCTTTTTCGAGTAAATCGTCGAGATCGACAGTCATATCCACCCCATTCAAAGGCGGAGCACTTTTGGGATCGTCACCGAATCCTTTTTCCCAGAATACCACAAAATTTTCGGAAGAAACCATCCGGTGATAACTGAGCCGACTGTTATCGTCATAAAAATCCATAGACCGCAAATCATCCTGGACCGGGAAAAACAGCTTCTTTCCACTGGGCAATACGGTGGCTTTTCCTTGTACCTCACTGTCGGTAAGCCGGCACTCGATCTCAAAGACTCCTTTCTGAGTCACAGACAAATTACAATCGAAAAAGAGATCTTTCCTGAAAGCGGTATTCGCTTTCTCAACCTTATATTGTACCGCGTTACCGGTAGATTGTGATACAACCGGATAAGAGGGAACGGGATAAGGAACGATCACCGCTTCGTCGGTATAGATAATTTCTGCCCAGGGATTAGCCGTTTCAAAATTATTTTTATTTGTCCGGGGCACCCAACGATCTTTCCAACTAATGCTCTGATTGCGTCTGTCTTTAACTTTCAGTATCAAATAACCATAATTTTTATTATAAGCACTGCCTAAAGCCCCGGCGAATTCCTGCAGCTCTTCCTCGCTCAGTTCTTTACTACTCACGTCGGCAGGAGCTTTATCGCTATCCGTCGTTCCCCAGGTTGCCGATACAGTGACGGCCTTAGCCGAATTGTCTTTCAACTGGATGCGACAAACGCCTTCTTTGACTTGGGTGACGCCTCCACTGCTAATCTCCAGATCAACCAGATAAACTGCCGCCGGAATATTTTTGGTACCGGCCCCATACAATATCAGTTTTCCAGTAGAAGCATCGACCGACAGTGTCGCCTTTTGAACCGGATTATATTTAGCCAGCACCGCTTCCATGGTCTTATCCGTATTCAGATCGACAGGCGAAGACCACCCGATAACCTCACAGCTCTCGAAAAAAAGCGGTTCACTTTCTTTGGTCGAAAAATTACGGACATCTTTGATCTTTACCGTGATATCCTCCCCGACTCCCTCCGGTAGTTTCAATGCTTCAGATTCATAATCTTCTCCTTTGAGCACGGAAAAGACCGAGGAACCGTATCCCACCTCATCCAGATCGATCCCTTTGATTTTTTCGTTACCGGAACACCCGGAAGAGAAGCCTATCGCCAGGATAGCGATAAGCCTCCACCCCTGTTTTAATACTTTATATCCCATATTTATTCTACTGCTGAATAATAATAAGCATCCCAGTCTTCCGCACTACACCAATCTTCGTGGAATAAGAAACGCAATACCAGTTTTTTCTTTTTGTAGTCGTAATACGACTCATCTTTCACTACACTATTGGCTCCCGGTTCGAGGAATTTCACCACCTCCACCCGGTAACATCCCGGAGCATAAGAAGCTTCCTCATAGTGTAATTTGAAACACAAGGGATAACGGAAATCCACAGCACCGGAAGCCGAAATAATGTAGTCGAAATCATAGGTTCCGAAATCGCTTCTCCTATCCCAATCTACCGTATATCCCTCTCCCGCCATATATTGTTCTTTAGAAAGAATAATGCTTCCGATGGTCCCTCTATCCCGGCTCAATACCACCATACTATCCAATTGCCAGGTGAACGATGAAAGATCGACCTCTTCTATCCTGAACCCTCCGGCTACAGTCATCATGACCGTTCCGCAATCCACCGTTATCGTTTCTCCCGGCATCCCTTCATCGGGCATCGTTGCAGAGACATAAGCCGTATCGTATCCGGTCATGGCTAGTCCCAACGTATAATCTCCCGGCCCCGGCACCTTCACAGTTGCAACACCATCTGCATCGGTCATATCGGCCCCGGTTTCCAGTCCCAAAATAGAAACGCCTGTGATCGGCAGGAAAGTAGAATCGTCTAAAACGGTAAAATTGATCACATAGGACACCGTTTTGGGATTCAAAGCAATCTTTACCTCCACATTTTTCGTACTTCCTTCGCTTACTTCCCCGATAGCTACCGTCGTTGTATAATCCTGATAAGCTTCATGAGAAAATACCAGATTAGCGACAGCCCGCGGAGCCTGATCGAAGGTCAGCGTCGCTTTACCATGGGCATCGGTCGTTTCCGAAATTTTCAAAGCAGTCTGCTTCAAAGTTACCGCCGCTATCGGTAAATCCGTTTCTCCGTCGACCACCGTCAGATTCACAACGGCAGCTCCGGCAATATATTCTTCATCGGTGATCTCTTCATTATCGTCATCCGTACAGGCCCCAAAAGCCAATGGCATCATCCATAACAAAAATGCCAGATATTTAAATCTTTTCATACACTTCGGTTTTAATTATTTCTTTACCCTTTGAACAATACCGGTATCATCAGCTCCTTTCAGCTGATAGGTAATTTCAAAAACTCCTTTACGCTGTATAAACCAGCTGAAACGGAGCCAGATATCAACCCCTTTGGTCGTCGCCGAAGGAATGATCCGATAATAAGACAGATCGTCGGTAGACGTCGGTGCATTGATCAATGGGAAAGGAGCCATAGGGAAAGGAGCGATCATCGCATCCGAAGTATAATACATCTTCTGCCAGGGGCTCCGTTTTTCGTAGCTTCCCAAATCCGATTGCCGCTGACGGATTTCTCCTCCGCTATTCGCATCCGTATTCGGTGTCCAATCGAAAGCCTCTCCATAATGATCCAGTACTCTCAGAATCATATAACCGTAGTCCTCGTTATATTCTCCCCCTGCTGCTGCCAATTTACTTTTAAAAGCTTCCAGATCGTCTCCTTTCAGTTCTTTGTAGGTCATAACCGGATTCGGACGGGTATCCGAATTACTGGAATTCCACAAATCATAGGTACCTTCTTTTATAAAAGAAGAACTCTCGGTCAGGATGATGGTACAAGCATTCCTGATCACCCGGGTCTCTTTCACATTCGACACTTTGATATCGATTTCATATTCACCTACCGGTACGTTCAAAGTACCCTCGGAAAATTCCAACCGTCCTCCCACCGGATTGACTTGAAAGGTCGGATAAGTCTGCATAGAATATTTAGCGGCTACCTGTTCCCAGGTTGTATCCGTCTCCGAATTAATCTTTTCTTTCCAGAAAGTAATCTCACTTTCGGAATACCAGGTCTCTTCGGTTTTTCCGGTTTCTACATTACGAATATCCAATAGCTCGACATTTACCGGACCGGTGGAATTATCCAGCTCCAATGCTTCGGAATAAGTCGTCAGCCCTTGTTCTACCGTAAAAGGATCGGTCACATAGTAAATATTACTGCTCATGTATCCTTCTTCAATCTTGTCGCAAGCCACCAGAATCCCTCCGGTGCCCAACAGTCCATATATCAGTTTCTTTATTTTCATAACTTTCGGTGTTTAATCATTTCCAACTTTAAATGCAGAAAAAACGTGAGAATTATCGAGTACATGCAAAATCGTACCTGTTTTTGTACAAATAATACCTGTTGTCTGGCATTTCACCGAGATATCCTGTTCTTTCAATTGCTCGGCCGTCGAATCGAATTCCTTGCCGATCGGATCGATTTCATCACCGATAATCTTGCGCAAATACAGAAAAGAGGGCTTGGTCACCACAGTTACACTGGTTCCGGGTACCGTCCAGTCACTTTCGTTAGTGGACTCCTGCTGATAAACGGCATATCCCGAACCATCCCCGGAATAATTGAGAAATTCGGTGGGTATTTTAGGGGCAGTCGCTAATTCGATCTTATCCTGGAAAAAATAGATCCGGATCGAATCGGCGGTAAAATCACGATAGAGCGAGTCGAGGGTATAGGTCCACCCTTCGTCACCATGCTCATCGGCCAACTGATCGGAGCGTTTTTTCAACAAAGCTTTAACACTGAAATCCGAACAAGCGAAAACAGTAGCCGCACGATTCATTTCTTCTTCCAACCCATAATGGTCGATGATCTGAATCAACGTATCGAACATATGGTAGGTATGCGAAGACAAGTATTCGTAAGGAGTGGTATTCGACTCTGCCGAATGGGTTCCACCATCGTCCAGGTAATCCTGAATACAGGATGTCATTCCGAATAAAAACAGAACGGATATATACAATAATTTTTTCATAATATGCTGTTATTAAATTAGATTTTACCCTGCCAATAGGAAGTTTGACGTGTCACACTATTATTCTCGAATAAATCCGGATCCAGCGGCCAATAATGGATTCCCTTCGCCATATTCGCTTCTGTAACATTATAAAGTAAAGAAGTACCGGTTTCATAATAATAACGTACCAGATCAAAGAAGCGATGGCCTTCGAGAAAGAGTTCCCGGGCACGTTCGTTCAGAATAGCACGTTGTAAAGACACCGAACCGTCGAAATCGCCGATATCGGCCCTTTCCCGTATCTGATTCAGTAAACCGATAGCCACGCCACTGCTTTTTCCCTGAGCGGTCAATGCCTCGGCTTTCAGCAACATGATATCCGATAAACGGAAAATAACATAATTGTTAGCCGGATAAATCGATCCGCTGGAGGCCGACTCGATCTGCACATCCGTATATTTAATCGGAATGATATCTCCACCGGCAGCCAAGCCGATAAACGTCTTTCTCCGGTAATCCGTCGAATCCGGGAAAACAGAAGATATAAAACCGGTATTCAAAAACTTATTGGGTTTTTCTTTGTTGATTGCAGTAGTTAAGTAAGGAGAGGCCAGGATATCCAGAAAAAATACCGTCGTGTATTGGATATCGGAAGAAGCATCGGGAGCTTCTTCTTCCGAATTGAAGAACAACTGGAATATCAACTCTTTGGAATCATTTTTATAAATATTTTCCAGGGTTTCACGAGCTTCAAAAGTATATACGCCACTATTCAAAACAGAGTCACAAGCCGCCACGCACTTGGCATAATCGCGATCCCAAGCCGCCATATGTGCCAAGGTAGCGAATACGACTCCTTTATTGGCACGCACGGCAAAATTGGCATTATCTTCATACTCCCAGGGTAAACGAACACGTGCTTCCTCCAGATCACTGTAAATCAAAGCAGCGACATCGGCTAAAGGCGAACGGGCCACATAATCCGCATTGATGACATCATCCGGAGAAGTTGTCACGATAGGCAGCTCACCCCAAATCCGGTACATATAAAAATAAGTATATCCACGCAAAAAGTACAATTCCCCGATATACTTCTCCTTTCCTTCTCCCCCATCATCGAAAACCTCATCGCTCATTTGCCCGACCTTTTTCAAAGCCCGGTTACATTGATTGACGACCCGATAGAACAGTTGATAATTACGCAACTGCTTCAAAGGCCGATCGGTTTCACTGGCAGCAATCGCATAATCCAGTTTAAACTGATTCATTTGATTCCAGTCTTCATCTTCATACTCGAATTTGCTGAATACATTGGTACCGGCAATATCTCCATAAGCATAATAAGCTGAATGATTGGCCAAAGCTGCCCTCAACAAGCCATATCCACCGGCAACCGCCGCTTCCACATCTTCCTCGCTATTCCAATAACTTTCATCCACCGGCTCGCTGTACGGCTCCCGATCGAGGAAATCGGCACAAGATCCCAATGCCAATGCTGTCCATAGCATCGCTGAATTTACTAAATATCTAAATTTCATCTTCATAGGTCTCAAATTTTACGAATTAAAAGGTTATCTCTGCCCCCAAAGTAAACTTGTGAGGAAGAGGATATTCCGAACCATTGGCATAACCATTGGTATTGATATTTTCCGGGTCGGGATAAGTCTTACTCTTCGAAAATACCCATACGTTGTCCATATATCCGTACACTCTCAGACGCTGTAATTTGATTTTATTCACCAGCGCTGTCGGAAACTCATAACTCATCGAAATATTTTTCACCCGGAAAAAGCTTCCGTTATCGGTATAGATCTCATGGGCAATATGCCGGTTGTCCATATGATTGGTTGCGATCAAAGTGGGCAGGTCAGCCTGTTGTCCCGGTGTTGTATAGTATTTCAATCCACCGAAATCCAATGCCGGCCCGGAAACATTTCCCCATCCACCGGCAGAATAAACCCCACCGTTCATCCGATCGGACAAGAAACCATTCCAGAAAGTACGTTTGATCACATAGTTACAAAATACTCCCAATGAAATTCCTTTCCAGCGTACTGTCGTATTGATACCGCCGTAATATTTCGGATCCGGATTTCCCAGAGATACTTTGTCATTATAGTCGATATTATAATCTCCGTTCTGATCGACGACAGCTATATCTCCGGCCTGCATAGTCGTGCCGAAGAAGGTCATCCGGTTACCGGTCAGCGGATCGACAGGCACATCGTCGTCAGTGGCATATATTCCATTGCTTCTCCATCCGGTAATTTCATACAAGGGCCGTCCCACCGTCAGAATCCACTCCATCCAGGGAGATCCGGTGACAATACTCCGGTTGCCGTTCGGCAATTTTTTGATCTGGTTTTTATTCATGGCGATATTCGCATCGATCGTCCACGACCAATCCCAATTGTGCGGAAGCAAATCCAGACTCAATTGTAATTCGACACCGCTGTTCCGAACGGATACCAGATTGTTTTTCGCTTCTGTATATCCGGTGGTGACCGGCAGAGCATAATTGAAAATCATACTCTCCGAATCCCGGATATAATAATCTCCCGTTAATATAATCCGCTTATTCAGGAAATGAGCATCCAATCCGAAATTCATCTGTTTCGACTCTTCCCAACCTAATTCTCTGGAAGTTACAGCAGAGCCGAAGTCATAAGCAATCGTCCCCGAACCATTATAGGAAGTGATCCCACTCCCCCCCCGATAGTCCACGTTGGTGGTTAAAGCCCGGTAAGCATCGTAAAAACCGGCGGGGTCATTTCCCGTAATACCGTAACTACCCCGAATCTTAATGAAGTCGGTCACCTGATTTTCCGGAAAGAACGACTCTTTAGTGATAATCCATCCTGCCGATACCGAAGGGAAATGTCCCCAACGGTTATCTTTACCGAAACGGGAAGAACCGTCCATACGCCAGTTGGCAGAAAAAAGGTATTTGTCTTTATAATCATAACTCAAACGGGCAAACCAGGATAAACGGGCACGCTCTTCGATCGAAGAAGAAGCATTGGAGTTTTTAGATACAACTCCCTGAATCGTCTGTATAGAATTCGATGCAATATAATTCCCTTCCCCCCACAAATTGTCGATATAAGAGTATTCAGCTCCTTGTCCGAACAATACGGAAAGATTATGTGTTTCTTTAAATGACCGTAGGTATTGAATATAATTTTCTATTTCCCATCTCTTCACCGATCCACTGCTGGAAGTAGCATATGCATTTCCATCATTGCGGTAGGAAGGGATGAAATAATCGTTCCGCGTTGTACTATAACCGAAAGAGTAAGAAGTCGTCCACTTCAAGTAGGGTGTAAAATCGATATTTGCCTGAAAATTAGCATATAAATCCCGGTTGAGATTTTTATCCAATTCATCCAGATTATTCCCTTTAAAATTTTCTATGTCTTCGTCCGTCAGTTTGAAAAACGAAGAAGGGAAGCTCCAGGTAGAGAAAATATTGATACTACCGTTCGTTTTCTTTCGCGACATCTCCGAAAAACGGATATTTCCGGTCAGATTCAGGAAGCTGTAGGGACGTGCATTTAAATAAAGCGATGCCGTATTCCGGGTGAAACCGGTACCGATAACCGTACCCTCCTCATCATAAAAATTATAAGACAACCGATAGCTGGTCTTCTCTCCATAAGCCGACACATTGACATCGTAATTCTGAATCCGGGCCTTCTGGATTACATTCGACTGCCAGTCGGTATGATTATTGAAGGCCGGATTCAAACTATCGGTAATCCAATAATTGACATTCTCCATACCCGGCTTTCCTAAATACTGATAAATCAGATCCATCTTTAAATGGCGTTCGGCAGTACCAACCAAAGTCGAACGCATTGTCGGTTTCATAGCCACCCCATAATAGCCGTTCAAGCGAACCTGAGGTTTACCTGCCTTCGGAGTTTTGGTTTTGATGATAATTACCCCATTAGCCGCACGGGCTCCATAAATGGCCGATGCCGAAGCATCTTTCAACACATCGATCGATTCGATATCATTGGGATTGATCCCGGCAATCGGGTTAGTCCCCGTCAGGTCGATCTGGCCTAAGTCGCCTTCGTCCATCACAATTCCATCCACCACATACAAAGGAGTACTTCGCGAATCCTGGCTGGCAATACTGGTATTCCCACGTAAAGTGACAATCCCCTTTGCACCGGGTTCTCCGGTAATATTCAACACATTCAAACCGGCCACTTTTCCTTGTAAAGCCATTTCCACACTGGGGACCGGAATATTCTCAATCTTTTCCCCGGCCACACTGGCGATTGCAGCAGTCGATTTCTCTCTCTTAATCGCCTGATAACCGATTACAACCACATCTTCCAACTGCTTGACATCCGGCTGAATACTCAGGTTCACCGTTGTTTTTCCGTTTACCGCCACCTCTGTCGTCTTATAGCCGACAAATTTGAAAATCAAAGTAGCGTCTTTGGGTATATTCAACGTGTACTTTCCTTCAATATCCGTCACAGTCCCAATATTCGAACTTCCTTTCAACAATACATTCACGCCAGGAACAGGCTGATTCGTTTCATCCGTCACTGTTCCAGTCACCTTTACCAGATCTGTCTGAGCAAATATACTTGCAGGCAATCCAAATGATAAAAGAAGTATCAGCATATAAAGCCAACACCGGGTCGGTAGACCTCCCCTTTTTAAATTCTTGACAAATTTTTCCATAAACTGATTTGGTTTTGATTTCAAAATATGTTTTCAGGTACAAAAACGTTTGCATAACACCAGCAAACGATTTCACCACTCATGTAGAAAAACGGCTCTTTTTCATAGGCATTGTATTTATTATTAAATGTAAACCCATTAGCGATCTATTCTTGTAAAAGAAACACTTATTAAAAAGTGACAAAAAAAATGTTCGATTCTTTTGGCGGATTTCTACCAAAAGAATAATTGACAGACGATAATCGACAATTGACAATTACCTGAAAGTTTCGTTTCCATTAGAAAAAAATAAGAAAAGAAAAATGAGAATTAGAATAAAAAATATAATCATTGATTATCAGACAAATAAAAAAGAAACCATAGGTTTGGAGATATATTGTCAAATGTCATTTGATAATTGTTAATTAACCAAGCGGCCTCAGGGTCCAGGAACTTTATAAACTTTATGGACTTTATAAACTTTCGACTGATTTAATCGAACGTTTATCTTTGATTACCCACTTGATCATTATCATCTATTTAATAAATAGTATAGAGAACGACGGTTTTGTTTTTAAATTTCTTTTACAAATGTGGCGGATATTTCGGAACATCTATAGCACAAACATCCGAAAAAATGAAAATATTGTACTTTTCGACAGATTTTCAGTTACTATTTTAACAAAAATATAACAAATCTACTGTACAATTTTTCCATAAGTGTCTTAAATACAACTATAAAACAAAAAGTAGAATTATTCTGTTACTAATTCGTCTCCGGTAATGGGAATTATCGACCCGGTCGCTTCTGTTGATCACCAAACACGAACACCGGAGACTCACGTTATCACTTTATGGAAAACGCACTGTGACCTAAAAAACATGAACTCCTACGAAACAGATGTTTTCTGCCTCCTTACATTAGGAATCATTTTAGAAATCAGTATTTTGTAGAAACAATCCGATCAAGTAACCCGGGTATCCGTACTCCGGTCAGGATTACCTGTCCTTTCTTCTAAATGGTGTCCAGGGCAGACATAAGGGGATAAAAAAGTCCCACAAATCGTTGAATTTGTGGGACTTGGCTGTTCATTGTCCGGTAGTGTCCGGTTAGTTCAGCGGAGATGGAGGCTGTAAGAACATACGAACAACGAACTACCATACGTTACCAAGTTTCCGAAA
>ERZ1673695.1391-NODE-1391-length-24984-cov-13.967668_pt1 | contig 24984 bp, 19 predicted proteins | sample MGYA00580225_ERZ1673695 | MGnify/ENA primary metagenome ERZ1673695 (study PRJEB41218, sample SAMN15661739) | gut metagenome | host: Homo sapiens | place: Canada: London | collected 2015-08-20/2019-03-30 | study: EMG produced TPA metagenomics assembly of... | reverse complement strand
TGCGGGAGGAAAGCGCACAGCGGCAGCGGGTCAGCCACAAGCTGAAACTCTGCCCAGAAGAATTTCTGCCGGTCATTGAGGGCGCGATTGACGGGGCCATTCAAACCGAACAGCCGGAGAAGAACGAAGAAACGGAGGATGTGTAAATTCATCCTCTGTTTTCTTATCTTTGCGGGGGCCGCGAAAGGGCCTCTTATTTTTTTGCGCTTTTTTCTTGAAAAGTCCTGATTTTGCGGGTAGTTTGAGGCGTTCAAAGTGTACTTATAGCGGAGGATAGGAAACGTAGCAAGCATAGGGAGTGTAGCCACACTCCCGAACACCGGCCCCGTTCCTCCCCTGCGGGCCGGAGCCGGTTGCTTGTTGGGGAAGCCCCCAAACCCCTGAAAGAAAGGACGGTGAGGAAATGGCAAACCGAAAACGGAAGTTTGTGCTGCGCGTCCCCGTGACGCCAGAGGAACGGGCGCTTATTCAAGAGAAGATGGCCCAGCTCGGCACAAAGAACTTTTCCGCCTACGCCCGGAAAATGCTGATAGACGGCTACATCATCCACATGGACACCAGCGACATCCGGGCGCAGACGGCGGAGCTTCAGAAGATCGGTGTCAACGTCAACCAGATTGCAAGGCGTATCAACAGTACCGGGACTGTGTACGCCCAGGACGTTGAGGACATCAAGGGGGCGCTGGCACAGATATGGCAGTTACAAAGATACATCCTATCAAGTCAACGCTGAAAAAGGCCCTGGACTATATCGAGAACCCGGATAAGACCGATGGAAAACTGTTTGTGTCCTCCTACGGCTGTTCCTACGAAACGGCGGATATTGAATTTCAAATGCTGTTAGACCAGGCGTTTCAGAAAGGCAACAATCTGGCCCACCACCTGATACAAGCCTTTGAACCGGGGGAAACCACGCCGGAGCAGGCCCATGAGATCGGGCGGCAGCTTGCCGACGAAGTGCTGCAAGGGAAATACGCCTATGTGCTAACCACCCACATAGACAAGGGCCACCTGCATAATCACATCATTTTCTGCGCGGTGGACATGGTGAACCAGCGCAAGTACATTTCCAATAAGCAGAGCTACGCCTATATCCGGCGAACCAGTGACCGGCTGTGCAGGGAAAACGGCCTGTCCGTGGTGAAGCCGGGCCGGGACAAGGGAAAATCCTACGCCGAATGGGACGCCCAGCGCAAGGGAAAGAGCTGGAAAGCGAAACTGAAAGCCGCCATTGACGCGGCCATCCCCCAGGCCAAAGACTTTGACGACTTCCTGCGGCTCATGGAGGCCCAGGGCTATGAGATCAAAAGGGGCAAGCTGATTTCATTCCGCGCCCCCGGCCAGGAGCGGTTCACCCGCTGCAAGACGCTGGGGGAGGATTACACGGAAGAAGCCATTACCCGGCGCATTAAGGGGCTGGCCGTGGACAGAGGGCCGAAGCGGAAACAGGCAAAGGGAATTACCCTGCGGATTGATTTGGAGAACAACATCAAGGCCCAGCAGAGCGCGGGCTATGCGCGGTGGGCGAAGCTGCACAACTTGAAGCAGGCCGCCAAAGCCCTGAACTTCATCACCGAACACCAGATTGACAGCTACGCCGATTTGGAGGGCCGGATTGCGGAGATCAGCGCAACCAATGACGAGGCCGCCGCCGCGCTCAAAACCGTGGAGCGCCGTCTTGCGGATATGGCGGTGCTGATAAAGGACATTTCCACCTACAAGAAGCTGCGGCCCCTGGCGCTGGAAATGAGAAAGGCAAAAGACAAGGCCGCGTTCCGGCGGGAGCATGAAAGCCAGCTTCTCTTATACGAGGCAGCGGCAAAGGCCCTAAAGGACGCCGGGGTGACAAAACTCCCCAACCTGGCCGCGCTCAAAGCCGAGTATAGGAAGCTGGACGAGGAAAAAGGACGGCTGTACGAAAGGTACAGCGAAGTGAAAGCAGAATTGACAGAATACGGTATCATCAAGCAGAACGTGGACAGTATCTTGCGGGTGACGCCGGGAAAGGAGCAGACACAAGAGCTATGAACATACCGCGAATGAATTACCGCCAGTACCGCAAGGCCCGGCGGCTCACGCATGAGTGCTGCAATTACTGTGACGGAAACTGCCTCCTGCTGGACGACGGGGAGGAATGTGTTTGCGTCCAGAGCATTTCCTATTCGCTGCTGTGCCGGTGGTTCAAGGCCGCCGTCCTGCCGCTGGACGCGGCCCTGTGCGCCGAGATCAGCAAAAGCCGGGAGGAAGTGAAACGCTGTACCGTGTGCGGAGACGACTTTGTGCCAAAGTCCAACCGGGCCAAATACTGCCCGGATTGTGCGGCCCGTGTGCGCCGGAAGAAAGAGGCCGAAAGGCAGCGGCAAAGATATTGGCAGCCTCCCGTGAAATAGGCTGCGTTGCAGGTAGATTTTTTCAAAAAGATAAGGTAAACTAAAACCATGCCAGCGAAAGAGAGGTACATAGTCATGGGCGAATTGCAGAACAATGACGCTATCCAGTTGTTTGAAGATAAGAAAATCCGTACCGCGTGGGATGAAGAACAGGAAGAATGGTATTTTTCCATTGTGGATGTGATTGCGGTTTTAACCGATCAGAAAACCCCGCGAAGCGCCAGCACTTATTGGGCGGTTTTGAAAAAGCGTCTGAAAGACGAGGGGGCAAATGAACTGCTTACAAATTGTAAGCAGTTGAAAATGACTGCTGCGGACGGCAAAAAGCGTTTGACCGATGTTGCAAACACCGAACAGCTTTTGCGTATCATCCAGTCCATTCCCTCACCAAAAGCCGAACCGTTCAAGGCATGGCTGGCAATGGTGGGTCGAGAGCGTATCGAGGAAACCATTGACCCGGAACAGACCATTGACCGGGCGCTGGAAACCTATTTGAAGAAAGGCTATTCCGAGGAATGGGTACACCAGCGTCTTTTGGCAATCCGTATCCGCAACGAGCTTACAGACGAGTGGAAACGGCGCGGCGTGGAGAAAGGCAAGGAATACGCTATCTTAACAGACGAGATTTCCCGCGCCTGGTCTGGTATGACGACACGGCAATATAAAAAGCTGAAAGGCTTGAAAAAAGAAAACCTCCGCGACAATATGAGCGATCTGGAACTGGTTTTGACAATGCTTGCGGAGGCAACCACAACGGAGATTTCTAAAACCGTAAAACCAGCTACTTTTTCTGAAAATCAAAAAGTGGCGCAAAAAGGCGGCTCGATTGCCGGGAACACCCGGAAAGAGATTGAAGAAACCACCGGCAAGCCGGTGATTACCGCTCAAAACGCCAATGATTTCCGCCAGCTCGTAACGGATATTGTGGAGGACGCGGCTGCCATTCCAGAGCATACGGAAGAAATGCCTGGGGATGAAAATAAGGACGAATAAAACGAGAACACTCTACGCATTTAGGCCGGTAAAATCCCCGCCATTTCAAGGCTTTTTTGGCATGGTCGGCGGGGAGGCGGGACAGATTATCAAATCCCCGCCAGAACGGTTTTCTAAATGCGTAGGAAAATCCCCCATAAGAAAGCGCCGGACGCGCAGGGCCAGCAGGCCGCCGCGTCCGGCGTTTTCTTATGGGCTGTCCTTTAGGATGGCCTGGATAAGTTTGTTTTGCAGGTGGTGTTTCATGTACTCGTCTACTCGCACATGGGGCGAACCGTCCTTGTCGTAGAGTGTCCGGGTACACAGCTTGTTTATGTAGCCGTCATAATACCGCAGGATTTGGCCCATAGCCAGTATATCACCGACGTGGGCCGCCTCATACACGGACAACGGCAACAGCACCCTGCCGTGAAAAGTCGGCTGCTTCATTCTGGTTCCCTCCCTCCGTCATTCTCCAACTTCTCCCGCAATGCGCCCAGGGCCTTTGTCCTGTGGCGCTGGACGGCGCTGCGTGACATTCCCGCAAGGCTGCCGATCTCGCCGTCTGCCAGCGCCGGGACACAATGCAGAATTAAAATCTGCTGCTCCTGCTCCGGGAGGCTGGCAAAGGCTCCGGCTATAAACTCGTCCTGGATAGGCAGGTCATAGCCGAAAGCCGAAAAAAGGAAGCTGTCGCTGGGATGTACGTCCAGGGTACACAGCTTGTCCATTTCGGCCTGCGGCAAGGCGCTGAACTCGGTTTCCTTTTCCCTCCGGCGTCCTAAACTTTTCAGATAGCTTATCGCCTCATTGCGGAGAACGGTTTTGCAGAAAGCGTCATACCTGTGGCGTTCGATAAACTCAAAGGGGTATTCTCTCATTCTCTCACCCCCGATCTGCGGGAGGGTGAGATAATCGGGCCGGTGATACCGCCCCTTGCGTCTGTGCTTCTGCGGAACCTCCGGCCCGCACCGAAAGACCGCAGGAAACAACAAAATTCGCCCGGCAGGTCACAGACCCACCGGGCGGAAACGGAAGTGTTATGAAGTTGATTTACATGGTATAATACATAGTGAGAGGCGCTTATCCCCGTCGCCGGGGACAGTCTTTTTTTGGCGGTGCAACCCTCGCCTTATTTTGTTCAAACGCTCCCTGCTTCATGGCGGCTCCCTCCTAAAGCCGCCGTGATGAAATTCAGAGCATGGGTATGGGCTGCTGAACGACGGCTTTTTTTCTTTTGCCGTCGTCCGGCAGCACTCGCGTAACTTTTTGATTTGACACTATTTTAAGCTTCAATTCTCGCAGGAATATCACAGAAAAACAGGATTTGACAAAAATCACCCCCTGAAATCTTGCAATTCTGTGACATTTCTAATTATCTATATGGAAGCCTTGCTGTTAATGGAGATGGACGATAGGATAGAAAAAATCAAAAATCTCCTTTGTTGTGAGGTTTCTGTGACATTTGGTTGATACTCTATAAGGGAAAGGATGTGAACGCACATGAAAATTTTAGTGGTTGAAGATGACCGCATTTTGAATACAACCCTTTGTTATAATTTGTCTGCCGCAGGCTATGAGGTCGCTACTGCCTTGACAAAAAGTGCTGCGGAACGTCTGTGCAAAAAACAGGAATTTGATTTGATTGTCCTTGACATCAATCTGCCGGACGGAAACGGATTTGATTTTTGCCGGGATATAAAAGAACGGCACCCGGACACAGCCGTTATTTTCCTCACGGCAAACGATATGGAAAGCGATATGCTGAAAGGGTACGAGCTGGGGGCGGATGATTATGTGACAAAGCCCTTTCCCATGAGCGTATTTCAGAAAAAAGTATCTGCTCTATTGGCCCGAATTAGAAAACAGTCTGGCGGCGATTGCTACAATGACGGCAATCTGTTTATCAATTTTTCGGAAATGTCCGCCACCCAGGGCGGGGAAAGCATTTCCTTTACGCCGATGGAATACCGGCTTTTGAAAGTGTTGACAAAAAATCCGCAGATCGTTTTGACCCGGCAGGTGCTATTGGAAAAGTTGTGGGATATTGACGGGAACTTTGTGGATGAACACGCTTTGACTTCAACCATCAGCCGGATAAGGACAAAAATCGAAAAACCAGATCAAGCCTATATCAAAACGGTTTACGGCATGGGTTATATGTGGATTGGGGGCGGTAGCAAATGAGGACAGAAAAGCTCTCCGTTAATAAAGTATGTGTTGCCGTGTGTGCAGCACTCTTTCTGCTTTCTGTAACTATGTCGTTGTCCATATATTTTTTGACACAAAATGTACTGGCGTTATATTGCGGATTGCTCTATATCATCTGCGTTGCCGGGTGTATGGCGGCTTTTCTTATTTTTGTGCGTCGGAAATTGACGCTGTTTTCCGACGCCTTGTGCAAGCTGCTTGACGATATGATGTCAGCAAATCAGGCCCCGCCGCAGTACACCGAGGAAGAAAACCTGTTTTATAAAATCCAGCACCGACTTTCCCGGCTCTATGAAGTGCTGCGGGAAAGCAAAAGCAGCATTGCAAAGGAACGGGCCGACTTGCAGGAATTGATTTCGGATATATCCCATCAAGTCAAAACGCCGATTGCAAACCTGAAAATGCTGGACGCAACGCTGCTGGAACAAACGGTGACGCCGGAAAAGCAGAGAGAATTTCTTGTTGCTATGGATAGCCAGCTTGACAAGCTGGATTTTCTCATGCAGGCAATGATTAAAACTTCCCGGCTGGAAACCGGCGTGATTTCTTTGCAACCACAGCCGCAGGCCATTTATGATACCCTTGCCGCTGCGCTGGGCGGTATTCTGCTGAACGCTGAACAGAAAAAAATCGCGGTCACAGTGGATTGCCCGGAAACGGTAATTGCGGCCCATGACCGAAAATGGACAACCGAAGCCCTGTTCAACATTCTGGATAATGCGGTGAAGTACACACCAGAGGGCGGGAAAGTCCATGTGGCTGTTGTGTGTTGGGAAATGTATGTGAAGATTGATATTTCTGATACCGGCATTGGTATTCCAGAACAACATCAAGGAACGATTTTCAAGCGTTTTTATCGTGAAAGCAGCGTACATGACGCCCCCGGTATTGGGATTGGTTTGTATCTGGCCCGTGAAATTATCACCCGGCAAGGCGGCTTTATCCGCGTATCTTCGGAACTCGGCACCGGCTCCACTTTCTCTGTGTTCCTGCCTCACTCTTGAAATGTCACAGGATTGTGACATTTCAAGGCGTTTTAAGGGGAAATTCAAGAACCGCCGTGACATTTCTGTGAGGATTGCGTTTTACAATGGAACCATCAAAAAGAAAGGTGGTAGAACTTATGCCTATTTTACAGACAACAGATTTAAAAAAATACTATGGTGAAAAACCGAACATTACAAAGGCGCTGGACGGCGTTTCCCTTTCAGTGGAACATGGGGAATTTGTCGCCATTGTCGGCACATCCGGCAGCGGTAAATCCACGCTGCTGAACATGATCGGCGGTTTGGATGTCCCTACTTCCGGCAAGGTCATTGTGGATGGAAAAGACCTGTCCACCCTGAAAGACGAGCAGCTTACTATTTTCCGCAGACGGAAAATCGGCTTTATCTTTCAGAACTACAATCTTGTCCCTGTCCTCAATGTCTATGAAAACATTGTTCTGCCGGTGGAATTGGACGGCGATCAGGTGGACAAAAACTATATGCAGGAAGTTGTTCGGATGTTGGGCCTGGAAGATAGGCTGAACAATATGCCGAATAATCTCTCCGGCGGCCAGCAGCAGCGCGTGGCGATTGCACGCGCTCTGGTATCGAAACCGGCGATTGTGCTGGCGGACGAGCCGACGGGCAACCTTGACAGCCGGACAAGCAGTGATGTTCTTGGCCTGCTGAAAGTAAGCAGCCAGAAATTTCACCAGACCCTTGTAATGATTACCCATAACAACGAGATCGCCCAGCTCGCGGATCGGATCGTCCGTATTGAGGATGGGAAAATTTCTGAATGAGGGGGTGTTGAAAATGAACGATATTTTATTTGGCAATAATAACAGACCCATTATTAAGAAATTGTCCAGGCGGTACTTTAAGGCCAGCAAAAGCAGGAATATCATTGCTATTGTTGCCATTATTCTTACAACCGTCTTGTTCACAACGATCTTCACACTGGGTTCCGGTTTAATTGATACGGTACAAGACCAAAATATCCGAAAGATGGGCGGGGACGGTCAAGCTGTTCTCAACTACATTAGTGACGAAGTTTTTGATGATGTAAAGGGCAACGAATTGATTGACCGAATTGCCTATACAAAGGCGGTTTCTTACCATCTTAACAATCCGGGGCTTGCGAAATGGCGTTCTGATATGTGGTATATGGATGATACCGCGTTGGAATTTGCCAGATACGAGCCGACAACAGGACACCGCCCCGAAGCTGAAAATGAGATCATAGCCGACACAAAGACATTAGAGGCATTGGGGGTTCCGGCTGAAATCGGCGCGACAGTCACCCTTGATTATGAAATCAAGGGCAAGGAGTACACAACTGATTTTACACTGTGCGGCTTTTGGGAAACAGACAGCCTAAGTAATATCGGGCGTATTATCGTATCGAAAGCCTTTATAGATAGCCATGCCGACTTACTCACCTATACCTATCCTGTGGACAATGATTATTCTGGCATTGTGACGGCGTATATCATGTTCCGTGGCAGCGGCTCCGTAGAAGAAAAATTGCAGCAGCTCCTTACAGAAACCGGCTACACCTGTGACACGCTTGGAGGACAGCCCACAGACGAAAACTATATTGTCGCCCGTGTCAGTCCCGCTTATCAAAGCAGCCCTATCAGTGAAAATTCCGCCCTGTTTATTGCCGGTATTGTGGGAATACTCGCGATTATGGCAACAGGCTATTTGATTATCTACAATATTTTTCAAATCTCTGTTATTCAAGATATTCAGTCCTACGGGCAGCTTAAAACATTGGGAACCACAAGGCGGCAGATCAAAAAGATTATCAACAAACAGGCCCTGCTTCTGTCTGCGGTAGGTATCCCCATTGGCCTGATTATCGGCTTTTTTATTGGCCGCGCTTTAGTTCCGGCTCTGATGAACGGCACAACTTATACTTCCGACGCTGGCGTTGTGGTGACAGTAAATCCGCTGATATTCATTGGCTCGGCTATCTTTGCTTTTGTTACTGTTTCTATCAGTGTGCGAAAACCGGCTAAGATCGCAGGTGCAATCTCACCGATTGAAGCTATCCGCTACACAGAAAATGACGCAGGCGCATTTCAAACAAAGAACCGTCTGGCTGTAAAAAAATCAACCAGCGGCGCAAAAATTCATCGGATGGCCTTGGCAAATTTGGGGAGAAATCGAAAACGAACGATCCTTGTAATCGTGTCTATGACATTGAGCCTGGTACTGTTTAACACCGTATTTACTCTATCCAGTGGTTTTGATATTGATAAGTATGTTGAGAAGTTCTTAAACAAGGATTTTATCATTTCTTCCGCAGACTATTTCAACTATAACTTCGCCCGCAGCGAAACATACTTGTCCGAAACCTTTATCAATGCTGTCCAACAACAGGACGCCTACGAGGATGGCGGCAGACTATATTCCAGCAAGGTGACAGAAGAAAGATTTTCCGCTGAAACAGACGCCGTAACAAATTACAACAAGGACGAATATGGAAATCCTCTTATTGCTCTGTATGGGGCAGACGATTTTCTTCTAAGCTCGATGGATGTAGTCGAGGGCGAAATTGATTGGGATGCTCTTAAAACGGGAAAATACACGCTGTACGCGCTTACAATGGATGACAATGGGAATATAATTGACAATCCATCTATCCATGTCGGAGATACGATCACCTTTCATCACTGGAAGATGAACGGGTTAGCCGGTACACTGGATAACAGCTTTGACCTTACCGTTATGGCAAAAGTTCTTATCAATGAAAATACCGATACAGAACGAAACACGGGCGCGGCACGTTTTTATTTGCCCACAGAACAGTTCAAGCCGCTCTGCCTCAATCTCCTTTTGGTAAGTTTTCCGTTCAATGTTAAGGACGGAATGGACAGCGACATGAGCAGCTTTCTAAGCAACTATGTGGAAAACATTGAGCCGAGCATGGACTATGAATCGAAAGAAACTTACGTTCAGTCCTTTCATAGCATGACATCCCTTATTATTACAATCGGCGGTGCTTTAAGCGTTATTATCGGTCTGATCGGCATAGTAAATTTCATCAATTCGGTATTGACAAGCATTATTACGCGGCAAAAAGAATTTGCTATGCTACAAAGTATTGGCATGACAGGCAGACAGCTCAAGCAGATGTTGTCCTATGAGGGGTTGTATTATGCTGTGGGGACAATTATAGCCTCGTTGATTGTTGGGGTGCTGTTCTCCCTCGTTATTGTGCAGGCGATAGCAAGCAGCTTTTGGTTCTTCACCTATCACTTTGTAATTTGGCCGATGTTGATTGTTTATCCGTTCCTTATTTGTTTAACGGTGATTATCCCCACAATTCTTTATCGACAGTTTGCCAAAAGCAGCATTATTGAAAGGCTCCATCAAAACTGAACCTGCACTCTACGCATTTAGGCCGGTAAAATCACCGCCATTTCAAGGCTTTTTTGGCATGGTCGGCGGGGAGGCAGGACAGATTATCAAATCCCCGCCAGAACGGGGTTCTAAATGCGTAGGAAAATCCCCATAAGAAAGCGCCGGGCGCAGGGCCAGCAGGCCGCCGCGTCCGGCGTTTTCTTATGGGCTGTCCTTTAGGATGGCCTGGATAAGTTTGTTTTGCAGGTGGTGTTTCATGTACTCGTCTACTCGCACATGGGGCGAACCGTCCTTGTCGTAGAGTGTCCGGGTACACAGCTTGTTTATGTAGCCGTCATAATACCGCAGGATTTGGCCCATAGCCAGTATATCACCGACGTGGGCCGCCTCATACACGGACAACGGCAACAGCACCCTGCCGTGAAAAGTCGGCTGCTTCATTCTGGTTCCCTCCCTCCGTCATTCTCCAACTTCTCCCGCAATGCGCCCAGGGCCTTTGTCCTGTGGCGCTGGACGGCGCTGCGTGACATTCCCGCAAGGCTGCCGATCTCGCCGTCTGCCAGCGCCGGGACACAATGCAGAATTAAAATCTGCTGCTCCTGCTCCGGGAGGCTGGCAAAGGCTCCGGCTATAAACTCGTCCTGGATAGGCAGGTCATAGCCGAAAGCCGAAAAAAGGAAGCTGTCGCTGGGATGTACGTCCAGGGTACACAGCTTGTCCATTTCGGCCTGCGGCAAGGCGCTGAACTCGGTTTCCTTTTCCCTCCGGCGTCCTAAACTTTTCAGATAGCTTATCGCCTCATTGCGGAGAACGGTTTTGCAGAAAGCGTCATACCTGTGGCGTTCGATAAACTCAAAGGGGTATTCTCTCATTCTCTCACCCCCGATCTGCGGGAGGGTGAGATAATCGGGCCGGTGATACCGCCCCTTGCGTCTGTGCTTCTGCGGAACCTCCGGCCCGCACCGAAAGACCGCAGGAAACAACAAAATTCGCCCGGCAGGTCACAGACCAGCCGGGCGGGAATGGAAGTGTTATGAAGTCGATTTACATGGTATAGTACATACTCATGGCCGCTTGTCCCCGTTGCCGGGGACAGGCTTTTTTTGACCGTATGGTGTTTGTCTTATTTTGTCGAAACGCTCCCTGCTTCATGGCGGCTCCCTCCTAAAGCCGCCGATCTCGCCAGCGTCAGGGCGTCGTCATTCTACATGAGGGCAAAGAGAGCGGCGGCCTTGATTTCTCAAAACCGCCGCTGGGCAAAATGTAAATTGAGCGCACAAAACCACCTGCTCCGCAACGGTTTTTTTCTTTCCCCGTCCGGGGCAGGATTTTTCATGGCTTTTCTATTGTTTTTTATTGTTTCTCGATGTTAATAACCCGTTGTGTCCAATCTCGATAAAAGGCTTCTTCATGCGATACAAGCAGTACCGTTCCCGCAAAAGTCGAAAGGGCTGTTTTCAAAGCCTCTTTTGCTTGTACGTCTAAATGGTTTGTAGGCTCGTCCATGATTAGAAAATTGCAGGAAGTCAGGGTAAGCAGGCACATCTTAACTTTTGCCTGTTCACCGCCGCTTAAAGTCCCGATGGCCTGCATAGCGTGTTTGCTGGAGATCCCGCACCGCGCTAAGTGCTTGCGTACATCTTTTGTCACCATATCGGGATAAGCATTGGCAACAATTTGAATGGGTGTCAATTCAGGTTCTTCCCACTCTAAATCCTGTTCAAAATATCCGATTGTAACCTGATCGGAAAATTTGAAATGGCCTTGTATAGATGGAATTTCCCCAATTAAGGTTTTTAACAGTGTCGATTTTCCAATCCCGTTAAATCCAGTAATAACGACTTTCTGGCCTCCTTTAATGCTAAATTCAATATTTGGTGTGGTATAAAAAAAGTTGACAGCTTATTCTCAAGGATTTCATAATAAAACCAAGAGAATAAGGAGGTATTCAAAGTGGCACGTAAATATGACCATGAATACAAAGTACAGGCAGTAAAACTTGCCAAAGAAATCGGCGGCGCTAAGGCTGCTAAAGAATTAGGAATCCCTGAAGGAACCGTCCATACATGGCTGAAAGCCGTAAGAGCCGGTAAGTTAGATATCGGGGAAGGTTCCCATACCCCTGCCAGCGCAATGAGCCTGTCAGAAGAGATTACCATGCTGCGTAAGCGGGTTAAGGAGCAGGATAAAGAAATCCGTCGCCTGAAGGAAGAAAACGAATTTCTGGAGGAAGCAAGCGCTTTTTTCGCCGCCAGCCGTCGGAAGTCAGCAAAAACCAGAGAATGATCTTTCTGGCTTTGAAAACAGAGGACGGCAGGATTACCGGGAAAATTTCCTTTTATTGCCGGATGCTTGGTATCAGCCGGCAAGGCTTTTATAAATATCTCGCAAACAAAGACCGTCCCTGGAAGTACCAGGATCTGGCGGATGCCATGAAAGAAATCATCAGCGAGGATGAATGTAACGATACTTATGGACGAATCCGGATGTATCAAGCACTGTTGCTGAAGCAACCGGAGGGAGTACATATCCCCAGTGAGAGGACCGTATACCGGGTTATGGATCAGATCGGCCTGAGCCATCGGCCAAGGAGAAAGCCGAATGGGCTCACAAAGGCAGACCGGGAAGCCATGAAATCGGATGATCTGTTGAAGCGGGATTTTCATTCAGATGCCCCATTAGAAAAATGCATTACAGATATCACAGAGATTCCGGCGTCCAATGGGAAGCTATATGTATCTGCGATTTTTGACTGCTTTGATCTTAGCGTCCTCGGTCTGGCAATGGGAACAAATATGAAAGCAGAGCTGTGTATCCAAACATTGGAAAACGCCCTGACTGCTTATCCCGCACTGGAAGGCACTGTAATCCACAGTGACCGTGGAGCACAGTATACCAGTGAGTCCTACAGACAGACCATCCGGGAGCACCACATCCATCAAAGCATGAACAGTGCCGGAGGACGTTGTCATGATAATGCACGCTGTGAGAGCATGTGGGCCAGAATGAAGACGGAACTTCTCTACGACCGCTATGATACAAAGCAGATGACTGTAGAGGAATTAAAGGTACTCATTTGGAGATACTTCCTTAGCTACTGGAATAACCGAAGGATCTGCTCTGCCAATGGCGGGCTTCCCCCTATGATAAAACGCAGGCAGTATTATGAGACTTTGGAATTGGCGGCATAGATAGTGATATCCTTGAGCAAAATGTGTCAACTAATATTGACAATATCAATTTGATAAGACGGGGTAATGGTAGCCAACCGCCAGGTGTTTCACCAGCAAGTGTTCCGTATTGGTTAGAGGAAGTACAGGGAAATGGAAATGAGGAATAATTTCCTTTTGGTCTAAGGCTTCCATTTTATCCATTCGGTCAAGCTGCTTTTGCCGTCCCCTCGCCATTTTTGCTTTTCTGCCAGCTATATTCTTGCGTATAAATTCCTCTGTCTTTTTAATTTCCTTTTGCTGGGCCGCATATTGGCGTATATAATCTTCCCGCAGCAAAGATTTCTTTCGCAGAAATTCAGAATACGTGCCATAGTATTTTGTAATCGTGTCATTGTCTATATCACAAATGCGGTTCGCTATCTTGTCCAGAAAATCGAAATCATGGGAAACCACTAAAAAGGCATTTTCCAAAGCAGATAAATATTCCGCAAGCCATGTCACATGGTCTTTGTCAAGAAAATTGGTCGGCTCGTCCAGCAACAGAACATCCGGCTTTTCCAGCAGCAATTTTGCTAAAATTACTTTTGCCCGCTGGCCGCCACTCATTTCAGTAATTGGACGGTCAAGGCCAATCGCAAGAAGTCCTAACCCATTGGCGACACGTTCAATGGCGGTATCTATCGAATAAAAGTCGTGGGCTTCAAGCTGCTCCTGATAACGGGCGGCCAGTTCAAGGCTTTTCATATCACCGTCAGCCGCTTTTTCATATAGCTGCAACGCCTGTGTTTCCAGTTCAAATAACTTTGTGAAAGCAGATTTAAGGAATTCTTTCATCGTTAGAGTATGGTCGATTTCCGCATATTGGTCTAAATAACCAATCGTAGTATTTGGCTGCCAGGCAATACGTCCGCTGTCAGGTATGATCTGTTCCGTACAGATTTTGATTAAGGTACTCTTGCCGGTTCCGTTCTGGCCGACAATACCAATATGTTCCCCTTTATTCAGCGTAAAGCCAGCATTTTTGTATAGCACATTCTCACCAAAAGAGTGTGTCAGTCCATCAATTTCTAATAAGCTCATTTTTATCAACCCTTTCCTGCATATTCTGATACAAAAGAAAAAGGCAGAAAGCAAAGATACACAAGTGTATCTGCCCTCTGCCTTTGGCATAGTAGCTCAAAAACAAAAGGCTATGGACAAAACATTGTCCATAGCCTCGTACACATTATAACTGCATGGAAAGCCATATTTGCAAAATGGGTATAAAAATCCCCCTATGGCTTCCCGATGAAATCGAAATGCGTCATTTATACGCTATACTCTGCACAATGTTTCATCGGTATGGATTGTACAGAGTTGATTTTCTTTTTACGCTGATCGGTTAAATGAAAATTCATGTTCATGCCTTTATCTCCTTTTGAGAGGAACAACCTCTGTTCTTAATAATACTATGGGGGACGCTGTTTGTCAATCTCCTTGGTTGATACACTGTAAGCAAGACGACAAAAATATGCCTGCACTCTACGCATTTAGGCGTGCAAAATCCCCGCCATTTCGAGGGCTTTTCCGCATGGTCGGCGGGGAGGCAGGACAGATTATCAAATTCCCGCCAAAACCGACTTCTAAATGCGTAGGAAAATCTTTCCGCCCCTGGTGTTCCCGGCACTTCTGTGGTATGCTGGACCGGACAATAATCAGGGATAGGAGTTGACAGGATGGACAGCCAGGAAACGCTATTGGACTACACCACGATTAAAGCAGCCGTCGCCGGTGAGAAATGGGCCACAGAAAAGGTGATAAAGCACTATGCCCCATTCATTGACGAGTTGGCCGTTGATGAAGATATGAAGCAGCACCTTATCGTGAAACTGCTGGAAAAACTGCCAGATTTCCCGATGGAACCAAAATAAAGAAAGGCACTGGACGCAATGTTACATTCAGGGAGAGAAAATGGAAATGAATTATGGTATAGATACGATTTGTTGGAATGACTTTATAGAAAAAGATAAGTGTGTAGGACTGGATTTCTCTGTCAACACAAACCCATTAGGAGTGCCAGCCGCAGTAACAGATAAATTTCTAAGGCAGGAAATGGTTTCAGAATGTTATCCAGACCCGGATTGTAACTTGTTGGTTTCCTGCCTGGAAGAAAAATACAAAGTTTCGGCAAGGTATATTATATGTGGTAATGGTGCGGATGATCTGTTATATCGGCTGGTTTTTGCTATGAAACCTAAACGAGCCATTATTGTAGAGCCTACGTTTGAAGAATACAGTCGTGCATTGGCATTGGTAGATTGTGAAATATCTCATTATCAATTAAAGCCGGAAAACCAGTTTTGTCTTGACACTGGCATTCTGTCAGCACTTCAAGATAATTATGATATGATGTTTCTATGCAATCCAAACAATCCTACGGGCCAGCTTGTAGACCGCTCCCTTTTATTGCAATTACTGATGGAATGTAAAAGGAGGAATACGCTGCTTGTCGTGGACGAGTGTTTTATGGAATTTCTTCCCGAATGGAACCTGTATTCCCTAAAGAATGAAGTCATTTCGTATTCTAATCTGGTTGTCATAGACGCATTTACAAAAACATATTCGTTAGCAGGTTTTCGGCTGGGGTTCTGTTTGGCAGGCAGCATGGAAATCCTTTCTGCTATGAAAAAGTGGGGACAATCCTTTTCCGTATCTGCTCCTGCACAATTCGCCGGAGTTTGTGCTTTACACGATCAAGAGTATATGCAGACCACCTATCAATTTTTGCCAGCCGAAAGGGAATGGCTGTTTCAAAGGTTGAAAACCCTGGGGCTTGATGTATGGCCGTCATACGGCAACTACTTATTATTTAGAACCTCGGATAAAGCTATACGGGAAAAACTTCTGGCAAAGAAAGTCAAAGTCAGGGATTGTTCACATTTTTATGGTTTAGGCAGCGAGTATTGCCGGATTGCAATACGAACCCATAAGGAAAACCTTGACTTTATTGAAATTTTACGCTCTGTTTTAGGCTATGAATAAAGAGCGCCGGACGCAGAGGCCAAACAGCCCCCGCGCCCGGCGCTTCGCTCATAGTTGATTATTCGTCCGTAAACTGGAACCGCTGCGCCTCAAAGTCGGCGTCGCTCATGGTGTCCAGCTTATCAAGGGTCTGGCGGGCCAGCGCCCGCATTTCTTCGTCCATATCCGGCATAGCCGCCCGGACAGCCGCCGCCGTTCTGCGCCGGTCGCTTTTATGGTACAGACAGATCAGGTTTTCTTCCTCCACAGTAAAATACATTTCTCATACCTCCAATTCGTTTGACTTGCTTCTGGCCGGGGCCTTTTTCGGGGCCTGGGCCTGTTTGGTTTCGGATAGCTGCTTTCGGATGGAGGTGCGGGGCCGCCGCACCTCCTTGTCCCGGTTCTCGTCCTTGCCGATCACGGCATAGACGCCGCGCCGGTCTTTCATGCCGGTAAAGCATAGGGATTGATAGGGCAGCATGGAAAAGAGGCGGTCAGTGTCCTTGCTGGACGCGATCTGCATAAAGTACGGGGACAGCTCCACCATGAAATGCGTCTTGTTGGGGCTGTTCGGTTCGGACAGGTCTTTCATCCCGGCCACAATGCGCCGGGCCTCGGCCATAATCAGACTATCCCGCAGGGCGGCAACGTGGGCTTTCAGGTCGCCCGGCTGCAACTTCTGGCGGCCCGCCTGCTCCTGGCGTAAAAGCTCCCGCAGGTTGTCCGGCTCGTTGGGCTTTGCTTCATACCGCAAAAACGCCCCCAGCCTGGGGTCAGGGCTGCCGTCAAAATACTGTGCGGCGGGCTGCTCCCGGTCGCCGTCCTGATAGTGCAAAATGAGATTGTCCGCCTTTTCCGCCTCCGCTATGACGTGCCGGAAGTGCTGGGGGTAGTCCAGCTCATAGAGATTGCCCCGTATCGTGCCGCCCTGGGTGCCGGTCAGCTCCACGGCGTAAGCCAGAATACGGTCACGGGTCTGTTCCCCGTAAAACTTCCATGTGTTGTATTGCCGGGTGTCCTGCAAGAATACGTCACGCTCCCGGAAACAGTACGTCCCGGAGGGGCGGGACATCCACAGCAGGGCCTTGTCCTCGGCCCTATTGCTGGCGGCGGCCTCCCGGATAATCTCTTTGTCAATCTCAAAATCGTTCTGGTAAAAGGCGGTGTTCTGGCGCATGATCTGTTCCAGGGCGGCCAGAACGTCCACATTTTCAAACTTGTTCACGGCCTCACACCTCCAATTCCTTTGATTTCTCCCTCGCCGGTGGCTTTTTGCCCTGTTCCTCCTTGGCGGCTGCAAGCTGCGCCCGGATGGACGGCTTTTCTTCCTTTGCCGCTTTCTGCTCCCGCTGTTCCCGGCTGCTGTGCCGTTGCAAGTCAGTGGGCTTCTCGCCGGTAAGCGGCTGAATACACGGAACACGATTGGCCGCATGGTAGGCATTATCATTCAATAGCCGCTGCCATGCTCCGGCGCTGGGCGCCCAGCGAAAACCGTTATCTTTTAATTGCTGGCGGGCGTCAGCGTCCGGCTTATCCTCGAAAAATACCTGTAATCGGCCTTGCTCCCGGCTGGCCTCCACATGGCCGCCGTCAAACTCCCATCCCACATAGGCAACTTCATTGGCGCGGGTCAGGCTTTCAATGCGCTGTCTTAATCGCCGGATTTCCGCATTGTTATTGGTGAGCTGGAAACTTTCAAAGGGCCTCGGCTCCGCCCGCCAGCTTCCCTCCATGCTGGCCTTTAGTTTTTCCACCTGCTCCGGGGTCAGGGCCGGGCAGCCGTCCAGCGTCTTATGCTTGCGGTAGTAGGCATTAACGGCTTTCATGGTTTCTTGCAGCTTTTCCAGGCCATCCAGCTTTTTTTGCAGCTTTGAAATGGCCTGGGGGTCGTCCTGCCGGATACCGCCAGTCCCCACGCTGCGGATTTTATCAAGCAGCCCTTGAATGTATTGCCATTCCTGCATATTGGTATCGCGGGCGGCGTTCTGCTTTTCTTTCTTCCGCACTGGAAAATTGGAACCTCCGGCAATCATAATGGATGGAACACGGGCGTCAATAGCATAGCCCTGGTTCATGTTGGCCGCCAGTTTCTTTGCGTAGGTGTCAAGCAGATGGTCGATCTTCTCGTGGTACATGGGGTCAACACGCTTTTTCTGCGCCTGCGCCAATGCAAAGGCTTCATCCACATAATGCCGGTATTCCGCTGTGGCGCTACCAGGACGGTAATCGTCAAAGCTATTGGCTTCTTTGGCGCGTCGGGCAGCTCCCTCGTTGATGGAATAGTAGTAATCTGCGGGGCTGGGTTCCCGTTTTGGCTCCTGCGTATCCTGCTGGGCCTCCGCAACCTGTTCCGGGGGTGTTTCTGGCTTTATATCATCAAAAGTAAGCTGCTCCCCGGCTTTTTCCTTTGCCTCCACTTCCCCCGGTGACGGAGCATTGTTCAGAACGCCGTCAATCATGTTGTAATTCTGCTCGGTCGTCATTTCTGCGGCCTTGATGGGGCTTTCCTGCTGAACGAGAAATTCCGGCACCTGCCGATACTCGGCCCCCTCGTCCACATAGTAGGCCGTCTGCTGGCCCTCCTGCTGGAATACGACAATATCGCTCATGGAAAGGGAATGGCCTTTGAAGTCGGACGGGATTTCCATGTTGAACCGGCGGAAAATATCGTCCAGGGTGGTTCCCTTATCCAGAGGCGCAGTATAAACAAGCTGGTAATTTGCCCTGTCCACGGTCAGGCCGTCCGCCCGCAATTCCTCATAGGAACGGTAGCGGTAGTCCCGTCCCTCCGGGCCGGGCGGCACCTGATAAATGGAAAAGGTGGCCTGGGCCGTTGGTTCCGTCTGCTCCGGCTGGGTGGCTTTTTGCGTCTGGGCCTCCATACGCTGTGCAAGCGTTTTTTTCGCACGTTCCAGAGCGGCAGCATTTAACGGTAGCGCATACAGAGTTGAGGCAGAAGAAAAGCCCACATTGTTGAAAATGTAATCTACATCGGTTTCTTTCAAAGCTCCTGCTGCAAAGTAGTCGGCCCTGGTGGGCGTTTCGCTCACTCTGCCATTGGCTATATCATAATTAAGCCCTGTTTCCAAATGTGTACAGATTTTTCCGTCAACAGCCAGCGTCACATAGTACCAGCCAATATACCCGCCTGTGTTCTCATTGGAACCGTCGTTCAGCTCAACATTCAGCACCATATAGGGCTTCAAGCCTTTTTGTGCGGCAATCTCGTTGTCCCTGGCCTCCTTTTTCAAAAGCGCGGACATGGCAGTTTCCTTGGTTGCCTGTACGATTTCCGGGTTATATTGCGACAAATAGCCGTCCACACACGCCGTCTGCACCTTTACGGTTTTGGCCTTTGGGGTAAGGTGATTGCCAATAAACAGGGACGCGCCATTGTCAAACTTGATTGAAATATCGCTTGTCCCGCGCCATTTGCCGGTACAGGGAGAGGTATGGATTTCGCCGGTCTTGCAGCCGAAAGTCTGCGCGATCACACCGATTTTTTCTTTCAGGGGCAGGTTTTTATAGCGGTCAGCTATTTCAAGCGCCTGCTTCTGTAAAGGGGTAAGGCTGTCGGTAGTGGCCGCAGCCGGTTCCTGTGGCCCGGCGGTGGAATTGGTTTCCGGTGTTGGGGTGGTTTCCGGCGCTTGCTCCGCTGTGGAATATGGTTCAAAGTCATTGGCAGCATATTCCTCCACGGTCATGCCGTGGCTTTCGGCCTCCTGCGCGATTTCGGCTTGTACCTGCTCTTTATATTCCTGCAAGCTCTGGTCGAAGTCGGAAAGTTTCGGCGGCTCCGGCAACTGATATTGGCCCTGGTTGAGAAGCGGGCGGCACTCTTTTACATAGTCCACAAGGGCGGTTAGATAGGCCGTCTGCTCCGGCGGCAGGGGTTCCCCGGACTGTAAAAGGCTTTTGGCTTCCTGTTCCATACGGGAAAGGTTGCAATGCTGCTTCATGTACGGGATAAACTCATTTAACAGCATTTCCCGCTGGGCCTTGTCCGCCTCCCATGCCTCCGGCCCCTCATGGTGCAGCACATGGTTTTTCCAATGTTCATCCTGGGCGTAGTATTCGTGATAGCTTTGGATATGCTCGATCAGGGAACCGTCCCCGTCGCCAAAATCCTGCCGCCCCTCGTAGCTGTCCGGCTGTCCCTGCATGGTAAAGTCAATGCGGAACTTGGTCTTGTCGTACCAGCCCCCGGTGTGTCCTGGCTGTTCCCGGTCATGGCGCTGGGCCGCGTCCAATGCCTTAAACAATGCGTCGGCTTCATGCAGCGGCATTTGCTGGCCGTCTTTCAGATGGGCGCTTTCACTCCAAATAATTGTGACAACCGGCTCCGCCGCAGGGTCAAGGGCAGGCTGCGCGGCCCTGGCCTCTGTGATCTCTTGTTCAATCCGGCTCTTTACCGCAGGATTTACCTCTCCATGCTGGATTTCATAGCCGTGTTCGCAAAGGTCATTGACAAGGGCAATCAGCTTTGGGGTGTCGTCCACCGCCTCGGCATAGTCCACAATCAACCGGCGCTCCCCGTTGCCTAACTGCTGGCCGTCTTTCTCGGCCAGGTCGATCAAGGCGTTGGCCCGCTCATTGGGGGTGGCCTCCGGCATGAATGGCTCCCCATTCAAAAGGCCGTCTATCCCGTTCCACGCCTGCGGCTCCTGCTCTGTGTCCGCCGTCTGTTCCTGCTGGGCCTGCCGCTGTTTCTGAAGCTCTAACAGGTTGATTTCCATTTCATTGATAAGGTCATTGGCAGCGGAGCGAATGGTTTCCAGGGAGGCTTGCAATTCTTTCAAATCCCTGCCGGAACTCCAATTTGCAATATACCCAAAGGAATAGTCGGACGTGTCCAGCCCCCAATACTGGCATACCGCATAAGCAACGCTTTCCGCCTGCACCTCACGGGTCGCCTTGTCCGGCCTCTTTTCCGCTGGGAGATGGCTGTTTTTTTCATACTGGCGGGCATGAGCGACTTCATGGATAGCCGTTTGCAAGGTCTGTAATTCGCTCATGCCCTCATTGACGGCAATCCTCTGTTCCGCATAGTGGCAGCGGCCCTTGGCCCCGTCCAAAATCGGTTCAATGGAAATGGGATAAGGTGACGCCTTTGCTAAAGCCGCCTGCAAATCCTGAAACTGCTCCACGTCACCGGGCAGCAAATCTGCATGGGCCTCTGGAAACTCTTTGCCCTCGGTCTGGCTCACGTCGTAAACAGATACCACACGATAATCCGGCACCGTGATTTCCTTTTCATCCATCATGGTTTTGCCGGTTTTATCCTTGATGGGTTCGCCCGTGGCAGGGTCTTTCCTGGGAACACGCTTTTTGACGGTGTAGAAGTTGGGCGCTAAAATTTTCAGCCCCCGTTCTCCCTTTTTGCGGGTGCGCTCAAACTCGGATTGCCATTTCCCGGCACCGGCCACATGGGAGGCGTCCGGCTTCTGCAAAAAAATCAGCATGGTATTTCGGAAACTGTATGCGTGGAATTTGGACATTGAGGTAAGATAGGATTTATAATTCTCGCTGTCGAGAATACCACGCACACCGGCTTCCAGCCGGTCGGTAATCTCTTTCATGTACTCGTCCTTGGTCTTGCCTTTTAAGATGATCGGGGCGGCCTCCGGCAGAACGGCAGCGGGGGTAAATGGCTCCGTATGAAAGGCGGCCTGGTCTGCTTCCGGGGCGGGGTAGGCCATCACCCGGTATTCCTCCGGCACCGGCTGGCCCTCATGGACGCGCTGCCATTCGTCCCCGCTTTTCACCAGATAGCCGTAAGGGGTAAAGGCCCCCTGCTCCTGCTTGGCGATATGCTCCCCGAACCGGGCCGTGTCAATCCCGGCTTTCCATTCCTCCGGCATATCCACCATGCCGGAACGGTTCAGGTAGTAGCTCCCTAACTGCGCCGTGGTCTGTACGTCAGGGATATGCACGAAGTAGTCCACGTTGTCGGCGTAGTCGATGATCTGGCCGATGTTCTCAAAGCCGCCCCGTGGGTTTTGCAGGGCGGCGTTCAGCTCCGCAAGGGCGGCGGCGGCCAGGGCTTCCAGCCTTGCGGCAAGGAAATTCAATTCGTCCACATCAGCGGCCAGCACCATATCGTAGGGCAGGGCAAGGTGTCTGTCCTCCGGGCAGGAATACCCGTTGATGAAAAAATCCTGCGGGTTGTCAGCGGTGATATGGATTTCCCGCATGGCCTCCTGTAACTTCTCGGCGGTGGTCGGCAAGTCCAGCCAGCAGCCATGCGGCCCGCCGTTTTGCGCCTCGGCGCGGTTGTCAAGCATGATGGAAAATACTTCGCTCATTCGGTCACTCCTTTCTGGAACGAGATCAGACAACGGTTGTTCCCATACATCCCCAAAACCTCGAATGACGGTTTTGCCATTGGCTCCGTTCTGGCTGAACATTTCCAGCACTGAAAAAGCCCGGTCAAACTGTTCTGTGTTATGGGCGTCGATGGCGGGGGCAAAGTGGATAACCCCGTCTTTATAGCTGCGCCCTGTTCCTATCCAGCCCCGAATGAAACTGTCAAAAGGGGCTTTTGCGCCGCTTTCCCCGTGTTCCTCGGCGTGGCTTTTGACAAGGGCGCTGCCTCTGTACTGCTTGCCTAAAATCAGTTCTCCCGTCTGTGGGGAAAACATAAAGCGCCGGTTTTGAATGGCCTGCATATCAAAGACAGCGTGGTTTGTGTCAATCAACAGCAGGCCATTAGTGATTTCTGTTTTCTGCTTTTCCGTAGCGTCAGCTCCTTTCTTTCAAATAGGGGTTTGGGGACTTCCCCAACAAGCAAAATCCCCGGCCCGGCAGGGTGGCCGGGTCAGGGATTTGCCGGGAGTGTGGCTACACTCCCTATGCTTGCTGTCTTTTAGTTTTTCTCCCTCCGCTCCACACGGTAGTTGACGTACTTCCCGCCGGTATCGGCCAGAAGCACCGTCCCGTCGTAGGTCTTGCCGGTTTTCAGGGAACGCAGGCCCTTTATCTTTGCCTTTCCGTCTTTAAGCAGCGCGGCGGCGATTTTCGGGGTGAACGTCTTGCCCCGTTCCTCAAAAAATCGGTCATTCTTCCACATGACAAACTGGCAGGCGCGGTTTCCGCAATAGTAGTTCTTCTTGCCCTCATAGACGTTTTCCCCGCAGCGGGGGCATTTGCCGATAACCGCACGCTCGGCCTGAAACAACTGCTGGGCGTCCTCGCTGATCTGCGAATACCGGGCAATCAGGGTGCGCGTCATTTCCGCAATCCCCGCCATGAAGTTTTCCGGGTCGGCCTCCCCTTTGGCAATGGCGGTCAGCTCCGTTTCCCACTGTGCCGTAAGCTGGGGAGAGGTCAGCATATCCGGCAGGACGCAGGCAAGGTTGTGGCCGTCCTTGGTGGGAAGTAGCTGTTTTCCCTTGCGCTCCACAAAGCCCATCTGCACCAGCTTTTCCAGGATGGAGGCGCGGGTGGCCGGTGTGCCTAACCCCTGGCGCTCGGCGTCCTCCGGCATATCCTCGGCCCCGGCCCGCTCCATAGCGGAAAGCAGGGTGTCCTCGGTGTAGGGATTGGGGGGCGTGGTGAAATGCTCGGTGACGCTGGCCGCCACCTCGTCAAAGGTCTGGCCCTCGGCAATCTCCGGCAGCTCCCGCGCAAGCTCCGGCGCGTCCTCGTCGGCGTCGGTCTTAAACGACGCCTTAAAGCGCCGGTCGATTTCTTTCCAGCCGGGGGTCTGGATGGTCTTTCCCCTGGCGGTAAATTCGTTCCCGGCGCAGGTAAAGGTGGCGATGACGGCCTCATACACATGGGGCGCGGCCACGGCGCACAGCAGCTTGCAGCATACCAGAGAGAGAAGTTTTTTCTCCCCCTCGGTCAGTCCGTCAAAGCCTTTCGTGACAAACTCCATCGTGGGGATGATGGCGTGGTGGTCGCTCACCTTTTTGCTGTCCAGCACCCGGTCAAACTGCGGGGAGAGGTCAAGGCCCGCCGCAAAGGGCAGAAGCGGCCAGAGGCCGGACACAAGGCTTTCCGCCGTGGGCTTCATGTCGTCGGTCAAATACTGGCTGTCCGTTCTCGGATAGGTCAGCAGCTTCTTTTCGTAAAGCCCCTGGGCGTAGTCAAGGGTCTGCTTGGCGGTGAAACCAAACAGGCGGTTGGCCTCCCGCTGCAAGGTGGTAAGGTCATAGAGGCGGGGCGGCTGCTCTGTCTTTTTCTCCCGCTTCACGGAAACACAAACGGCCTGCGCTCCGGCGCAAGCCGCTTTCAGGTTCTCCGCCTCGCCGGGGGCGGAAAAGCGGCTGCTGGCCGCCTCCATGCCGCCCGCCGCGATATGGACAACGTGGTATTTCTCTTTCTTGAAACCGCTGATTTTCGCCTCCCGGTCAACCAGCATTTTTAAGGTGGGCGTCTGCACCCGGCCCACGGTCAGGGTCTTGTGGTAGAGGATGGAGAAAAGGCGGGTGGCGTTAATCCCCACCAGCCAATCCGCCTGCGCCCGGCACAGGGCCGATTGATACAGGTGGTCGTAGTCGGCCCCCGGTTTCAGGTTGGCAAAGCCGTCCCGGATAGCGGTGTCCTCCATGCTGGAAATCCAAAGGCGCTTGAACGGCTTTTGGCAGCCTGCCATCTGGTAGACAAAGCGGAAAATGAGTTCCCCCTCCCGCCCGGCGTCGGTGGCGCACACAAGGCCGGTCACGTCGGGGCGCTCCATCAGGGAACGCAGGGTGTCAAACTGCTTTTTCTTCTCGTCGGGGATGATGTACTGCCATTCCTGGGGCAAAATCGGCAGGTCGTTGTAGGCCCATTTCTTAAAGCGGGGGTCATAGGCCCCGGCGTCGGCCAGGGAAACCAGGTGGCCGATACACCAGCTCACCAGATAGCCGTTTCCCTCCATATAGCCGTCCT
>ERZ1673695.1388-NODE-1388-length-25071-cov-6.167453_pt1 | contig 25071 bp, 18 predicted proteins | sample MGYA00580225_ERZ1673695 | MGnify/ENA primary metagenome ERZ1673695 (study PRJEB41218, sample SAMN15661739) | gut metagenome | host: Homo sapiens | place: Canada: London | collected 2015-08-20/2019-03-30 | study: EMG produced TPA metagenomics assembly of... | reverse complement strand
TTCATGTCACGGCGGCGACCAATCAGATCGATGAAGATACGCTCGCCCGTCTGCGCGGCCTGTGCGTCAATGAAGTAAAACGGCTTCGTGGCTCTGTCCGGCTGGACGATGCGGTCAGGTTTCAAAACGGTGAATAAACATGGCGAAGATTATTCTGAAAAGCCGGTATCTCAAAACCGGCAGCAAGCTTCACTCAGAACATCTCATCAAGTATATTGCTCTGCGTGAGGGCGTACAGAAAATCGATGACACATGGCGGTATAAACCTGTCAGCAAAGAACAGAAGAAACTGATTACAGAACTCACTGAAGAATTTCCCGATACGAAAAACAGCTTTGAATATACAGACTACCTTGCACATCCGAGCAAAGGAACTGCTTCGGAATTTATCAGCCGTGCCATTGAAGACAATGTCGATCTCATCGGCAAGAGAGAAAACTATGTGGAGTATATTGCAAAGCGCCCCCGTGCAGAACGACAGGGCGAGCATGGTCTGTTTACGGATCAGAATGTGCCGATCAATCTTTCCAAAGTCGCGGAGGAAGTTGTAAATCATGACGGGAATGTGTATACGCATATCCTGTCTCTTCACCGCGAGGACGCTTCCCGTCTTGGATATGACAACGCCTATGCGTGGCGGAATCTCCTGCGCTCGCAAGCGGAAACCATTGCCGAGAATATGAAGATACCGCTTACCGATCTGCGCTGGTATGCTGCATTTCACAATGAGAGCTATCATCCTCATATTCACATGGTGGCATATTCTGTTGGGAAAGAACCGTATCTCACTCAACAAGGAATACGAAATATTAAGACGACATTTGCCCGTCAGATTTTCAAGCATGATCTGATGCAGATATATATCGAGCAGACCAACCAGAGAAATGCATTGGTACAGCAGAGCCGCGATGTTCTCTCAGACATCATATCACGCATCAACTCCGGCAGTTATGATAACCCTATCGTTACAGATCTGTTGGTGAAACTGTCGGAGCAGATGAAAAATTACAAAGGCAAAAAGGTGTATGGGTATCTTCCGCAGGCAGGCCGCAATATCGTGAACGCTGTTGTGGATGAGCTGGAAAAAGATAAAGATATTTCTGCGCTTTATGATTTGTGGTATGAACAGCGTGATGCTGTTACCGGTACTTATCAGGATACGCCGGAACAGCGCGTTCCTCTGTCTCAGAACAAGGAATTCAAGGCAATCAAAAACGCTGTTATACAGGAATCACTGAACATCCTCTATGACCGTATCACCTTTGAAGAAGCTGTATCCGAACCGGAAGAATTCGCTCCCGATGAGCAGGAAGCGAAAGAAACAAAGTCAGAATCGTCTGCGTCCAAAAAATGGCGGAGCGATCCCGATCATCCGCTGTTTCAATACCGCAAGGCAAAAGTATATCTCGACAAAGACAATCCTTTATACGATCCGGCTGAAGCGGTGCGATGGCTTCTGCTGTCCGCTGCGCAGGGGTACGAGTATGCACAGTACCGTCTCGGCAAGCTATATCTTTTGGGAAATGAAATAGAACAGGATTTCCAGCAAGCCGAAAGCTGGCTCGAAAAAGCTTCTGATCAGGGAAACAGCTGCGCGAAATACTCCCTTGCAAAGATGCACCTTGCCGGACTTGCTGTACAGAGCGATGAAGTGAAAGCAATCCGACTCCTTCGGGAATCGGCAAATGCCGGAAATGGGTGGGCACAGTATCTGCTCGGTAAATTCTGTTTTCAAGGTGAGCATACTGAAAAAGATGTATTTGAGGCGGAGCGCTTGCTGAACGCTTCCGCAGAGCAGAAAAACAGTCAGGCACAATATCTTCTTGCAAAACTGTATCTGTGTGAAGACGGGGTTCCAAAGGATACGGGAAAGGCTCTTTATTGGCTGTGGGAATCTGTAAAACAAAAAAATCAGTACGCACAATATCAGCTTGGGAAAATGCTTTTGTTCGGCAAAGACGCCGAACAGGATATTCAAAACGGCATTGCTCTGCTGTCGGCATCCGCCGAACAGGGTAATGTGTATGCCGCGCGTCTGCTGCAAAATTACTACAGCGGAAGAATGACAAAACCGTCTGTTGGTATGGCATCCTTTCGTCTGCTCTCTCATCTTGCCCGAATGTTTGAAGATCGCCTGCGCAGAAAGGAAGACGGACAACGGGCGGTCATTGAAAAGAAACTCCGTCAGAAAATAGAAGAAAAGAAACAGGCGCACGGATTGAAAATGGGATAACTGAGAAAGGAGTTATCATGTCAACGCAATATATTCATTTCACAGAACAAGAAAAAGAACAGGCACGGCAGACAGATATTGCACAGCTGCTTTACAGTCAGGGAGAAACTTTGAAACGCTCCGGCTCAGAGTATGAGTGGAAAAACGGTTCGCAAAAAGTCACCATTCGGGGAAACCTATGGTTTCATCAATATGAACAGCAAGGCGGAGATGCAATTGACTTCGTCAGACGGTTTTACAACAAGTCCTATCCCGAAGCGATGCAATATCTCCTTGGCAGTTGTTCGGGGACGCTTATGGTTTCGTCGCCGCTGCAGAAGGAACCGACGAAGCCTTTTGTGCTGCCGCCGAAGAATGACAATATGCGGCGTGTCTACGCTTATCTTTTAAACCGCAGAGGAATTGACCGCGATGTCCTCTATGCTTTTGCACACAAGGGGATGATCTACGAATCAGCCGACTATCATAACGCTGTGTTCGTTGGCTTTGATACAGACGGCGTTCCCCGTCATGCTCATAAGCGAGGGACTGGTTCACAGAGCAGCTACAAAGGAAATATCGGCGGCAGTCTGCCGGAATACAGTTTCCACTGGGCAGGACAGGCTGATCCTGTAACCAATTTGCACAATGGAAATCTATTTAATTCTTATTATGAATGCCCGCACCTAAATACGAGAGAAAAATTGTATCTTTTTGAAGCCCCAATAGATATGCTGTCCTTTATTTCCATGCATAAAGACGGCTGGAAAAAACACAGCTATGCCGCATCCTGCGGTGTGTCTGACCATGTGCTGTGGCAGATGATCAAGGATAATCCCAACATCAAAACGGTCTATCTTTGTCGTGACAATGACGAAGCCGGACAGCTTGCCAACAAACGAACTTCAGACGCTCTTTTTTTGAAAGGCATTCAGCATGAAATCCTCGTTCCGCTCCACAAAGACTGGAACGAGGACCGGCTGGCAGCCGGAGACAATGCTCCGCACAAAGATGTTTGTGCGGAGTTTTCTATTTCAGAACAGCAGGAGGCAAATGATTCATGTCAAACATTACAACTTTGATTGTGCTGGGTGCTGTTATGTTCGCCGTTCTCGGCGGGATAACGCTCCTATCACATATCTATAGCCTCAACAATATCAAAAGCAAAACGGTCGGTGACGGACAGCATGGCACAGCTCGGTTCGCCTCCAAAGCAGAAATCCGCAGAACCTACAAGCGGATACCGTTTACACCTGACGAATGGAGAAAGCAGGCAAAGGAAAATACTCTTCCGAAGCTGCCGCAGGGAATTATCGTCGGCTGCCGGAACAAGGGCGGCAATACTACCGCTTATGTGGATGACGCCGACGTCCACTGCATGATGGTGGGCGCGGCGGGCTGCGGAAAGACTGCCTATTGGCTGTATCCGAATCTGGAATACGCCTGTGCCTCCGGAATGTCTTTCTTAACAACGGACACGAAGGGCGATCTGTACCGGCACTACGGCGGGATTGCCAAGGACTGCTACGGTTACAATGTGGCGGTGATTGATCTGCGAAACCCGACCAGGTCGGACGGAAACAACCTGCTGCACCTCGTAAACAAGTATATGGATATGGCGAAGGAACATCCGCAGGATGTCGCTCTCCGTGCCAAAGCAGAGAAATATGCAAAAATCATTGGAAAGACCTTGATCTACGCAGACGGCGACGCTTCCGCTTATGGTCAAAACGCCTTTTTTTATGACGCGGCTGAAGGCGTTTTGGTTTCTCTCATTTTGCTCATTGCCGAATTTGCACCCAAAAATCAGCGGCACATTGTTTCGGTGTTCAAGCTGGTACAGGACTTGCAGGCGCCGAGCAGTGTCAAAGGCAAGAATCAGTTTCAACTTTTAATGGACAGACTTCCTGCCGATCATAAGGCAAGGTGGTTTTCCGGTGCAGCATTGAACACCGGCGATCAGGCGATGGCGTCCGTCATGTCAACTGTTATGTCACGCCTCAATGCATTCCTCGACAGTGAGATGGAACAGGTGCTGTGTTTTGATACAGCTATTGACGCAGAACGCTTTTGCAATGAGAGATCCGCCGTATTCATTGTTATGCCGGAGGAAAATCCCAACGCTTATTTTATGGTCAGCCTGCTCATCCAGCAGCTATACCGGGAAATTCTCGCTGTGGCAGATGAGAACGGTGGAGCACTTCCGAACCGTGCTATGTTCTACTGTGACGAATTTGGTACTCTTCCGCCTATCCAATCTGCCGAGATGATGTACAGCGCCTCCCGCAGCAGGCGGCTTTCCATCGTCAGCATCATCCAATCCTATCAGCAACTTGAAAAGAATTATGGAAAAGAAGGTGCCGCTATCATACAAGACAACTGTCAGCTCACTATCGCAGGTGGATTTGCGCCGTCAGGCGAAACGGCGGACATCATCTCAAGGGCGCTTGGCACGCGGACAGTTATGACCGGTTCAGTATCAAGGAGTAAAAATGATCCATCTCAATCTCTGCAGATGACCGAAAGAGCCTTAATGTCATCAGATGAACTAAAGAGCATGAGAAAAGGTTCGTTTATCGTAATGAAAACTGGAGCGCATCCCTTTATATCAAAACTCAAGCTGTTTTTCAAGTGGGGAATTTCTTTTCCTGAAAGCTCCTATACAATCGCCGACAAGGGCGCCCGTCATGTGCATTATATCAGCCGTGAAACGCTCATCAAAGGTATTACTGCGAGATACCCGCAGGAAAAGAAGCCGCATGTTCCTGCTGTGAGTCCACCGTCGGGCGGTCAGACGATGACCGAGCCTGCCGAGGCGACCTTTGCGCAGGAAGTCAATCACGCAGCACAGCAGGAAAAAATTGCGAAACCGATACGGACAGGTTAAGGAGGTGGTTCTGTGCCATATTACACCAAGCTGTATCAAACCGATCTGCCGCACCGTGCTAAGCTCGTCTATATTTATTTGCACGACCGGATGGACAAGGAGAAAAAGGCATGGCCGGGACTTAACACCATTGCAAAAGATCTGTCGCTCTCCCGCAGCACTGTAAAACGGGCGGTCAAAGACTTGGAAAAAGCCGGTCTGATACGAAAAGAGGCGCACTACCGTGAAAACGGCAGTGCGACCTCCAATCGGTATTATTTACTTTAAAAAATCTATTTCCACTCCAATGGAGTATTATGCCTTTTTGTGGACTGAGGGGCGGTTCATCATGAACCGCCTTGAAGTACCCACTTTAAAAGAGATACCAGCAGAAAGAAGAAAGATACGAAATAATTATCTGTTCTATTTTAATTGTCAAGCATGGTATCAAAAATGTTTGTATTGATCCGCTTATCACGCTCTGCACATTCCAGATATAAACGTTCTATCTGTTCCGGATTAGAATTATCTGTTTTGCTTTCATCTGGATAGAAAGATTTTAGCTATGCCACCGAGCTCCTTGGCAACGATGAATTGAAGGAAAGAACCAATACTATGGAACAATTTAGAAATTTAGTTTTAACAAAATATTATTAGAAGTCACAATAATCGTTGATTTATAATAATTTTTATGCTATACTACCTTTATCATAATGATGAGGTGAACTGTATGGCAGTACAATATAACAAGCTGTGGAAGCGGCTGATCGATATGAAAATGAAAAAATCCGCCTTGACCGAAATGGCAGGCGTTTCGGCTTCCACCATCGCAAAGCTCAGCCATGACGAATATGTGAGCCTTGAGATTTTAGAACGGATCTGCCGGGCGCTCCATTGTGAAATCGGTGATGTGGTGGAACTCAGGAGGGGGGCCGAAGAATCATGAAGCGGCAGAAAATCACATCCTCAGAGCTGCTTTGCGCAATCTGTTTTGCATTATGCTTTTTTGCCTTTATGCTGACGGAGGCGTTTATCAACGAGCGCTGTGCCGTGATTCTCGGAAGCAGTGCCGTAAATCCCGCATATACCTTTGGGCTTGTCTGTACCGGATTGGGTTTTTTTTCGTTTTCCCTGCTGCGCCGTCTCTGTAAAAAAGAAAAGTCCAGGAAAACGGCGCAGACCATTCTTGGTATTCTGTGCATTGGGGCGGCTCTGGTTTTGCTTTTTGCAGATCATCCGGCACTCTTTCTGACAAGCTCTGCCGCAGCCCTGCTGCTGACCGGCCATATCAGCGGATGTGTGTATTACAATACGGCCATGTACTTTGCCACAAGCCGGTATATGGGACGATTGATCGGCACGGGTATGGGAGCGGCGATCCTGTTACAGTTTGTGGTACAGAATTTGATGCCCCAGTCTGTCGCCTTTATCATCAGCATTTTTTTCAGCGTTGCATTTGTCATGTATTTTATCATAGAAGCGCCGAAGGACTGGATTCTGGAAAATCCTTTGCCCTATTCGTCGGATGCTAAAAAGGATTTCAAAAAATCACTGCTTCTGATCATCGCCGTGGTGCTTATGAGCCTTGTGGCGGGAATGATTGACAGTGTGCTGACGGCCTTTAATGCCGAAAAATCTTATGACATTTACGGAGGTGTTCGTCTGTTCTATGCACTGGGGCTGATTTTGGCGGGGGTTCTTGCCGATATCAGGGAACGGAAATATCTTCCCCTTTCCACCGTATGTACTATCCTGCTCTCCTCTGTCTGCATGTTCTTTCTCTCGGATGAAGTTAGTTATTTTGCCGGTACTGCGCTGATGTACCTGTACAGTGGTTTTTATGTGATCTTTTTCACGGTGATGTTTTTGGATTTTGCACCCAAAAGCAGCAGGCCGGAGCTATGGGCGGGTATGGGGCGCATCGTGCGCAGCTTTACTGTGGCGGCGACTGTCCTGCCAGCGTTAAGCGTCTATGACGCGGTCGGTAATACGGTGTTGGCCGTAGTGAGCTGTCTGCTGTCTATCCTGATCCTGATGGTATTGTTGCCGTATCTGAGTAATGCCGCCGTTTCTCCCAAACCGACAGAGGAGCTGCCTTCCGAAAGTCGTGAACTCTCCCCGCAGGAACGGCTGAAGCTCTATGCCCGGCGCTGTTCCCTGCCTCCCCGGGAGACGGAAGTGCTGGAGCAGCTATTGACTACCGAGGACGGCGTACAGGAAATTGCAGACAACCTGTATATTTCACGGCGGATGGTGCAGCGGTACATCTCTTCGATTTATGAAAAGACCGAAACCAAAACACGCCTCGGTTTGTTCCAGAGCTATATGAATTTTACAGCAGAATAAATTCGTTTAGGTAGAGTGCCGCTTTCCTTGTGGAAAGCGGCTTTTTTGTCTATTTTATAAAATGTCACATATGTGAACCCCTGTTTTTAAAAGAATGGCACAGATGGGAACTGCAAAACCTCCGATATTTTTTATACAATCATAGTAAAGTAAGAAAAAGGAGGAGAACGCATGAAAAAGTTTCTTTCATTTTTCTGCGGAAGGGGCGCTGTGTGGCTGTATCTTTCCATTTTGGCTATGGCTGTCTGCCCCACTATGGTTTCAGTGCTTGCGGCGCTTATAAAAGGGGCGCTCTTAGGGGAAACCGAAGTGTTTTTCACCAAAATGGCGGGTTCTTTGATCGGCTGGCTGTTTTTGTGTTTTGCCTTCGGGACGGCGCTGAACGAGGGATATACCCCAAAAAAGGCGCTGCGTCTTTTGCCCAGGCAGCTGTTAAACGGCATCTTGCCCATGCTGGCGGTCTATACTGCACTTGAATGGCTTTTCACCACGCCAAAAGCACAAATGCCGCTGTCGGTTTACCTGTTCATGTCGCTGGTTGAAACATTATTGTTTTTGCCGGCGATCTGCCGTCTTGCCCTGTCCTCGAAAGAAGATCAGAACGGTCTGTTCGTAAAAGGCTCGGCAATAGGCTTTATTTCACGGCATCTGCTTACCTTTGTTCTCGCAGTCCTTTGTTATTATTTTTCAAAACAGCTGGGAGCAGCTTTACCGTCATGGCTTTTTGAAATGAAAATATTTGAGCCGCTATCAAGACAGTTTTTGCTGTATATTCCGATTGCGGCTTTGCAGTGGGTATTATTGATGCCAGCTTTTAAGCTTGCGGCTAAAAAGCTGACAGAGCCTGCAAAGGTTTCTAAAAGAAAGAAAAAGAAGGAAACAGATACGCAGTCCTTTGCCAAAATTGAATCGGAAACCGCAAGCTCGGCAGACCAATCCCTCAAAAACAAGCTGCATATACCTGGTCTGATAACCGCTGCAGCTTGTTCTGCCGTCTTTGTCAGCTTTTTGGGTGTCAGCATTTACAACATAAATACGAACCCGAAAGGTATCGACGGTCCGAACAGAGGATATGTGGCTATGTCCGCCGTAGACGAGTGTATCGCCGCCGGAGACGAGGCTTTCGACCAAAATGACTACATAATCGCTTCCGTGTATTACGACTATGCCAAAACCCTTGTAGCCGCATGGCAGGGCTATCTTTATGACAGCGAGCTTCTGGAAGAGGCATTGGATGCCAATCCCACCGATGCCGAGATTGTTCTCCTTTCGGCGCTGGCAACCGATGACCCCGAGGGACATATAAAACGGCTTATCAACGAAAATATTGCCCCGGATTACCTGCTTGAGGCCCTGCTTTCGATTGACGGCGCCGACGGCAAACGCGAGGCTCTGCGCCGTCTTGTGAGCAACGGAATCGTGCAAAAACGCTTTGTCTTCCCCACTGCTCTCAGCGAGGAGGAAACCGCGGATTTGGAAAAAGCGGTAACTATTGCCCACCGCTTAGTGGAGCGGCGCGGCATAGTCAAGGCCTATTACTATATGCTGCGGGAAGGCGACAACAGCTCCAAAGCGGTACAGACAGCCTGTGAGCTTGCAAATAAATACCCCGATGATTTTTATCTGCAAACCTTTGCCACAGAGATTATGTGGTACACCACCGAGGCGGGCGGCAATTGGATAGATAACGAAGTTTTGGTACGATATGCAGAAATGCTCAGGGAAAGCACGACCGAGGATGAAACCGATAAGATACTTTCTTTAAAAGCCTTTATTTCGAGGATTTATATGAACGCTTCAGATGACAAAGAGGCGCTTGAATTCTTGGACAGCTTCTTTCCTGAGGTCACCGCAGCCGAAATCGATGCGCTCAAAATTTCCCTGTTTCACGGTGACAGACAGTATGACAAGGCGCTGGAGCTGGCACAGGAATACTCAGAGAAATATCCGGACGATGTGGCAAACAACAGTTATCTTGCCGTAGGCATGCTGCCGCGCAATCCCGACGCTGCGATTGAAAGCGCTTTGCGGCTGGCAAACACAGTAACGACTTCAAATGACGACGAAGAGATTGCCAAGGCGGATGCCGGTATCGGCGTATTCCTTGAATACATTTTCGGATATTACACCGCGCCCAACTATAAATTCTGCGGATATCAGCTGTTTTACTCCTCGGTATTCAGTGAGGAACAGAAGCAAAAACTTCAGTCCGATCCGGTGATAGGCGCATATCTGGAACTCTGGACCTGCCAGGACTATAACGAGAAGATCCGTATCGCCAGTGAGCTGATCGACCAGTATGCAAGTCTCCCCTATGCGCTTTATGAGAGAGGATACAGCCGGAATCAGCTGTCAGAGTTTTCCGATGCGCTAACGGATTTATCCAAAAGTCTGGAGCTTGATCCTATGAATGCTTTTGCCTATATTGAGCAAGCCGTCGCTTATGAAGGAGTAGGAGATTACGCCGGTTCACTGAAGGCAATCGAAGAAATGGATTTGATTCTTGACGAGCTGGAGTATCATCCCACTATGAACGAACGGGGCATCGGGGTATACATCAGCGTTTTCCTGAATAATACCAAGCACGCCATGTACGAAGAGCGCACCGACTCTCTTTTGAATCCCAACAATTAAGGAGGTCACCGATATGATAAAAAAATTATCTGTAATGTTTACGGCGATAATTTTTGTGCTTCTGCTCATCAATGGTTTTACCGTTTTTGGGGTTATTTCATTATTGCTTTCGGTCACCGCCCTTACGGGTATCATTTTATTCGGAAATAGGCTTTCAGGTAAAATGCCGCATGTGTGCCTTTGCGTTTCTGCAACGGCACTGATCGTCGGCGCGCTTTTCGGCGCACCCTCTTTGCCCGCCTTCGGCGACGCAGCAGTTTTGGATCAGGAAAAAATAGAAGAATATCAGGAGACGCATCCTGCACCGGACGCCGAAGCAATCGAAAAAGTGGAAACGCTGATTGACGAGGGAAAGTACGATGAGGCAAAAACCGCCCTGAGCAAGCTGTCATACAGCAGTGAAAAGCCACTGCTTCAGGGAAAAATCCTACTCGCACAGGAGGACTATTACAATGCTGCCGCTACACTGGCTCAAATAAAGGAAAAGGACGAGGAATGTTACGAAATGCTCCTGCGGGCAAGGCTGTTCCAATACAGCGGCAAAGTAAACAGTCAAATCTGCGACACGGCGCAGGACGCCGCTTATGACTATCCCTTTGAGCCTTATTTCATGTATATGGCAGGCTACACCTGCTATGAAACCGACAAATATGTTCAGGCGGCATATTATTTGGGAAAAGCTCTGGACATGGAACCGGATAATCCTTATGCCAACTATTACTACGCCCTGAACTCCTATGTGCTGGGAAATACCGAGCAGGGGCTGGCGTTTCTTGATTATGCTGAGGAATGCGCCAGAGAGCAGGGCGGTTTTGAGGAGATCATCGACTCTGTTTCGGAATACAGAACCTTAATGGAGGAGGGAAAACAGTGAAAAACAGCCTGCTAAAAAAGAGCGCAAGCGTTGTTCTGACAGCCGCTGTCCTGTTGAGTACGGCCGGCTTTCAAGCGGTAACCGCAAGCGCGGAATCCCTGGGCGCCGCCCACCGTGAATTTGTGAATTCCTCACGCACAAACGCAGACGGTCATACCGCCTCAAGCCAGTGGCGGCTTCGGGACCGCGCAAATACCGGTAATTTTACCGAGGATCTGAAGACGGAATGGCAGAATCTGTGCGACTCCTTCCGTTTCAGACCCCGTGATGATTCTGCGTCAGCCGACGATATGAAACCTATCGACGCGATCAAGCCCTTTATTCAGAACAAGGTGCGGGAAGAAGCGGAAGGCATGGACCTGGAAGATGTGACCAATGCCCTCGAGAACTTCGGGCGGAGAGAAAGCAACCTTCAGGAGGCGCGGGAGGATGCCCGAGGGAACCGCAGCCAGAGCTCAGACGATGACGGAGGCAGTCTGCAAGACACAGTCGAAGGCTACAAGGAAAAAATCGAAGGCTATATCGACACTGCTGAGAAAGTCGCCACCTTTACCAATTCGGAACACAACCACCCCTTCATGCGGTGGACGCATTACAGCTTCAAAAATATGGAGCTCGGAACCTCAAACATAAAGCAGGCGGAGCCGGCAAACGCAGCGGTAAGCAATATGCTGGAGCTCATGGGCGACGACACATTTACCAATTATATGAATACCCATACCAACGAACCGCTTGACCTTATGGACGGCGTGACTGAATACGCCGATAATATCACGTACAAGATGATGAGCAACACTTTTACGCCGCAGGACATTGTGGGCCCTGGCAAGGATGGCAGCCAAGGGGCGCTCACCCGGCCGCTGCCTACCGTTACCGAGGAGAACAACTGGTTTTTGCGGGAATTACAGATAATCAAACAGCTGCCAAAAGATATTTTCAACTATTTTTTCAACGACTTCGCCGATGATCTCGGAAAGATGGTCAGCAAATCCTGGAACGATCTGTGGGAAAAGATATCCGGTCTGTTTAAAAATGACGCTAAAAAGAAAACCGGTCCGGGCGACGCAAGAACGCTTCCTGTACTGCAAACGGCGATAAAACCGAATATCTATCTCTATCCGACCGAGGAAGCCGATGTAGAGGTACGCTTTAAAAATCCCGGGCTGCTTACAACCGTTATACCCGATTATAAAGATTCCTGGCAGGCAACAGCACAGCCCGATGGCAGCCTTACCGTAGATGGAAAGGAATACGGTTTCCTGTTTTATGAGTCGGACACCTCGGTGCAATATATGCAGCGAAATGAAGGGTGGATTATAGAACCTGAAACAAAAGAACAGCAATTAAGCGAAATTGCGGCACAATATGCGTTTAATAAACAGGAGACTGAAGATTTTGTCACTTTCTGGTGCGCAAGGCTTGAAAGCGGTACCTCTTATATTATGTATCCTCAGCTCACGGAAACGATCGACGCGCTGATGCCCGTGGAGATAACTCCGGCTCCCGACAGCATTTTCCGTGTATGGTTCCTCTTTGAACCTGTAACCGGGGATATTGTCTCTCCGCCGGAGCCTAAGCCTAACCCGATAGAAAGGGCGGGCTTCACTGTAACCGAATGGGGCGGAATTGTGACAGAAGAAACAAAAAGCAGTAGGACGGCGAAATAAAAGGAGTTTACCTCAGTTTCGGAAGAATGGCGCACATGGGAATTGCGCAGTAATTGATAATATAATACAAACGTGCGTCCGCGTTTGGCTTTGGCAACTTCACAAATATAAATACATCTGACAGGAGGAAGGCTTATGCAACAGCAATCGTTATCCGCCCCTGCACAGCAGGGGATCACGCTTAGCGGCTACATAAAAAATTGGCTGAAAGGAATGTTTTTTGCTTTCAAGCCCAAAAACCTGCCGTTCACCCTCGGAATCACCGTGCTGTCCGCCGTGGTCGGCACGCTGCTCACGGTATTTGTTTTTCCGGGGCTGTTTTCCTTAAACCCGACGGTCAACGCCGCCTACGGCGGTCTGGCAGTATCCCTGACGGTGACAACGATAATGAACATCGTTATCGGATTTCTGCAGAAAAAGGGCGGATATTTTTCCGAAATTGCTTCCGTCGGGAAGCTGTGGTTTGAGATGTTCGGCAAAAAAATAAGCCGGAAGGAACGGATCTACGCCATCGTACTATCGGTGTGCGGGCTGGTGCTGGGGTGTTTTTTCAGCCATCCGTTCATGCTCCTGCTGGCTGTTTCTCTGTGGTTTTTTGCAATCGCGGGCGAGCAGGGGCAGGCGCTGATGCCCATAGCGGCTTTGCAGAACAGCTTTAACGGACTGATTCGTCCCGAATATATCCGCCGCCCCGAGGCGACAAGGAGGGATCTTGCCGCGCTGGCAGTGGGGATGTTTGTAACGGCGGCTGTTTTTACGATCATAGGAGGTGTTGCGGCATGAAGAAAATAAAGAGGTGTCTGGCATTATTTGTCCTTGTACTTGCCTTGTGTCTACCCTGTATCGGCGGCATCACTGTGCTGGCAGAAGGAAATACCTGCCGGAGCTGCGGAAAGGACATCCCCGAGAGTACAATCATCTGCCCCTATTGCTGGGTCTGCTCGCTATGCGGCACAAAGAACAACGAGAATGCAACGGTGTGTGAAAACTGCGGTGCCCGGAATGCCGGTGGGGGAGAACAATCCAACGGAGGACAGGCCGGCGGAGAACAGGCCGGCGGAGAACAGGCCGGCGGAGAACAGGCCGGCGGAGAACAGACCGGCGGAGAACAGGCCGGCGATGCGAAATACGGTGTGGACGATTACGGCACTCCGCTTCCCTTTCCGATGGAAAATCTCTCGGAGTATCTCTTTGCACCCGAAGCGCTGGAAGTGAAGACTATGCCAAACGGAGAAGTCATGTACTGGCCTGCAGGGATGCCGCTGCCGCTCAATATGGGGGAACACTATGTCTCATTCGGGATCAGCAAAGTCAGAGACCATTACACCACAGAAGGGAAAGAGATTTACCGCTACGGCTGGAGCCTGCAATTTGAAACCAAATCCGTGAATCGCAATCAGGATAATTTCGGCCCCAATAAGCCCAGATTTGTCGCCGACGGCTGGGAGGACTACACCGATGAGTATTATAACGAAGAGTATGTCGCTGAGCATTATGGCAATCTTCTCGTCGATGACGTGTCTGTTCTGTGGAGTACGATCTTGAGGCTGAGATATGACAAACCTTTGATATGGTGTACCAAGGATGGCATCGTCGAGGAAAACTTGTATGGAGCTGATTTTGTTTATGATCAGACTCAGGGCAGAGGTGCCGTTGGGTTTATCGATGTCATTTGTTACGCTGCGGAGGGCGGGTTCCCAGCCTCTGGTTCGTGGGCAGAGGGCAATCACGGAAGCGGCGGCAATCGGATCATTCAGCTGGAGGACGGCACCTATATCACAGTTGATGAAAACGGCAATCCGCTGACCGGCGGTATCGTACAGAAGGAGGACGGCACCTACACCAACCAGACCGGGACTCTCCCCGTGCCCGATTACCGGGACTATGAGGTGGGCGACATCGTGACGGTCGGCGGGGTGGCCTTTGTCCTGCTGCTGGTAGCGGGCGTTCCCACCTGGGTCGGTCCCGGCGGGATCGGGCTGGACGGAAAATCGCTGATCCCGGAGGACGGACCGGCAGATACCGGGCCGAAACCCGAGCCGGCCGAACCCGATACCCCAAAAGAGCCGCAGGAGGAGGTCACGCCCACAGACGAGGATTCCGGCGGGGAAACGGGTACCGATGGCTGGAAGGACACCTCAGGCTATATCACCGAGGCCATGAAGGGAACGCCGATTGTCACCGAGATCATGGACCTGCTTTTCATTATGGACGAAAGCGGCGTTAACGTCGCCAAGCTGGCCGGACCACTTGCGTCGGCCGGGTTTGATTTTATTGATTTTTCCGCGCAGGGCAGCGATGCGGTGACCGCCGGGATTAAGACCCTGATCTCTGCCGGCATGAAGATGGCGGCAGGCGCGGGTGCGTCCTATACCGACGTCGCGCTCAATGCGATGAAGTACGAGTTTTGCGAATTTGCCAAGCAGTTTGAAAACTTTACCGGGATCGACACCAGCGGAATCCAGGATATGGCTTCCAGGATCACCTCGTCGGTGAGCCCGGGCGAAAACCTCAAGAATACGGCCGGCGTTATGGTGGACTTTTTCCGGGAAGGCTACAAGTGCTTTGTCACCAAAGAAGGCAATGAATTCACCACCGGCCTGATCGAAGGCTACCGCAGCGGAAAATACGGCGAAAACATGAAGAATATGCAGCTTTCCATCGATATGATCAACGATTACTTCAGCGGCAAGCCGGTGCTGGAGGAGATCCGGACGGGATTGGGTCAGATGCTGGAGGAAACGAATCAATCCATTTCGGATTACATCAGCAAAGGTCTGATGGGACAATGACCTATCAGACAGCTGAAAGGAAGTGTGGGCGTATGAAAAAAATCCTATCACTTATTCTGTGCTGTCTGCTGGCGCTGTCGGCGGCGGGCTGTTCGGTGAAGCCGAACGCTCCGCCCGAAGACGGAACGAGTTCGAAAGCAGAAAGCAAAGAGACAGACAGCAATATCAGCAAGGATGTCGGAGAGCTAAGCGGATCATCCACCGATGCTCCTGAGCAGGTCAAGCAGGATCTTTCCCAGCTTGACGCCTCAAAGTACAGCGGCTCCTTCGGAACCTATACCACCCTCACCGACCCGATCAGCGGCGTTCCGGTGATGGACGCCGTCCTGCCCTACGGCTGGACGGCACAGGTGCAGTGCGACTGGAGCTTTGTGTCCACCAATAATCCCTGTATCGCCAATATTGTGTTTACAAGCCCTGACCAAAAGGCAGCGGTCCTGATCCAGACCTCCCATGACTATCTGCAAAGCTATGACACCTCAGGGTTGTTCCCTCATCGGGACTATACCGACAGAGAAACCTATATCGTCCACCTTGCCTATAAGAACGCCGGGCAGGTGCTTGATATGTGCTTCAACGGACTTTTGGGCACCGGCGGTACGGTGGTAAAGGAAGATCCGGTGCCGGACGAGGTGCAGTCGATCCTCGATCAGACGGCCCAGACCTATCTCACCACGCTGGTCAATGGTATCAACCGGACCGGAGGAGGCTACGGGGTGACTGCGCAGGCGTCCGGGAGCGAGGGCACGGTCTCCATGCGCCGGTACCGCTATACCGGGAGCGACGGACAGAGTTATCTGGCGGACGCCATGGCACTTTGCGTGGCGGCGGAATATGTAAGCCCGAGCTACGGAACGAGCTTTGTGTATATCCCGTGGGCGGTTCCGGGGATAACGGTGTTTTCCGCGCCGGACGAGGCGACGCTGGAAAAATACCGTGCGCAGTATGAGATGATCACCCAAAACGCGGTGATACGCAATGAGTTCAACTATGTCAAGCAGGCGTACGGAAGCCAAATCCGCAGTATGCTCATGAAGCAGCAGGCAAACTCTATTGCCGCCATGACCGAGGCGCAGGCTCAGTCCTATCTAAGCGATTACGACTCTTCCGCTTACACATCCGACGACTGGGCGAACGACTGGAGCGACTTTATCTACGACCGGAACGAATACACCACTGCCGACGGCTCCACCATCAAGGTCGGCACCGAGTTCGATACGGTCTATCAGAACGGGGACGAATTTTATTTCGGTTCGCAGGGTTCCGCACCCTTTGGCTGGGAACAGCTGACGCCCAATTAAATGTTTTTGCCGTATATGGCGGCGGAAAGGAATTCATTATGAAACTTGTAAAAATACCGGTATCAATTTTCATTTCGCTCCTGCTTCTATTAACGGCGGCTCTGCCTGCCCTTGCGGCGCCGGTGCCCGAGGATTCTGTTAAAACCACAAATATATTCACGGAGGACGGAAAGCAGGGCAAATCGATTGATTCCTGCAGCTTTGATGATCCGGTCTGGGAATTTTCCTCAGAGTACCAGGGAGGGACGGTGTACGGGATCGGTGAGCTCGGTCCGAACCTGACGACCGTTGAGGTCATCATACCCGTGGGAGTGGAATCTCTTAACGGTTCCTTTTCCGAATTCAGCGCACTCAAAAAGGCAACGCTTCCTTCGACACTTATCCGTATATCCGATTACAGCTTTTACCAATGCGGAGCGCTTTCGGAAATTTCACTGCCGGACGGACTTTTGTCCGTCGGCGACCGGGCATTTTGCAAATGCACCTCACTTCAGAGCATTACCGTTCCCGACAGTGTGACGGAAATCGGTAACAATGCGTTTTCCGGCTGCACATCGCTGAAGGAGGTAAAGATCGGCTCAGGGGTCAAAGTGATCAGCAGCTATGCATTCAGAGACTGTGAAAGTCTTGAGAGCGTGACACTCTCAGAGGGTCTTGAGACCGTGGGCGACGAAGCTTTTTTAAACACCTCTGTCAGGACGCTGACCCTGCCCGGCAGTATCAAGCGGTTGGGCGTCAGGGCATTTAGCTTTGAAAAGATTGAAAAAATAATATATGAAGGAACAAAAGCGGAATTTGAAGCCATAGTCAACAACGCCTTTGAAAGCGCGTACAGCGACAAAATCACTGTTGAATGTACAGACGGCACAATCATACACAATAATTCGGCCGGCGTGACAGATTCGGAAGAAACCGCGAATACCTCTTCGGACACCGTAAGCAAAGACGGGGCTGACAGCTCTGATGACAAAAGCGGGTCCGCCGGCTCTTCTGCCGGAGTCATAGCCGCGGTTGTTGCCGTATTTATTTTAATTTGCGGCGGTGCGGCGGCAATTTTGCTTATGAAACGCAGAAAAGAAACCGGTCAATAAATACAGGCAATAAAAATCATATAAACGAAAGAAAAATGTGTTTATGAAAATCAAAAAGAATTTAGCGGAAACCTTAATTTATCTGAGTGCATACATAGGCGGCGCGGAGTGGAATTGTCTGAGCAGAATGCGCGAGTTTTCAGCAAATACCCCGGCTTCGTGCCAGGGCCTTGACAGTCAGGCAAAGGAGGAAATGCCATGAAAAAAATACTTTCGCTTTTACTGATACTCTGTATTCTCTGCCTTGTCGGCTGCGGCAACGGAGAATCGCCGACCTCGAACGGCGGCAGCGGGCAAAACGTGGCTTTTGCCGACACCGAATGGGCGGTCTACGACGGCTACGGCGTCACAATGGAATATCCGTCCACATGGACTCTGTACTGCTACGCCGAGTCTACATCCGCCGCCAATTATTCCGTCCTGATGGTAAGCGCGGCCGAGGATATCTTCCTTCGCTGCTATGTAACCGAAAGCGACCCTCTGCCGGTCGTTATCCTCTCGCCTTCCGACAACGCGGAGGCAAAGCTTTTCTATGAGCATGTGAAGGAAACGGCGTTCCGGGCGGTTGATTTTCCCATCATGGATCCGGCTGCGGCAATGGAGGGTGACGAGGCTGTGATCGAGTTTATGACGGCCCTTGAGGAGTACAACTCCGACCCGAAAAATCCCCTGCCGGAGTATACCGGCGAGCTGCCTCAGGGACAATCCGGCACAACGGATACCGTGCAGCTGTCCGACGACGGTACCCTTGCTTCCGTTCAGGATGCGGATACGGGTCTGTTCGGCTACATTGATAAAACAGGCGCCTGGCGAATAGAGCCGCAGTTTCAGAGCGCCTACGGATTTTCCGACGGGCGCGCGATGGTGCAGCTTGAGGACGGAAGCTGGGCATATATCGACCGAACAGGTGCGCTGGTCATCCCGGAAGTCCGTGACAGCGACGGAAGCACCTATCCGCTGAAAAGCTCCGAAAATTTCCGGGAAGGCATCGCGGCCGTGGAGATCGATACCGGAAACGCCTACGATAAAATCTACATCGACATAAACGGCAATGTTCTGTTCAACGCAAGGGGCTTGCCCAAGGTCTACGGCGCAGGCTACGCCAGCACCTACTTCTTCGGGTTTGCATCCAATTTCACCAATGGGAAGGCGGTGGCCGCCCGCAGAGTCAACGAGAGCACGGATGCGCGGATGGACACCGAGGACGCACCGGTCATTATCGATACGAACGGCAATATCCTTGCCACGATATCGAAAGAGTATTATGCGGACGAAAGCGGCTTTGACCCGAACATGATGGTAAAGATCAAGCCCGGCGGGCCGTTCCACGGTGAGGATCTCTACGGCCTGTGCGACGAAAACGGAAACGTGGTTGTGCCCTGTGAATATCCTTATCTTCAGTACTGTGAAAACGGCTGGTATGTAGCCCAGAACCAGGACGGCAGATACGGTTATATCGATAAAAGCGGAAACGTAATGATCGATTTCGAGTTTGAGGATGCCGAAAAATTCAGCTGCGGGCTTGCTCCCGTCTTGATCGACGGGTTATGGGGCTTTATCAACGAGGACGGCGAAGTGGTGATCGAGCCGGTCTACCTTACAGCCAGTGTTGCCACCATAAACGCCGACCCATACATTGGCAGCTGCACCTTCTGGGACGGCGTCGGCAAGGTGCAGGACGGAGATCAATGGATCCTCATTGATACCCAGGGAAATGTGGTCGTGGACGATCCGGGGTTCAGCGGCTTTTACTCCTGCGGAAACGGTCTGATCGCTTACCAGGATGCGGAAAGCGAATTATGGGGCTACATGACGACCGACGGAAAAATCGCCATAGAAGCACGTTTTCTTTCGCCGGACACCTTCTTTCCGGCAGACTGAAATAAGATGCCAAGCGTCAGAGATTGGCTGTAAATTTAAGTTCAAAATATAATCAACAACAAAAAGTGGAGGGATGATGAATGATGAAAAAACAATTGGCACTGCTGCTTGCGTGTTTGATGCTCTTTACGCTTACTGCCTGCGGCGGTAATGAGCCACAGGTTTCGGGCACAGACGATGCCCCATCCAGCTCACAATCGGGCGACAACACCGATATACAGTCCGGCGAACCGCTGGTGCTTCCCCTTTATAACCGTTTTTACCTTAATGACAGCGAACTTGTCCTTGTAAAGGACGACGGCAGTGCGGTCATAGACTTCGAAGACGGATATGAGGAGGAAAGCGCGGAAGTACAGAAGCAGATCGACGCCGTCGGCAAAAAATGGGCGGGAGTTATTAAAGCTTCCCAGCTTGACCGCTGCGTATGGCTGATCTCCGCCGACCGCCAACTTTATGAAATAACCAATAAAAAAGCGACGGTACTGAAAGAAAATGTGGTGGGATTTTCATACGATGATTATACCACCATCTTAGTCTATAGCGACGGAACAGTGGAACATATAGGCGAGCGATCCGAAAAGTATCCGGATATTTCAGGGATCAGTGAATGGACAGATATCGTTCAGGTGGCGCACGGCTATACGGTTGCGCTGGGACTAAAAAAGGACGGAACCGTGGTTGCGGTCGGGGGTAACGACAAGGGGCAGGCGGATGTTTCCGGCTGGACGGATATCGTACAGCTCGCTGTATTTGACTCTGTTTCTACCATGGACATCGAAGGAACCGAAGGCTTTTCGGTAGGGATTAAAAGCGACGGCACACTGGTGGCAACCGGCCAATATTACTATGGCAGTGATATTTCAGGGCTGCTGGCCATAACCAATGTAAAGCAGATCGCCCGCGAACGCGAAAACGTCGTGCTCCTGAAAAATGACGGCAGCGTAGTAAGCAATCCGGGCACCGAATTCCTCAGAACATCTTTTGAGGGCGTAACAGATATCGCTGCAATCGGCTTCGAGTGGGACAAACAGCAGGATTATATTTATGTAAAGGAAGACGGTACGGTTGTGATTTCTCCGGATTTTGAGATGACCGGCAGCGGAGTCGGGCTTTCCATGAAATAATAAAAATTAAAGGAGGCGATAGGATGATATCGGTTCAGCGTATTCTGCCATATACCAAGCAGCTGGTGCTGTATGCGCTGTATGATGTTCTGGATTCGGAAGAAAGCGAATACGACAAAGCGGAAAACGGACGGATCGCCGCCAAAGTGACCGTTTACGGAAATCAGAGCGGATTTGAACTTTCCGTATCGGAGGAGCTGCCTGCGACCGTCCTGACGGTGCAGATAAGTGCGCCCTGCCAGGGTCTTTCCGTGCAGGGGCAGCGGCGTGCGGCGGATTATCTGGCTGACCGTGTGGAACAGCTGCTGGAAAATGAGCTGAAAATATCGGCTCTGATGAAATCAAGAGGAGGAAACGTAACATGAACACAAAAACAGGAAAAATAGGAATAAGACTGGGGGCGTTGTTGCTCAGCCTGTGCCTGATTATTGGGATGATGCCTGTTATGGCGTCGGCCGCCCAGACGGATACGGGCAGATCCCTTCAGCTGGTAGACAATGGCACAGCACCGAATATTAACGGCTATGACAGCTCAAATAACAGCTATGATTACATCTACTACGGTACGTGGGAGGGCAGTCCTATTAAATGGCGTGTACTCGATGATAAAACAAACACCGGCGATGATGGACTGTTTCTGCTGACCGATTTGGCTCATATCAAAAAAGGCGAAGGTCTGAGGTTCGATGTCACGAAGCCCGACGATCCCGGCATGAGCATCTGGGAGACCAGCGATGCGCGGATATGGTGCACGGAGTTTTATACCAACAATCTTTCGGCGTTGGAGCAAGTCTCCGTGCTTGCCACCACCAAGAGCGATGAGGAATTCGTGGCAGGGATCTACGACTACCGGTTTGCGGCCTCGTATAACATCCTTAACGGCGACAAGGTGTTCTTCCTGTCTGCTGAGGAGGCCAGCAACGCAGAATATGGATTCGGTGACGACGATGCGCGCAAGGCCGACTCGACAATGACGGTCGACTGGAGTTCTGATTCCTTTACTGTTCGCGGCGGCCAGGAGGGCAGCGTCTGGAATGGATCCTGGTGGCTGCGCAATGACATGAAATATGGCGCTCACAATGAAGCTGGCTTTGTCTATTACTGGGGCGGCATAGGTATCGAGCAGATCAGCCAATGGCCTATGGCCGCCCGTCCGGCGTTTAATCTGGATCTGGATTCCGTCCTCTTTACCTCTGCTGCATACGGCGGGAAATCCTCCGATGTCGGCAATTTGACATTAGTGAACGCATATGATGGAAATGAGTGGAAAGTAACAGTGAGAGACAAAAGCCGCAATCTGAAAATTTCCGATGTTGAAATCACAGGGGATAGTGTAACATTCTCCTATTCCAATGCGGTGACCGGTCTCAATGAATATCTGTCCTCGGTTATTGTGGACAACGGCGTACTAACTTACTACGGCCGTATACTCGCGTTGGACGGCGTAATTAATAAAGACAGCGCAACGGCAAGCATTGATATTCCCAGCGGCGTTACACTCAGCGATACAACAAAATTATATATTTTCAACGAGCAGGCCAATGAAGACAGAATGACCGACTATGCAAGCCGTCTCATTGATGTCTTAAATCCGGAAGCACCCGAGCCTGACAACGCCGACCCGATTACTTTACCGGTGCGGGTGCTGGAGGAGGGCGACCTGGACTATTCCCCGGCACCGGAGCTTTCTGCCACCTTTACCCCGGACAGTGCGGTGACTGTAGGCGAATTTAACCAATGGCAGGGTCTTGCCATCGACTATTACAATCCCATGGCGGAAACGGAGTGGTACGAGCCAGTAAGCGAGGGGTATGATATCCAGACCGAGTACACCGTCTCTATTCCTCTTACCGGCTATGAGGGCGAAACCCTAAGCGGAACACTAACCATCCCGCTGCCTGAGGGGTATGACGGAGCGACTGCCCGCATCAAGGGCGGCGCTTCGGCCAGCAGTTATACGGCGGCCACAGCGAGCTTCCCGCTGACGATGGATGTGTCCGGTGGCGTAGCCGAGAAATTTGAGCTGGTGATCGAATACAAGGAGGCGCAGGAGTCAAATGCGCCGGTCATCACCAGTGGGGCAAACAGCACTTGGCAAAAAGGCGGCACGGATGGGCTGTCCTTTACCTCCAACGCTGAATATGCGGATTTTCTGAGTGTGCAGGTGGACGGCAAAGCCCTTGACGCTTCCAGCTACACAGTTAAGGAAGGCAGCACAATTGTCACCCTGAAGCCGGAGTATCTGGAAACACTGTCTGTGGGTAAGCACACACTGGCTATCGTCTCTGATACCGGCACGGCAAGTACAGATTTTACCATTAAGGCGGCTGCCTCCGATGATACCCAATCTCCGCAAACCGGTGATAGCAGCAATATGATGCTGTGGATAACCTTGCTGTTTGTTTCGGGAACCGGACTGTTCGGAGCAACAGCATACAACAGAAAGAAAAAGTATAACCAATAACCTATGATAGAAATGTCCTGTGAAGTTCACAGGACATTTCTATTGAAAAGGGTTTAAATTCTTGATAAGCCAACATTTGTTCTATATAATATAAAGTGACAGTTTGTCTATCACAACAACTGAATAGTTATTTTCACAGATTTTATTGAGAGAACGGCTGAAAGCCGGACAATGCCTGCAGTACGCTAAGAGAAAGTACCGCCGCTTCTGAACTGCCCTGAACTGTCGGCAGTCGGAAAAGCGTAAAGGACAGTTTCGACTTTGAATTTCAAAGCCGGTTACATGAATGTGAAGCCACCACCGCAAAAGGGATAGGTCTATCCTTTTACGGGAAGTCGGTACGCATTTGTGTGCCGGCTTTTTTTGTTGCCCGAAAGCTGGTTAAAATTGAATGACCGGCTGGATGGGATATGATTTTGCCAAGACCGTCGGGGTCCCCGAAAAGTCGTTAGACTTTTTGGGTAGAGGAGGAACAATGGCGTGAGTGAGTTTTTGTGCTTGCACGGAAATGAGCGATACAAAGTTTGTGACAACGAGAGCGAAACAACGCTGCGGTGAGACTCCGGGGCAGGGACAGAAAAACGACATTCAGACAGACCGGCGAAGGTTAGGAGAGAAAGCGTGTCCACAACAGTAACGAGCATCGGATTGTGGCACCCACAATCCCAATCCGCACCCGAACGGGATGCAGACTGACTCAGGGCGTGCCGCCCTATAACCCTGCTAAAGAAGCTAAAACACAAGAATGGAGATGATATTTTTGAATAAAGAAAGCGATAAAAAAGTGCGTATCAAGGTACGCTTATCCGAAGAAGAGAATGAAAAACTGAAGCGCTGTTCAGCAGCGTGCGGGCTGTCTCAATCGGCATTGATCCGTCAGCTTTGCAAAGGCAAAGCGCCCAAACCACAACCCCAAAAAGAATTTTGGGAAGTGCTTGAAGCACTCTACTCTGTCCATAACAGTTTCAAAAGCTGTGCAAAATTCGAGCCGTCTGTCCTTTCAATCTGCAAAGAAATTGAGTGCTTAATACTCGATTTACAGGAGGCGGGATAATGGCAGTAACAAGCTTATGGCACATCGAAGGCAGGCTGAAAGATCTGATTGCCTATGTGGAAAATCCCGAAAAGACAAAAGCTGATAATCCCAGCTTACAGCCGTTATGGGAGGTGTTTTCCTATGTCAGCCGCCCCGAAGCGACCAAACAGGGCGAATATGTTTCATCTATCAACTGCCTCAAAGAGATTGCCTTGCAGCAGATGATTTTAACGAAAAAGCAGTACGGCAAAGAAAACGGATATATCGCCTGGCACGGTTATCAAAGCTTCAAGCCCGACGAGGTTACGCCCGAACAGGCACATCAGATTGGACTACAGACTGCAAAGGAAATGTGGGGAGATAAGTATCAGATCATCGTCACTACCCATCTTGATAAAGACCATCTGCACAACCATTTTTGCTTTAATTCCGTATCCTTTTTAGATGGCAGGAAATACAACTATTCCAAATCAGAGCAAAGAAAACTCCGTGAGGTATCCGACCGTATATGCAGAGAACACGGATTATCAGTCATAGAAAAACCGCATAAATCGCCGTCAAGACAGGTGTGGCTGGACGAGAAAAGCGGCAAGCCGACAAGATACAATGTTTACCGTGAAGATGTAAAAGAAGCCATCAATTTCAGCCGCCGTCCCTACTATATGGAGGAGTATTTGCGGCGGAAAGGATATATTACCGACTTCACAGGAAAGCATTGGAAGATACGATTGCCGCAGTATGAGCATTTTACAAGGCTGGACACGCTGGATGAAAGATGGACGC
>ERZ1673695.1378-NODE-1378-length-25270-cov-5.967678_pt1 | contig 25270 bp, 24 predicted proteins | sample MGYA00580225_ERZ1673695 | MGnify/ENA primary metagenome ERZ1673695 (study PRJEB41218, sample SAMN15661739) | gut metagenome | host: Homo sapiens | place: Canada: London | collected 2015-08-20/2019-03-30 | study: EMG produced TPA metagenomics assembly of... | reverse complement strand
TTGTTCTATGATTAAAGCAATTAAAATAGGCAGGTGGAGTTATGAAGTTTAAATGGGACAAAAGCTATTTCGGGATTGGACTCACCGCGTTTATTGTCATTGCCTGCAGCATTCTTTTTTATATGATTATCAACCGGTTCGACGTGATCATCAGCGGTTTTAACTTGGTAATCAATATTTTAATGCCGATGATTATGGGCTTGGTGATTGCTTATCTTTTAAACCCGCTTTTGAATTTTTTTGAACAGACTATTTTTAAAAAAATTCAGCCGCAGCTCAAATATTCAAAAGTCAGACGGGCGGTCAGCGTCACGACGACTTTCGTTGTAGTTATACTGCTCCTGACCGGTTTTTTCTGGCTTTTGATCCCGCAGCTTGTCGAAAGCATCAGCTCGTTGATCGACCGGGTTCCCGGTTATCTCAACAGCGCGAAAAGCTTTCTGGAAACCTTTTTAAAAGATAATCAGGCTATTACCGATTGGTTCAAGGTTGACCTGTCGCAGATATTTTCGAATTTGGAGACAATGCTCAAGGAATACCTGCCCATGGTCAACGATATCCTGGACGGCGCTACAAGGAGCGTCATGGGCGTCTTCACCACCTTAATGAACCTGTTTGTTGGTTTTGTGGTTGCTATTTACCTTCTTTACAGCAAAGAACGTTTTGCCGGCCAGACCAAAAAAGTAATGTTTGCCCTTTTACCCCGCAACTTTACTTTAAAGGTCATTGATATCTTGTCCCAAACCGATAAAATGTTCAGCGGTTACATCTTTGGCAAGGTGGTCGAGGCATTCTGCGTAGCTTTACTGTGTTTCCTTGGCTGTACCCTTCTGGGGTTGCCGTACGCCCTGCTGGTAACGGTTATCATGTTCGTTTTTAACCTGATTCCGTATTTCGGCCCGCTGATCGGCGCGATTCCCTGTACCCTTCTCATTTTACTGGTCGACCCGCTTCAGGCACTTTGGTTTGTCATTTTGATCTGCGTTCTGCAGCAGTTTGACGGCAATGTCATCGGGCCGATGATCCTTGGAAACCACACGGGGCTGACCTCGTTCTGGATCATTTTTTCTATCTTCCTGTTCGGCGGCCTGTTTGGTTTCTTTGGCATGATTATCGGCGTGCCGGCCTTTGCAGTCATCTATTCGTTGATCCGGGCGCTGGTGGAGAAACGCCTCAAGAAAAAGGGAATGCCCCTGTCCACTAAAGATTATATGCGGATGGCGCATGAAACGCCGCCGGACCCGCTGGTGATTGTTGAAGAGCCCTCGAGGGAGGCGCGAAAACCCAGGATTCTGCATCGCAGAAAGGCGGAGGAAGCGGCGCGGGAACAGGGTTCCGCTGAGAAAGATGAGAACCATAAAGAGCAGTAGAACGGAGTTTTATTTTGATTCGTGTATTGGCGATTGGAGATGTAGTCGGCAAAGAAGGCTGTGCATTTTTGCGCAGGCACCTGCCGGGGCTGCGGCAGAAACATTCAGTTGATATGGTTGTGGCAAACGGAGAAAATTCGGCGGTGGGGAACGGAATACTCCCGGCGTCGGCGGAAGACCTGTTTGCGAGCGGGGTTGATGTGATCACGACTGGAAACCATGTTTATAAACGCCGGGAAATTTACCCGTATCTTGACGAGCGGCCCTATATCATCCGTCCGGCCAATTACCCGGAGGGTGGTTATGGAAAAGGCGTCTGCGTTTTCGACGCCGGAAGTTTTCGAATTGCGGTGGTAAACCTTCAGGGAACAGTTTATCAGGACAGCCTGGCCTGCCCGTTCCGTACCATGGATCGAATTTTAGAGAAAACCGATACCCCACTGGTTTTGGTCGATTTTCACGCCGAGGCCACGAGTGAAAAAAACGCGATGGGCTATTATCTCGACGGCAGAGTTAGCGCTGTTTTTGGCACCCATACCCATGTGCCGACAGCGGATGAGCGCATTCTTCCCAAGGGAACGGGGTATATCACTGATCTGGGAATGACTGGCCCGATTGAATCAGTTTTGGGTGTAAAGCCCGAAAATGTGCTCAACCGCTTTCTTACCAAACTTCCAACCCGGTTTGAAATTGCGCAATCTGCCTGTAAAATGGATGGAATTTTGTTGCAATTAGACAAAAACACCGGGAAGTGCCACGATATTTCACGAATTTGTATAATTTAAGGAAATCCTTTTGTGAACCTCTTGTCAATTGTGTTTTTTTGTACTAAAATAGTAATATCCTGAGAATGTGTATTAAATTATATCACTATTATGTCACGGTACAGTGATAGAAGCAAGGAGTGTTAGAAATGAATGTGCTAAAAGTTTCAGCGAAATCCCTACCAAATTCCGTAGCAGGTGCAATAGCCGGCGTAATTCGTGAGAACAACGAGGTTGAAATCCAGGCCGTAGGGGCTGGGGCCACCAACCAGGCGATTAAATCCATTGCCATAGCGCGGGGTTATCTTGCGCCGACCGGTGTTGACCTTGTCTGCATTCCTGCTTTTGCGAGTGTGGAAATTGACGGTGTGGAGCGCACTGCAATTAAGCTGATCGTCATGGCACGCTAAAAAATGTGAATCCCGGCCGCCCTTCAAACGGCGGCCGGGATTTTTGTTGTCTGAATGCGTTTTAAACCTGAAGAAAGGCTCTTTTTATGGACTTCTTGACAGTTTTTATAATTTGCATTAAACTATAGGGGGCGTATTTTATTTATCAAAAAACACATCCTATTTTTATTGGGCGTTTACATCAGAGCTGCGCGCGGCGTCGGCTCAGACCGGTTTTCAAAAAGCGCGTTTGCTTGAATATAGAGCACATTTTGTCGAAACAGCATATATTGAATCAAAAGCCAACTGTGGAAAAACCGGATATATCAGGCCGTAAGGAGGAAACGTTATGGTAAGAGTCGAAAACCACCTTGGAACCATTGACATCTCCCATGAGTTCTTGGCAAACCTTGTCAGCAGTACTGTTACAGACTGCTTTGGCGTTGCCGGAATGTCCGCGGCCGGTGCGCCTCAGGGCTTTCTCAACCGGATTGCGAGGATTGCTCCTTCCAACCAGGGGGTACGCGTTCGGTATCAGAAATCGAAACTGGTAATTGAACTGCATATCGTTGTAACCTACGGTACTAACGTGGCGGCAATTGTAAAAAGTATTATGAACAAAGTTCAGTATACGGTAGAGGAAATTACGGGGTTCCCGGTGGCTAAGGTCAACGTCTTTGTTGACGGCATGAAAACGGAGTAATGCAAAGCGGTATCTGTTGGCGTAGAACCGCAGAAAGGGTGCTATCATAGATGATAAATGGGTCTCAGTTGCGTGACGCTATCATATCCGGTGCAAATAACATCACCAACTGCAAACAGAGCGTCGATGAACTGAATGTCTTCCCGGTCCCGGATGGTGACACCGGTACCAATATGTCGATGACGATCAACGCGGCGGTAAAGGAACTGTCCCTGCTCAAAGACGACGTACCGGTCACCAAGGTTGCCGATGTTGCAGCGAGTTCCCTTCTGCGGGGCGCCCGCGGGAATTCCGGCGTCATCACCTCTTTGCTTTTCCGGGGTTTCGCCACAGGATTGAAAGGGAAAACAGAAGCGGATGGGGCGGATATTGCCCTTGCGCTTGACGCTGGGGTAAAGGCGGCATACAAAGCGGTTATGAAGCCCACTGAAGGAACGATTCTGACCGTTTCCAGAATGGCGGCTGAAAAGGCAAAACAGGTTTCTGAGACAACCAAAGAACCAGCCGATGTTTTTGAGGCGGCTTTAGAGGAAGCGAAGGCTGCGCTTGACCAGACGCCGGAACTCCTTCCTGTTTTAAAGAAGGCCGGTGTGGTAGACGCCGGTGGCCAGGGGTTTGTACGCATTCTGGAAGGAATGCAGAGCGTTATCCGCGACGGTGTAATGGTTAAGTTGGAAGAAAGTGCTGGTGCGGTTTCCAAACAGGCGCAGCCGGTAAACGCCGCTGCCGCTTACGAGGGGGACATCACCTTTACCTATTGTACGGAATATATTGTCAACAAGGCGGCCGGCTGCCCGGATCCGCTTAAGCTCCGCGCTTACCTGGAAACCATTGGCGACTGCGTTGTTGTGGTGGACGACGATGATATTATCAAGGTTCATGTCCACAGCAACGATCCCGGCCTGGCCATTCAGGCGGGTATCAAGTTTGGTATGCTGACTAATATGAAGATTGAAAATATGCGGGAGCAGCATGAACACCAGGCCTACGGTGCGCAGCAAAGCGAACGCTCTTCCCGTTACCTGCCGGTCGACGAGGACATAGAGTTTGGCTTTGTCGCGGTTGCCGCGGGGGAGGGCCTGCACGCTCTCTTTACCGACCTTGGCGTCAACAATGTCGTCACCGGCGGGCAAACCATGAACCCGAGCACGGAGGATATTCTGGAGGCGATCCACGCCACTCCGGCCAAGACGGTCTTTGTTTTGCCGAACAACAAAAATATCATCATGGCGGCTGAGCAGGCGATTCCGCTCGCCGACCGTAAAGTCTGTGTCCTTCAGACCCGCACCATTCCGCAGGGGCTTTCTGCAATGCTCGCGTTTGACCCTTCGGCGGATTTTGAAGAGAACCGGATCAATATGACCAAAGCGCTTGACCACGTTTCCTCCGGGCAGATTACTTTTGCCGCCCGCGATTCCGATTATGACGGCCACAGCATTAAAGCAGGGGAGATTCTGGCGCTGGACAACGGCAAGCTCTCCTTTACTGACAGGGACGTACAGAAGTCCCTGCTCAAGCTGACCAAGCGGATGCTCAAAGGGGACAGCAGTTTTGTCACCGTCATTTATGGGAGCAGCGTTTCCGATTTTCAGGCGGAGGAAGCTCTCAAGGCGCTTGAAGAACGCTTTGGAAGCCATGTCCAGATCAACATGGTAAACGGCGGCCAGCCGGTCTATTACTATATCCTCTCGGTGGAATAGAGGCTTTTAATTGTGGAAAAGCGGGGGCTGCTGCCTCCGCTTTGTTGTTGTATATCAGGTGAAAATTTATTGGCGGCGTGTTTTGCTGTGCGGGTTGGTTCTGCCGCCGTTTCTGCGGCAAACCCGCGGTGCACAGCTCTATTGCATACAGGAGAATGAAGATGGAAAAGGATCCGCTTAAACAGGATATTCGCTACCTGAAAGGCGTTGGGGAAAAGCGGGCGGCATGTTACGCCCGCCTTGGCATTACCGACGTTTACTCCCTTTTGCGCCATTATCCCAGGAATTATATTGATTACAGCAACCCGGTCAGCATTATGGAAGCGTCACCGGGGGAGACCTGGGTCGTCCGTGCGCGGGTGTTTAAAAAGAGCAGGGAGCAACGGATCAGAAAAGGCCTGTCGGTCTTTAAAATATTCGTCACAGACGATACGGCGGATATGACCGTTACTATCTTCAATTCGCGTTTTGCGGCGGAAGCGCTCAAAGAAGGGGAAAGTTACCTGTTTTATGGCAAGGTGACCGGCAACCTGCTGAGACGGGAAATGAATTCCCCGCAGGTACTGCGGGCGGTGCACGGCGCAGTTATGCAGCCCGTCTACCCGCTGACCGATGGTCTCACCAACAAAATGGTGAGCTCCAATATGGAACAGGCGCTCACTTTTTTAAAGGATGGCAGGAACGATTACCTCCCGGTTGATATCCGTGAAAGCCACCGTCTCTGTGGAATTGTCGAGGCGCTGCAGAACATCCACTTTCCGTCCTCTGCAGCGGCACAGCAGGAGGCGAAACGCCGGCTTGCCTTTGAGGAGTTTTTGACTCTCCAGCTTGGGATGTCCCAGTTGAAGCTGCGCAACCGGAAAAGCACTTCGGTTTTGATTTCTGAGCCTGATTTATCACCATTTTTTTCTTCTCTCCCGTTTGAACTTACAAACGCGCAGAAGCGCTGTATCGAAGAGGGTTTGGGGGATTTTGAGAGCGGTGTTCCAATGAATCGCCTGCTTCAGGGAGATGTGGGTTCCGGCAAGACAATGGTTGCGGCCGCCCTGGCCTATGCGGCGTTTAGGGCCGGTTACCAGTCGGTCTTGATGGCGCCGACAGAAATTCTGGCAAAACAACATTACAAAACCCTGTCTGAGCTTTTAGAGCCTCTTGGATGTAAAACGGTTCTGTTAGTTGGTTCTATGACTGCAAAACAGAAGGCCGGGGCAAGGGAGGCGCTGGCTTGTGGGAATGCGGTGCTGGCCGTGGGGACTCATGCCCTTTTACAGGAAAGCACTGAATTCCAGAATCTGGGTTTCGTCGTGACCGATGAACAGCACCGGTTCGGGGTGGCGCAGCGCACCCGGCTTGCCGAAAAAGGGGAACGCCCCCATATTTTGGTCATGTCCGCTACGCCGATTCCGCGCACCCTGGCTCTGATTATTTACGGCGATCTTGATGTTTCTGTGCTGGACGAGCTTCCAAAAGGGAGAAAGCCGGTTGAAACCTACCACATCGGTGAATCCAAACGGGAGCGGGCTTATGGATTTATTGCAAAGCAGCTCGATAAAGGCCGTCAGGCGTTTTTGATCTGCCCGCTGATTGAGGAAAACAAGGAGCTTCAGCTCACTTCGGTAGAAGAGTACCGCAAAAAAGTGGAGAAGGTTTATCTGCCGGGCTATACGGTTGGAATTCTGCATGGAAAGCAAAAGCCTGCCGAAAAGCAGAAAGTCATGGAAGACTTTGCTGCCGGCAGGCTTCAGGTGTTGATTTCGACCACCGTGGTCGAGGTTGGGATCGATGTTCCAAACGCGAGCGTTATGCTCATTGAAAACGCCGAGCGGTTTGGGCTGTCACAGCTCCATCAGCTCCGCGGACGGGTCGGCCGGGGTGCGGAGCAGTCGGCCTGCATCTTGGTTTCCAGCCATAGGGGGGAAGAAAACCGCAGGCGGCTGGAGGTCATGTGCCGCACCTCGGATGGTTTTGTCATTGCTGAGGAAGATTTGAAGCTCCGCGGCCCCGGTGATTTCTTCGGTGAGCGCCAGCACGGCCTTCCGAAACTCAAAATTGCCGACATGGTGCAGGATACCCGGCTTTTATCTGAGGCGCGGGAGCTTGCGGAAGAACTCCTGGCAGAAGACCCTCAGCTTACCAGTCCCGAGCACCGCGGGCTGCGAGTCCTGGTGAGGGAGCTCTTCCGGCAGATACCGGAAAGCGGACTCCACTAAACAGTCAGGGTGCCGTTTTCACCGATTAGGAGGATGAGGATTTGTTCTTCCGCACCGGTTTCGGCATTGAGGTAGACAAGGATATCCTCTCCGTTCTGGCCTTTGCAGGTGAATTCATAACAGAATACTTCATTGAGCCCCTGTGTTGGGATGACGGCCAGTTTGCATTGCTGTACCGTCAGCAGCGGGCTTAATTTTTTTGCCGCCTGTTCCTGTGTGATTTTGGGGACTTTGGCAGTCCGTTCCTGATGGTTTGATAGATAGCCGCGCTGGTGAAAGCTGATAATTTCGCCGTTTTCCAGGGATACCGAGACCTTGATGAGGTCCGGGTAATAGGTGATGTTGTCTTTTTTGTAGGCAAAGTTAATTGTCATGATATTGCCGGAAATTTCGTAATAGCTCGATTCCATGGAGGTAATATCATGTGTTTTGAGGTGTTCTTTTGCCTTTTTAAGTCCGTCCTCCGGCGTGAGTTTCTGTTCCGCCGCGCTCTGAGAAGAGGTGAAATAGGTTACGAAACCGCCTGATTTGGTCACGCCGATGTCAACTGAGTTATCGCTGTTGGTGAAACAGTAGGAAGGCATTCTGCCCTCTTCGTCTCCTGCGTCTTTGAGCTCGCTTTCTGGAAGTCCGGAAGCCTTGGCTGCGACCGCCCGGGCCTGTTCTCTGGAAACGTCGTTTTGCCCCTTGAGCATTAGGGGGTCTTTTTTCAGGATATGGTCGGAAAAGGGGCCGTCATATATCAATGAGGGGAATTCTCCCAGGGAATCTTCAAAGTCTTTAAAGCCATCCCCAAAGTTTGCATAAGTCTGTTCCCCGTTGAACTGGTTCATTTCCTGGGTCACCTGGTCGTAGCTGATCTGGCCCTGCCGGACAATTTCCTGCAGGACAAAAATATTGCCCAACAGTTCGGTGCAGTAATGCTTCATGGTCTGCAGAGTCTGTGCGTCTTCTTCGCTCATGCTTTCTCCGCGGGAGACTTTTTTGGAAAGACTGACCGCGTAATCCCCCACCTGTGAAATAAATTTGTAGGTGCTGCCAAGTTCAAAGTATTCAATGGGAAGGGTGGCAAGGCTGTTTTTGGCAAAGCCCGCGTCCCGCCAGAGCATGGAAGAAAGAGTGGACAGCATTTCAGGCGAAGCGCAGTAAACGCCCTTTGTCAGCGTAGAGTCAATGCTGTTCAGGTAGGTGTACAGATCTTCTACCGCCTGCAGGTAGGTGTGTTCCTGAAACCGCTTCCGCGACTGGTTTTCAGAAAAGTTTAAGCCGAATAGAATGGCGAGGACCAGGATCAAAGCCGTGATATAGGTAATGATCCGTACCAGCGCGCGCTTGGAAAGATGTAAATCCATAAATAATATTCCGCCTTTCGGGTATGATGAATTCATAGGTTTATGATATTTTTTCCGGAAAAAGTTTAATTATCCAGCCTGCTTCAAAACTGGATTTTATCCGGGAAATATAGTATACTGGTAGGAGATGATTTGCATGGAGTGGAATGGATTGACCGAAAGTTACTTGGATTACAGCGCGACTACTCCTGTATGCGGCGCGGCGGCGGAAGCATGTGTCACCGCGATGAAACGGGATTTTGGAAACCCTTCGTCCCTGTACCGGCTGGGAATGGAAGCGGAAAATATTGTTTCCGCCGCGCGGCGGACTCTTTCAAAGGCGCTCGGCTGTGAGGAACAAGGCCTGTTTTTCACAGGCTCTGCGACCGAAAGCAATAATATCGCTATTTTCGGAAGTCTTGCGGCAAACCCCCGGAAAGGGAGAAAGATTATTACTACGGCAGTGGAACATGCGGCGGTTTTGGGCCCGTTCACCGAGCTTCAGAAACGCGGCTATGAAACTGTTTATTTAATGCCTGATGAAACCGGGAATTACACTGCCCGGCAGTTTTTCGACGCGGTGGACGACCATACCGCCCTTGTATCGGTCATGCTGGTCAATAACGAGGTTGGTACACGCCACCCGGTTGAGGAGATCATCCGGGCGGTGCGGCAGAAAAACCCGGATACGCTGATCCATATCGACGCAGTGCAGGGCGCGTTCAAACTGCCTTTTTCCATCCGTACCTCAAACCCTGATCTGCTCAGCGTCAGCGGCCATAAAATCTACGCCCCCAAAGGCGTAGGAGCTCTGTATATCAGAAAGGGTGTAAAAGTTTCCTCGTTGCTCTTTGGCGGCGGCCAGGAAAAAGGGGTGCGCCCAGGAACCGAGAGCGTCCCGCTGATTGCAGCCTTTGCTGCGGCTGTGGAGTGGTATCTGCCGCAGCAAAAGGAATTTTTTGCCGGTTATGAAGCTCTGCACGAGGGGCTTTTGGAACGGCTTGCGGAAATTCCGGAGGTTTCGGTCAATTCTCCCGCGGGGGGCGTTCCTTATATTACGAATTTTTCGGTGCGGGGTGTCCGTTCTGAAATTATGCTTCACTTTTTGGAGAGCCGGGGCGTTTTCGTCTCCAGCGGCTCCGCCTGTGCAAAAGGGGCAAAGAGCCACGTGCTGGACGCGCTCGGCCTTTCCAACGCCAGGGCTGATACCGCGCTGCGCGTCAGTTTTGGCGCTTATACGGAGCAAAAAGATATTGACCGGCTGGCGGACGGCCTGAAAGAGGGCCTTTCCAGCCTGATACGGACAAACTAGAGGATTAGGGCCGGACGGCCCGCGTTAATATTTTCTACAACGGAGGAATCTATGAGGGAGCTTTTACTCATAAAAGACGGCGAGATTGCACTTAAAGGGCTGAATAAATCCACCTTTGAGAATATTCTCATCAAAAATATTCGGCGGCGGATTGAAGATCTTGGAAAGGTGACAGTGCAGAAAGCGCAGTCCACCATCTATGTCAAACCAGCTGCCGACGACTATGATATTGATGAAGCTCTGGAACGGCTGAAAAAGGTTTTCGGCATCGCCGCGCTCTCCAAGGCGCGGATGACCGAAAAGAATTTTGACAAAATCGCGGAGGAAGCAGTGAAATATTTAAGCGACCTGCTTCCTTTCGTACATACGTTTAAAGTTGAGGCGAAACGGGCGGATAAAACCTTTCCGATGACCTCGCCCGAACTCTGCGCTCAGCTTGGCGGCGTGCTTCTTTCCCATTACCACAATTTGAAAGTAAATGTAACAAACCCCGATGTTGTTGTCACGGTGGAGATCCGTGACTTCGGCGCCTATATCCATGCGAAAAAACACGAGGGCGCCGGCGGTATGCCAATTGGTTCAAGCGGCAAAGCGCTTCTTTTGATTTCCGGCGGGATCGACAGCCCAGTTGCAGGGCATATGATGGCAAAGCGTGGGATAGAGGTTTCAGCCATCCATTTTATTTCGCCGCCTTATACCAGCGACCGCGCCCTGCAGAAGGTGGAAACCCTCTGTGAGAAAATGTGCGATTATATGGGCCGGATTCAGTTCTATGTTGTCCCGTTCACTGAAATTCAGGAGGAAATCCGGAGGAACTGCCCGGAAGAGCTCTTTACCCTGATTATGCGGCGGATGATGATGAAAATTGCGCTGCGGGTTGCAAGGGAAAACGGGATGCAGGCGCTCATCACTGGGGAAAGCCTGGGACAGGTGGCGAGCCAGACCATTGGGGCTCTTGCCTGTACCGACGCGGTCTGCGACATGCCGGTCTTTCGCCCGCTAATCGGAATGGATAAAAATGAAATCATTGAAGTTTCAAGGAAGATTGACACTTTTGAAATTTCAATTCAGCCCTATGAGGACTGCTGCACCGTTTTTACCCCGAAACATCCTAAGACGAGACCTCAGCTTTCGCAGATTCTGGAGGCGGAAGCAGCTTATGATTTTGAACCCCTTCTTGGAAAGGCAATTGCGGGAATCAAGCTGAAAACCATTTATGCAAACCGATAGGAAAGAGGCAGGTATATGAGCAAAAACGCAGAATTAATTGCAGTTGGTACCGAAATTATTCTTGGGGATATTGTCAACACCCACTCCCAATATTTATCGCAAAAGCTTGCACAGCTTGGCATCAACGTGTTTTATCACACCAGCGTGGGGGATAATCCCGCTCGGCTGCGTTTCACAATTGAACAGGCTATCAGCCGGAGCGACATTGTCATCCTCTCAGGCGGGCTTGGACCCACTGAGGACGACTTGACCAAAGAGACGGTTTGTGAGGTGCTCGGCCTGCCGCTTCATCAGGATGCGGAGGCGCTCGCCCGGATGAAAGCGTTTTTTGAGCGGATTGGCCGTGAAATGACCGAGAATAATATCAAGCAGTCGATGGTGCCGGATGGAGCGGTTGTCTTTCAAAACGACCGGGGAACCGCGCCGGGTATGGCGGTCGAAAAGGACGGAAAAATTGTTCTCCTGCTGCCCGGTCCGCCGAGTGAGCTGATCCCGATGTTTGAGGAACAAGGCTATCCTTATCTGGAGAGTTTTTCCGATGCAATCCTGGTCTCACGGAATTTCCGGGTATTTGGCGTCGGCGAATCCATGATTGAGGTAAAGCTTGGGAAAATGTTAAACGGGGAAAACCCGACCGTAGCGCTTTATGCAAAGCAGAGTGAAGTGTTAGTCCGGATCACTGCCAAGGCGGATACCAAGGAAAAGGCGGCTGAAATGCTTGAGCCGGTTGTGGGCGAGCTTTACTCCATTTTGGGGGACACCGTTTACGGCGAAGACGTGAACAGCCTGGAGGAGGTAGTGGTTCCCCTTTTGAAAGAAAAGGGGATGAAGATCGCTACGGCTGAAAGCTGTACCGGCGGGCTTCTCTCTCAGAAAATCACTGCGATCCCCGGTTCGTCCGAAGTGTTCGAGTGCGGCGTGGTCAGCTATGCCAACCGGATCAAGCACGAGCTTTTGGGTGTGCAGGAGGAACTGCTGGAACGGTACGGTGCTGTCAGCGAGCAGGTTGCCGCCGCTATGTCGGAAGGCGTTCTGCGTTTAAGCGGCGCCGACATTGGCGTAGGGATTACCGGGATTGCCGGCCCTGGCGGAGGAAGCGCTGAAAAGCCGGTGGGAACGGTTTATATTTCGGTGGCGGTAAAAGGGCAGGAAACCCGCACGCGGCTGTTCCATTTCGCCTATGGGCGCAAAAATGAACGGGATACAATCCGGTACACTTCCGCGATGAACGCACTGGATATGGTTCGCAGACTTCTTCTGTAAAGGGAGGTACCTTATGAATGATAACAAAATTGTTCCGGCCCCGGAGCAGAAGAATGGTAAAAAAACCAATTGGTTTCTGCGCTTTTTAAAATGGATTTTCCCATGGAAGGGCGACAGGCCAAAAATGGTCGTCATAAAATGCGTTTTTTTGGTCTGTGTCGCAGCCTTTGCGGTAAGCAGTTGGCTTTTAGCAGATTATTACATAAAAGATTTTGCCGCGAACGACGAATATATGAAAGCGCAAAGCCTGATGAACGGAAGCGGCGACTCTGCCGGTAGTACGGAGGAAAAGGAGCAGCTTCCGCTCCCTGCGGGATATCGCGAGCAGTTTAACGCTCTTTATCAGATTAACCAGAAGCTCTGCGGCTGGCTGAAAATTAACGGGACGGGAATCGATTATCCGGTTGTCCATCCTGCGGATAACGACTATTACCTGAACCATACCTTTTATGACAGTTACAGCACTGCAGGCGCGCCGTTTTTAGATTACCGCTGCGATTTTTCAGAGGACAACATGTCCGACAACACCATTATTTACGGGCACAACCTCAACAGCGGCCGGATGTTCCATGACGTAGTGAATTATAAGAACGTCTCTTATTATAAAGAACACCCTGTGATCAGCTACAACACGGTTTATGCAGACCACGACTGGAAAATTATAGGAATGTTCTTTACCAACGCCGACATGTCTCTTGAGGATTCGTTTGCCTACCATATGTTTATTGACAAACAGAATGATGAAGAGTTTTACGCCCTGCTCAATGAGGCAATGCAGCGCTCTTTCTTTACGACCGGGGTAGATGTGAATGCGGAGGATAAGCTTTTAATGCTTTCCACCTGCGACAATGCTTTTGACAACAGCCGGCTGGTGCTGCTTGCGCGGATGGTGCGCCCGGGTGAACGCAGCGAGGTTGACGTGTCTGCCGCAAAACAGAATGCAAGTCAGTACCTGCCCCAGAATTACATTGATAAGCTGGGCGGTACCTACCGTCCCTGGGATGAAAACTATGCGTTTTACCGCCCCTGATGAATTTTTGTTGCAAAAATAAAGGACGAACAAAAGGAGGAATCGGAATTGCTGCGAAAATTACTTGCCTGCGTCATGGCGGGAATTATTGTTCTGTCTGCCTTTACGGTTACGGCTTATTTTGCCGCCGATTCGGTTCTGGTGGTCAACCCAACAGACCGGAAGTCTTCTTCCGGCCAACTGGGCATGGTGGAATACGAAGTAGTCGATATTCCAAGCGATCTTTTGAACAGCTCTTCGAGTGGGACAAGCAGCTCTTCATCGGGAAGTTCGTCTTCCTCATCAGCCTCTCAGACGCCCTCGTCGGTTGTAACGCCGCCTCCAGTTGTTCCATCAAATTCATCTACAGTTACCATACCACCGTCAATTTCCTCCAAGCCGCCATCCTCTTCGTCGGGTTCTTCTGAAGGAACGCCTACCGAAGAGACGCTGATTGTCAAAATCTCAAGCGAGCCGGAGGTTGGAGTATACGCTGTGAGCGATATCCTGCCGAAAATCGTCGCGATGGAGATGAACGACAGTATGGCCGACGAGGCGCTGAAGGCGCAGGCGGTTGCAACCCACAGCTATGTTAAATACCAAAACAGCATTGGCAAAGCGCCGGTTGTTTATGTTCGGTCGCCTTCAGCGCGGATTCAGTCTCTGGTTGAATCGGTTTCCGGAAAAATGATGTATTCCGGCGGAAATGTCATTAATGCTTCCTACTGTGCTTCCACAGCGGGGCGTACAGAATCCTCCACCGATGTTTGGGGCGGCTATCTGCCTTATCTGGTTTCTGTGGAAAGCGTTTACGACCATCTAGACCCCAACTGGGGCAGCACGACAACCTATACGGTGGAACAGGTTAAGAACATGGTTAAACAGAATGCGGGAATTACCCTGAGCGGCGACCCGGAAGACTGGTTCAAAGTGGTTTCATATACAAACGGCGGATATAATGGGGAAATGACCATCGGCGGGCAGAGCACTTTTGCGTATAACGGAAAAACATATAAAATTACCGGACGATATGTGCGTGAGATTATTTTAAAGCAATCCGGCCTGCCGACTTTGAAAAGCGCAAAATTCAGTGTTTCCGTCAACGGCGATAAAGTGGTCTTTACCACCTACGGTTATGGACATGGTGTTGGAATGAGCCAGTGGGGGGCGCATTATTACGCGGTAAAAGCGGGGTATAGCTACCAGCAGATTCTAACTCATTATTATACCGGCGTGACAATCCGGTAAATATTAAAAGCGGTTCCCGTAATCAGCGGGGGCTGCTTTTTAATTTAACGGGGACTGCAAAATTCGAGATAAAGACGGATATTTTCGATTGCGCGGTTCAGCGTTCTTGAAACGGTGGATTTGTTCACCCCCAATAATTGAGCAATTTCTGGTATTTTCTTTTTTTCAAAATAATACATGGTTAAAATTTCCTGCTGTCGCGTTGTCAGCCTGGTATGAATGACTTTTTCCAGCGCTTTTTTAAGGTGTTCCAGTTGAAGATTATTATCAGAGTTTTCGCCTGGTTCGGATAAATTTACAATATCCGGTGTGTACCCAATTTGATCCAGCGATATTTTCCGGCTCAAATTATTTCCTCCTGCAGCGTCTGTTCCAGCAGAATGTAAGAAGTGTCCAGAAGGTGATTGTATTCTTCAAAAAGAAGACTGATTTTTTGTTCATAGTTTTCTGCCATTTCAGGCCGTTTTTTTTGCTGGCTGCGCAGCTGTGCAATTTCCTGGCGCAGAAGAGTGGCTGTTGTTAAATAATTTTCCGTAATTTTTGTCATCATACTAGTGTCACATCCTTCAAATACACGTTTCGTGTTTCTTTGCTTTTATTATATCACACGATTCGTGTAAAATCAAGAGTTGGAACGTTTGTTCGATAAAACTTGAAAATATGGGTATGCTATGGTATATTAATACTTGGGTGATGGCTTTGAATCGTATTAAAAAGCTTCGAAAACAACGCGGTATGACGCAGGCAGAGCTTGCGCGGGAACTGGATATTTCTGCGAGCTCCATAGGAATGTACGAGCAGGGACGACGTGAGCCTGACAAGGAAATGTTTTTGCGCCTATCGCGGTATTTTGGCGTTCCGGTAGAATACTTGATGGATGATTCTGTCAAACTGGACGAACCAATGGAGTTTAAAGATTTTATTGAAAAAGTTAGGCGTGAGTTGTTAGAACGGGAAGGCCTGCTGGTAAATGGGGTTCCCCTGTCGCGTAGCGATATTGAAGAAATAATGCAGGCAATAGAAAAAAGCGCGTTAACCGCAACGACAAAATACTCCAAGTAAAAGTTGTACCATGACAATATAATTAAATTTTTTCCTGCGGAGCAAATGGATTTAGCTGCTGCGGGTTGTTTATTGCGTTTTCATTTACAGACCACAACATTATAACAGGGAAAGGATTAAGAAGATGAAGGAAAGACGGATTCCGTTCCGGGCGCTCTGGCTTTGGGAACTATATGCGGTGCTGGTCTATGCGGTTCTTCTTTTTCTTGTCTATACCTTTCTGGTTCCGTTTACCTGGCTTTGGATTTTGCTGGTATCGTTGTTCAGCGGCTTTTATTTGCTTGCCGCGCTGGTTTATTTCCCGCTTTTGTACCTTGGAACGCGGTACTCCGTCAACGAAGAGACGGTTGAGTTTGAAAGCGGCGTCTTTTACCGCCGCAAAACGGTGTTGTTTCGCAAGAACCTGATTGTAGTTTGTGCGTATCAAACGCCGCTGGATTTTCTGTTCAGGCTTTCCTCACTGCGCTGCAGCGGTCCGGGAGGAGTGGTAACGCTGGGTCACCTTGCAAAAAAAGAGGCGCTTTGGCTCAAAGGGGAGTTGACGGCAAAAAAGCGGCTGAGGCCGGTCGCGGAAATGGCGGTGCGGAATGAAACGAATGCACCCCATTAACATCCTGGAGAATGTATCGGGCTATTTTTGGCTTTTGCTGTTCCCGTTGATCCGCGGCTTTTTTAGTTTTCGCGGCGGTATATGGGCGTGGCTTGGGGGCGTCTGGTTCGACCTGTTGATTTTAGCCGCTATTTTTGGGCTTGCCTTTTTGCGCTGGTGGCTGGCAGGTTATAAATTAACCCAAGACGGCGTGCGCATTGTAAATGGAATCCTGGTCCGCAAGGATTTTTTGGTCCCCTATCGGCAGTTTGCCAGCGTCTCGCTGGTTGCGCCTTTTTACTACCGCCCTTTTGGCGCTGTCCATCTGTCCGCGGACTCTGACGCCGGCAACAACTGGAAGTATGATTTTACCCTGACTCTGCCGCTTAAACCGGCGCAGGAAATCCTGCGCCGTGCAAAATGCGGATGGTGCCCCGGGCTTTCCGGACAGCGCCGGACTTACCGCTCCAGCGGGTTTTATATTGCAATGCTCGCCTTTATATCTTCCAAAACCGTTACAGGAGTCCTTTTTACCGCCGCATTTTTGGTACAGGCTGGTAAAATTCTGGGCCATGAGTTTGAAACGACCTTTTTGCAGGGGTTGACGGATCTTGCAAATAAGCTTGCTTTTGGTATTCCGCCTGCTGCTGTTTTCCTGGCGCTGGTCGTTGTTTTGGGATGGGTGATTTCTTTCATTATCAACCTTGCCAGGAATTATCGTTTTACGGTTTCGCGGCAGGAAAATAGCCTTCAAATTCAGTGCGGCTTTTTTACACGCTATCGTCATCAGATGAACGTGGAAAAAGTGAACCTTGTTGAATCCCGGCAGTCCATCATAACAAAGGCATTTCACATCCATTCTCTTTTTCTTCATTGTGCCGGTTATGGAAAGGCGAAAAACGAGATGTCCGTGCTTTTTCCTGCAGCCAACGAAAAACGGGTGTGGGAGATTGTGCAAAACATTATGCCGGAATGGCATTTTACGAAAAGAACGGTCTTCCCTAATGGCAAATCAATTTTCCGATTTATCCTGACGCCGGTGGGAATCGGCGTGGCGCTTGGACTTGCCGTGTTGGTGTTAGCCGGGATATTCCCCCGCCTTTCCGATTTGATCCTGTTTTTGGGCGGGATGTTTGAACTGCCGGTGCTCTGGTGGTTGACGGCCAGGATTATCGCTTTTTACCACACCGGGATTTCAAAAAGCGGAGGTGTTTATACGCTTCGGTTTTCCCGCGGCTTCGGATTCCATTCAGTAGCGGTCCGGGAAGAAAAGGTGGTTCAGGTGAAGCTTCGTCAGTCAATTTGGCAGGGAATGTCAGGTAGCTGTAACCTGATTGTTTATACCTGGTCGGAGGGGAAGAAGCGCCATGTAATTCCGGCGCTGCCTGTTGAACAGGCATGTGAACTGATGGGGATTTCAAAACCGGAAAAAGCGACACTTTCAGGTTGGAAAAGGCTGGCTCATGGGCTTAAGGAGGAAACTTAAAATGATTACTGAAAAAGCCAGACGAATTTTGGAATATCTTCAGAGCCGTCCTTTGAATGAAGGCGCGCCGACTGTGCGTGAAATCTGCCGTGATCTTCAAATCAAGTCGACCTCTACAGTGCAGAGATATGTGGAAGAGTTGGTTGAAGCAGGGTATATTCAAAAGAACGACGGGAAAAGACGGACGCTCCGTCTTGCTTCTACTGAGGGAATTTCGGTTCCGGTGGTGGGGCTTGTCACTGCCGGCGAACCAATTACCGCCATTGAGCAGATTGAAGGCTACATTACCTTTTCGGGGTACCATGGAAACCCGTCTGAGCTGTTTGCCCTGAACGTACGTGGTGAAAGCATGATCAACGCTGGGATTCTAAGCGGCGACCTTGTCATCGTCCGCCAGACGCCAACGGCGGAAAATGGGGAAATCGTGGTCGCAATGATAGAAGACGAAGCAACCGTTAAACGTTTTTATAAAGAAAACGGCCGTTTTAGGCTTCAGCCTGAAAACGACCAGATGGAACCGATTTATGCCGATGAGGTTTCAATTCTCGGAAAGGTAATTGCGGTGATCCGCAATTATGAATAAGCGGTGCGGCATAGTGGTATTGCCGCCATAAAAAAAACCCCCGAACCGTCAGGTTCGGGGGGGTTTAATGTTATTTGCAACGCTTTTACAGCTTCAGGGAAGCCTTCAGGGCGTGGAGCTTATTTGTAGGGGAAAGAACCATGATTTTATCACCGCCAAGAACCTGTGTGTTGCCGCGCGGTATGATCAGCTCATCGCCCCGGATGATGGAAATGAATACAAAAATTTCCGGCAGATGAAGCTGGGCCAAAGTTCTGCCCGCCAGCGGATACCCATTTTCTGGAATATTAATCTCTTCAATGGACACTTCCCCTTTGTGCAGGGTCATAATCTGCTTAATTTTGCTCAGGTCAATTTCCCGCTCAAGGGAGCGGGCGATGTTATCGGTCGTATTGACCGTTATGTCAATTCCTAGCTGTTTCATGACTTCGACGTTTTTAGGGTTGTTCGCCCGCGCAACAGTTTTTTGAACATTGAAAACGCTTTTTGCAAGCTGGCAGGCAATGAGGTTGTCTTCATCTTTTCCGGTGACGCTTACTAAGGCGTCCGCGTCTTCAATTCCCGCGTCTACCAGCGCCTCAAGCGTTGTACCGTCGCCGAAAATAACGGGAATATCCAGGTCGTTCGCAAGGTAATTGCAAAGGCCCTTTTTTATTTCAATCAGGGTAGGGTAATGGTTGTGCTCAATCAGCGTTTTTACCAGGTAATAGCCAACTTTTCCCCCGCCGACAACAACTACTTTCATTATAATTCTCCTTTAACAACAGCCGGCGTCAGTCAACCACTCTGGCAATGATCATTAAATCGGTTGCGGCGAGCTTGACGTTCTTTTTTCCGGCGATGTTGATTGACATATCGGCATGCTGAATTGCCAGCAACGTTTCCGATTCATCCAAATCCAGGTTGACGTCGCCGCAGTACTGGTTGACAAACCGTTTGGGAACCGGGAACCAGTGAAAGGCTATGGTATGCGCTCCCAGGTTGACGGTGCGAACCGAGCCGCTTTCCAGCAGTGCTGAGCGCACTGCTTCAACCGTGAGGTTGGTGGGGCAGACGGTGTGAAGCCCAAAATGGGAAAATACATCTTCCCGGCGCGGATCATAAATGCGCGCCAACACATTTGGTATCTGGAAAATTTCCCTTGCAAGCTGGGAAACCATGATGTTTACATTATCATCTTGGCTGACGGCTGCCAGTGCGTCGCAGTTTTCAATCCCAGCCCGTTTGAGGACGTCTTGGTCAATTGGAACCCCGGCGGTGGTAAAACCGTCAAAATCATCGTCCAGAAGTTCGAAACTTTCTTCTTTTCGGTCGACAATGGATACATCGTGCCCATCCTGTGCAAGGGATGAAGCCAGCCGAGAGCCGACTTTTCCGCACCCAACAACAAGTATGTTCATTTTTACTGATCTTCTCCTTAATTTCAGGCTTACTGCCTTCAAGCAACTATTATAAGCAGTCTGGACAAAAAAGTAAAGCTGCAAACCTAACAATATTTCTAGACGTTTTTAAGCTGGTTTGGCGCTATTGATGCGGTTGCTTGACAGGGTGCGGCGGGGGTTGGTACAATTACGATATACGAACTTTTAAAAGGGGATGCAATATATGAGTTGTGAGAAAAACTGTAGCAACCGCCACGAGTGCAGCTGCCCGTATACCGACTGCAAAAATCATGGGCGTTGCTGCGACTGCGTTGCCAATCACCGTGAAATGGGCAACCTTCCGAATTGTTACAAAAAGGAAGGCTGAACCGGGTGTATTGCGCAATATGGAATAAGAGAAAACACAGGGAAAATGGACCTCTGTGTTTTTCCTTGCCTTTTTGCGGCAAGGCTGAAATCGGTGTTCTTTTTCAGCTTTCCGCGGCTTTTTCAGCTTTCTCTGCCGTGTTCAAACACCCGCACCGCAACCAAAACAGTGCTTTTATTTGAGCAGCGTCTTTAAAATTTTGATTGTCTGATAAACCTTGATTTCCTACAAAACCTATCATATAATAGAACGAGAGGTGATTTCTGTGAAAATATCTACAAAAGGGCGCTACGCCCTCCGTTTGATGCTTGACCTGGCCGAGCATAACACCGGAGAGTATATTGCGCTGAAAGATGTCTCCGCAAGGCAGGAAATTTCAGTTAAATATCTGGAGCAGATCATCACCCAGCTCAGCCGGGCCGGCTTTTTGAAAAGCACAAGAGGTCCTCAGGGCGGCTACAAGCTCACGAAACCCCCGGCGGAATATACCGTTGGAATGATCCTGCGGATTACCGAGGGAAGCCTTGCACCTATTTCATGTCTGGAGGACGAGCCAAATCAGTGTCCCCGCTACGGTGAATGTGAAACTGTGGAATTTTGGGAGGGCCTTTATAAGGTGATAAACGAATATGTTGACGGAAAAACCCTTCAGGATCTTTTGGACGCCGCCAAACAACATTCAGCTTATGATTATATTATTTAAAAGGAGCTTCGACTCCTTTTTTGTTTATAATTCTCAAAAAAGCAGATACGGTTTTCAAAAGAAGTAGCTGGTTGGCACCGCCGCTTAAATGGATAAAAGGCCAGATAAAAACATATTATTGTTGAACAAAAAATTTTTTGAGGAGTAGCTTGACAAACGGTTGAAATGACGTTATACTAATTTCATATTAAACATATATGAAATTAGGGTTATGAGGGATGGTGTGATGAAAGCTCGAACCGGCGTTCGACTCTCAGTTTCTTTTGTTTTCCGAATGTGCTGTTGCATCAAAGCCAGATAAAAACAGTATTTTGTGGAACAATAGAAATGAGGAAATTGACATGAAAAATAAAGGTTACCGTTTTGAAACACTCCAGCTCCATGTTGGGCAGGAAAATGCCGACCCGGCCACCGGCGCTCGGGCTGTGCCGATTTATCAGACTACATCTTATGTTTTCCGCGACTGCGCTCATGCTGCCGCCCGGTTTGGTTTGGCCGACGCCGGAAATATATACGGAAGGTTGACAAACCCGACGCAGGACATTTTTGAGCAGCGGATTGCAGCGCTTGAAGGCGGTGTGGCAGCACTGGGGGTCGCATCGGGAGCCGCCGCTGTCACCTATGCTATCCAGAATCTGGCAGGCGCCGGCGACCATATTGTGGCTGCCAAAACGCTTTACGGCGGGAGTTATAACCTGCTCGCCCATACTTTGCCCCAGTATGGGATTACCACTACCTTTGTCGACCCGGACGAAGAGGGGAGTTTCGAAAGGGCGGTTCAGGAAAACACAAAGGCTCTTTATATTGAAACGCTCGGCAATCCAAATTCCAGCGTGATCGACGTAGAAAAAGTTGCGGCCGTGGCTCACGCTCACAAAATCCCGCTTGTTGTTGACAACACCTTTGCCTCGCCCTATCTTTTCCGCCCACTTGAGCATGGAGCCGATATCGTTGTAGAATCTGCTACCAAATTTATTGGGGGGCACGGAACGGCGCTCGGCGGCGTTATTATCGATGGCGGAAAGTTTGACTGGGAGGCTTCCGGCAAATTCCCTTCCCTGACCGAGCCGAATCCGAGCTACCACGGCATCAGCTTTACCAAGGCGGTGGGCCCGGCTGCGTTTGTTACAAAAATACGGGCAGTTTTGCTGCGGGATACTGGAGCAACCATTGCTCCGCTTCACGCTTTCTTGTTCCTGCAGGGGCTGGAGACACTGTCGCTCAGGGTGGAGCGCCATGTGGAGAACGCCCTGAAAGTTGTATCTTATTTGAAGAACCATCCGCTGGTGGAGAAAGTCAACCATCCCTCGCTGCCGGATAGTCCCTACTTCACCCTTTATCAAAAGTATTTCCCGCAGGGAGCGGGGTCTATTTTCACTTTTGAAATCAAGGGCGGTGCGGAGGAGGCCAAACGGTTTATCGACCGTCTGGAGATATTTTCCCTCTTAGCCAATGTTGCGGACGCAAAATCCCTTGTAATTCATCCGGCGTCTACTACCCATTCCCAGATGACGGAACAAGAACTTGCAGAATCCGGCATTAAACCGAATACCATCCGTCTCTCGGTCGGCTTAGAACATATTGATGATCTTCTTGCTGACCTGGAGCACGGTTTTGCGAACGATTAAGGAGGAATTTTTATGGCACGCATTTATAAAACACTGACCGACCTGATAGGAAAAACGCCTCTTCTTGAGCTTACAAACTACGAGAAAGCAAATGGGCTGGAGGCACAGATTGTGGCGAAGCTTGAATATTTTAATCCTGCGGGAAGTGTCAAGGACCGTGTCGGCAGAGCAATGATTGATGACGCGGAGGCCAAGGGACTGTTAAAGCCGGGTTCGGTCATCATTGAGCCGACCAGCGGAAACACCGGAATTGGGCTTGCATCCGTTGCCGCTGCGCGCGGCTACCGGATTATCCTCACCATGCCGGAAACGATGAGTGTGGAACGGCGTAATCTTTTGAAAGCCTACGGCGCAGAGTTGGTGCTCACCGAGGGTGCAAAGGGGATGAAGGGCGCGATTGCGAAGGCAGAGGAGCTTGCAAAGGAAATACCGGGCAGCTTTATTCCGGGGCAGTTTGTAAATCCTGCCAACCCCGCCGTGCATAAAGTGACGACCGGCCCTGAGATCTGGGAGGATACCGACGGTGAAGTCGACATTTTTGTATCCGGAGTCGGTACGGGCGGCACCATTTCCGGAGTTGGAGAATACCTGAAAAGCAAAAACCCCGGTATCAAGATCGTTGCGGTAGAGCCTTCCGCCTCCCCGGTTCTGAGCAAGGGGACGGCAGGGCCGCATAAAATCCAGGGGATCGGCGCCGGTTTTGTTCCGGATACCCTCAATATTGAGGTGTATGATGAAATTATCACGGTGGAAAATGAAGACGCTTTTGCAACTGGGCGCGCCGTAGCCAGGTCGGAGGGCCTGTTGGTCGGGATTTCCTCCGGCGCGGCTGTTTGGGCGGCGACCGAGCTTGCCAAGCGTCCGGAAAACAGGGGCAAAAAAATTGTAGCACTTTTGCCGGACACCGGGGAACGCTATCTTTCCACCCCGATGTTTTCGGAATAAGAACCTGACCCGCCGGCGCAAACGAAGTTTGCGGGCGGGTGCCCCAGAACCTTGTTGCTCCGCTATAAGAGTCTGACCCGGCAGGCAGAGGCAAAGCTTTCTGCGGCTTGAGTAAACGCAAAGTGTTTGGCTTTTTCCTTGTAACAAGCGCTGGGCGGCACATCTTTGCGTTGCCGTTGTCAATAGAAAGATCCAAGAAAAAGGCCGGAAACGCTTTGCGTTTCCGGCCTTTTGACGATGAAATGATTATTTATATTGTCGGAAAGCTGGGTCGGGAACGGGAATAGCCTGAATGAGCGCCCGCGTATAGGGATGCTGCGGATTCTGGTACACCTGTTCCGTTGGTCCGTTCTCCACCAGGACACCGTCTTTCATCACGCCGACAGAGTCGCTCACCCGCCGCACCAGCGAAAGATCGTGAGCAATCAGCAAAAAAGCGGTTCCGTTTCTTTGCCGCAGGTTTTGGAACAGGCTGATGACCTGCGCCTGGATTGAGACGTCCAGTGAGGCGACCGGCTCGTCCGCAATGATGAGATCGGGTTCCAGCGCCAGCGCCCGTGCGATAGAGGCCCTCTGCTGCTGCCCCCCCGAGTAGTCAGAGGGAAGGCGGTAGAAGCTGCTTTCATCGAGACCGACCAGCCTGAGAAGTTCAAGCGCTTTTTCCTTGCGGGAGGATCGGCTGCCGATATGGTTGATATCGAGCGGTTCCATAACGCTTTGCCCGATGGTCAGCCGGGGGCTGAGAGCCAAGACGGCATCTTGGAAAATGATCTGTATTCGTTTCCCAGAAAAGGATATGCTGCCGGAAGAGGGGCGCTCCAGTCCGACCAAACAACGGCCGGTTGTCGATTTTCCGGAGCCTGATTCTCCGACCAGCGAAAAAATTTCTCCTCGCCGGATCTGAAAGGAAATGCCGTCGAGCGCGCGGATTACCTGTCCGTTTGCGGAGCGGAAGGTCTTGGAGAGATTTTCCACCTTTAGGATAATGTCACTCATTGACCAGCACCTCCCCGTTGTGTACCAGAACAGGAGATTTGACCGCGGGCGCCTCTGGGTGCAGGAGCCAGGTGGCGGCGTAATGGGTACCGGTCACATGAAAAAGCGGGGGCTCCTCTTCAAAATCAATTGCAAGCGCGTAAGCGTTCCGTTCGGCAAAGGCGTCTCCTTTGGGCGGATGGAGCATATCTGGAACCTGTCCGGGAATTGGAATAAGCGTCCCACTGGTTTTGGCACAGGGGAGGGAACGGAACAGCCCCCAGGTATAGGGATGCCGCGGATCGCTGTAAATTTCCGTGGCACTCCCGCTTTCCACAATTTTACCCGCATATAAAACGGCTACCCGGTCCGCTACCTGCGCCACAACCCCAAGATCGTGAGAGATAAATAGGATAGCGATCCCGGTTTTCCGCTGCAGGTCTTTAAGGAGCTTTAGAATCTGTGCCTGAATCGTGACGTCCAGCGCAGTGGTAGGCTCGTCGGCAATCAACAGTTTGGGTTTTCCCGCCAGGGCAATGGCAATGACGGCTCTTTGGAGCATCCCGCCTGAAAATTCGTGGGGATAGCTTTTTATCCATTCTTCCGGCCGGTCGATTCCCACCAGTTCCAGCAGCTTTAAAACCCGTGCGCGGCATTCCTGCTTGGGCAGTTTCCCGTGAACCTGCACCGCCTCTGTCAGCTGTTTTCCAATGGTCAGGGTTGGGTCCAGGGCCGCGGCCGGATTTTGGAAAACCATCCCGATTTCCCGCCCCCGGATAGCTGTAAGTTCTTTTTCTCCCAGCCCGGATATGTGTTTTCCTTCAAAGAGGATTTCTCCCCCGGTAATTTTTCCGCGGCTGTGCAGGATGCCGAGGATGCTTTTGCAGAGAACCGATTTCCCGCAGCCGCTCTCTCCTACCAGCGCCAATGTTTCACCAGGATAAACGGAAAAGGAGACCCCGCGCACCGCCTGGATTACACCGTATTCGGTGGTAAAGTCAATTTTTAGGTTTTTAACCTT
>ERZ1673695.1376-NODE-1376-length-25276-cov-4.794100_pt1 | contig 25276 bp, 28 predicted proteins | sample MGYA00580225_ERZ1673695 | MGnify/ENA primary metagenome ERZ1673695 (study PRJEB41218, sample SAMN15661739) | gut metagenome | host: Homo sapiens | place: Canada: London | collected 2015-08-20/2019-03-30 | study: EMG produced TPA metagenomics assembly of... | reverse complement strand
CCCGCCGGATTGTCTTCCGGCGGGCGTTTTGGTATGATAGAGATACTAAAACGATAGGAGAATTATGGGGTGAGGGGAAACAAAGTAATACTGATTATTTTCTTAATAGTGATTGTTGGGACAACAATCATTATTAATTGGTATTTTTCTTCCAGATTAGGTTTTATTTATATACTATGCTTCGATTTGTTGGTGTTGGCAATCATAGCAGTAGTTTTCTTTAGCACCTATAAAATACAAAAAGTGCCTAAGATAAAAGAATGCGGAAAATTGTATTATAAAAGTAGGGAACGCCGGGCCAAGACTTGGTATTATGTCTATAGAATTGAGGTGGAAACGGAAATACTTGAATTTTATGTACCTCCTGATTTGTATGATTCCATAAACGAGGGAGATAAAGTGATTTTTGAATACACCACCGTATTTGGAGGCGCGCGCTGGATCACATGGATTGAATCTTACAGGTAAAAAGTCGTTTTATAGCTGTTAAAATGCCTATTCCTTCCTTGACAACCTTTATTGCCCGTCATATAATTAATTTAATCAAAGCAGATCAGAAATTACGCTCTTGATTCAGGTAACAACAACGCTTTGACCTTGCCAGCAGGAGGGGTCAAAAATCAAAAAAATTATTTTGGAGGTACTTTCAAATGAAAACCAGCAATCCTCTCTACGGCTTTGAAATCAATCCCGATGAAATTACATATGTCGGCGAGGGCCTGCAGCGCCCGGAATGCATTCTTGCAGAACGGGACGGCAGCCTTTGGGCGGCGGATGCCCGAGGCGGCGTCATGCACATCCACCCGGACGGTAAACAGGACATCATCACCCAGAAACGCACCGATGAGGGCGATATCAATAAGGGCGACGTCAACCGCTTCTTTGAGGGGACCCTTCCAAACGGGCTTGCTTTTGCACGCAACGGGGATATCCTCATCTCCAACTTCGGCACCGATTGCCTGGAACTGATGGACCGCCGTACCGGTGAGACCAAAGTCCTTTTCGATACTGTCGACGGCAGCCCGATCGGTAAGGTCAATTTTGTCCTGCGCGATTCCAAGGATCGGATGTGGATTACTGTCACCACGAAACTTAAAAGCTGGCTCCCGGCTCTTGTTCCGGATCTGGACGACGGTTATATCATCCGTTATGACCACCGCGGTGCGCATATTGTAGCGGATCATCTCCATTTCACCAATGAGGTTCGTTTTGACGCGAAAGAGGAGTACCTCTACGCGGTTGAAACTACCGGTGTCAACGGCGGCCATATCCTGCGCTGGCGGGTTGATGAAAACGGTGACCTTCACAACCGCGAGACCTACAGCCCGAATCAGATGGGCACCGGCGCTTTCCCGGACGGCATTGCGTTCGATGCCTATGGCAATCTCTGGGGCACCATGGTTTATTCCGACAAAATCTGGGTTATCGACCCGGATGGCGACTACAAAATCCTTTACGACGGCGGCGATCCGGCTAAGGTCAAGGCTTTGGACGACGCATTCTATGAGAGCCGCGTTACCAATGAGATTCTGTTTGCGACCGGGCAGGGGATTGCCCCGTGGATTGCGAGCGTCTGTTTTGGCGGACCGAACCGTGATACCGTATATGTCGGTTCTCTCCGGGCAACCAATATTCCGTCCTTTAAAGTTCCGGTTCAGGGCCTTCCGATGGTTCATTGGTACGATAAATATTAAGAAAATTTCTTTAAAACACCCGGCTGAGGCCGGGTGTTTTTGTTATATACAGGTTTAACAAGTTTTGACCTGTTTTTTCGGCAGGCGGATACTGGTGTTCCGGGCCGTTTTTTGCTATACTGAGCTAAGAAAGCTTTTTAAAATTGAACGTTAGGAGTAATAAAATGAACGACACTGTACAGATCCAGGTAGACGCGGGAAAAACCTGCGGCGAACTAGAACATATCTGGCGCTATATCGGCTACGACGAATGCAATTACACCTATATCCCGGAAGGACTGGAACAGCTCCGCAAATTCGGTGCATTGCCGGACGCCCCTTACTATGTCCGCACCCATTTTACCTTCTGTACCGGCAACTGCCACGGCAGCTATAAGTATGGTTCAACTAACATTTATACCGAGGATGAAAACGGAAACCCGGTCTATGACTTTGAGATTTACGACAAAATTATTGACGCCTTGCTTGCAAACAACGCAAAACCTTTTGTAGAGCTTGGGTTTATGCCGATGGATCTGGTCGATTTTAACTTCCTGCCTCCAGTGGAATATGAGTGGAGCAGGTATGGGCAGTATAAGGAATCGGGTTGGTCCTGCCCGCCGAAGGACTATGAAAAATGGCACGGTCTGATCCGAAATCTGATGGAGCATCTCGTTTCCAAATATGGGCGTGATGAGGTCGTGAGCTGGTATTTCGAGCTTTGGAACGAGCCGGATATCAATTACTGGAAGGGGAGCAGGGAAGAATACTGCAAGCTCTTCGACTACACCGAAAACGCCCTGCACGGCGTTTTGCCGGAAGCGCAGCTGGCAGGTCCGGCTACCACCGGAATTCTGGACGGCGGAAACCAGCGGGAATATTTCGAGTTTTTTCTGGATCACTGTAAAAACGGCAAAAATGAATATAACGGCGGGCGGGGTACCCGCCTGGACTACATTACCTTCCATGTAAAGGGCGGCGGGTTTACCTTTGATGTCCATGCCAAACCGGAAAGCCCTTCGGTGCTGAGTCTTGTCAACCAGGTCCGCAACGGTTTGGACTCGATTAAAAAGTACGGCTATGATTCGCTGGAGGTTGTTCTATCAGAAGCCGACCCGGATGGCTGGGCAGCGGGCGGCCTTTATGACAATGCCAATATGAATTTCCGCAACACAGAGTATTATGCTACCTATATTGCGTCGGCCTATCATAAAATAATGATGGTTGCTGATTCTTACGGGATGAAGGTTCGCCCGCTTGCTTGGGCGTTTCTCTTTCCGGGTGAACGCTGTTTTGAAGGGACCCGTACTTTTTCTACCCAGGGAATTGATAAGGCGGTTTTCAACGCGTTCCGCATCTTGTCCCGGCTTGGAACAGAACGGCTTGAACTGGTAAGCAGCGGCTCTTTTGACCTGAATACCGTGACCCGTGCGACGGGAAATGCGGCGAAAATTGACGAAATTGAGGTTTCCGGTTTTGCTGCAAGAGGAGCGTCTGGGCAGACACAGATCGTCCTTTATACCCATCATGATAACCAGTACTTTGAGGGGAGTAAAGAAGTCTCCCTGTCCGTTTGCGGGCTGGAGGACGCAAAAGTGTTTAACGTGAAGCAGTACCGGATTGATGGCGAGCATTCGAACGCCTACGCCGAGTGGCTTCGGCAGGGAAGGCCCTGGTACCCGGATGAGAAGCAGTACCGGGCGATAAAAGCATGTGAGGGACTCACATGCATTTCCGAGGAGACTGTATCTGTCAAGGGCGGTAAACTTTCTTTCGGGCTTCATCTGCCCGCGCACAGTCTTTCCCTAATTGAGTTATCCGATAAAAAATAAGGCTTTGAAAAGCGGTTTTTCGGAATTTTTCCGAAAGGCCGCTTTTTATCTTTTACAGGTTCGCGGAAGGTCATTTTATATAGTTTGTTCGAATAAGTATAGCACTGAAGAAACACAGTGAAAGAGGTGCTGACATGAAATATAAAAAATGGATGGCCCTGCTTTGTTCGGCAGCCCTGATAATGACAGCCGTCCCCGTGGCAATGGCTTCAGACGGGCCGGTTCAGACAGCCGCCGCGGATGCGGTACAGGAGGGTTACCCGCTCCCGCCGGAAGCTGTCACCGCTCCTTCCTTTGTTGTGATGGAGCAGACAACCGGAGGAATAGCCGCCCAGAAGGATGCGCACAAGCTGATTCCGCCGGCCTCCCTGTCTAAAATGATGACGGCCCTGATTGTTTTGGAAGCCGTTGAAGCGGGTACAATAAAGCTGGACGATATGGTAACGGCTTCGGAAAACGCCTGTGCCATGGGAGGGGTTGAAATATGGCTGATGCCGGGGGAACAGATGTCGGTTGAAAACCTGCTGATCTCTATCCTGATCGGTTCAGGCAACGACGCGGCAGTCGCTCTGGCGGAGCACGTTTCGGGAAGCGAAGAGGTTTTTGTTGCCGCCATGAACCGCAAGGCAAAGCAGATTGGAATGGACGACACCAATTTTCTAGACGCTTCGGGGCTTAATCCGCAGTCCCAGACCAGTGCTTATGATATGGCTCTCCTGTCCTGCGAGCTCCTGCGCCATGAGAAAGCATCAGGCTATGCAACCATTTGGATGCATGACCTCAGAAATGGGGACACCCAGCTTGTCAATACCAACAGGCTTGTCCGCTTTTATAATGGCTGCACTGGTTTGAAAACCGGTGTAAGCGAAGAATCCGGCAATTGCATAAGCGCAAGCGCGACCAAGGGGGAAAAGGCGTTTGTAGCGGTTGCGATGGGCGTTGAAAAAACGGAGGACAGCTTTGAAGATGCAAAACTACTCTTAAATTTTGGGTTTGATAATTTTGCCGTTGCGACTCCTGAGGTTGACCCTGCTCTGATTCAGGCCGTTAAAATAAGCGGCGGAGTAAAAGGGGAAACAATGCCGGAAATTTCGGGCAGTACTGCTGTGCTGATTCCGGCGGGAAAATCTAAAGATGTCACAGTGGAAGTAACAGTTGCGGAAGAGATTGAAGCGCCGGTCCGCGCAGGCCAGCAGTTGGGAACTGTAAAAATTTCCCTTGATGGTAAGGTGCTGGATGAAAGAGCCGTTCTTGCTGCTGAAGATGTAGAAGCCATGAACTTCTGGAATGCCTTTCTGATGCTACTCCGACGTATTCTTTGCTGATCTGCCTGTATGGGTATATTTGGCCTAAAAGTGAAAACTCATGAAATAATTTGCAAATTTCACAAAACCACCTTGAAATTCACCCTATAATATAGTAAAATAAACCTATAATAACAGCTGAGAAGTTAGAAAACTTTTGGAGGTAAAGCAATGTCAGTTCATTTCAGCGAAAAGCATCTCCGCAGTTTTATCTCGGAACATGAATTTGCCGCAATGGCGCCCCAGGTTGAGGCGGCGCATGCGCTTTTACACGGCAGAACCGGACCGGGAAACGATTTTTTGGGATGGCTGGAACTGCCGAAGAATTATGACCGTGAAGAATTTGCGCGGATTAAAAAAGCGGCGGCGAAAATTCAGTCGGACAGCGACGTTCTGATTGTAATTGGAATCGGCGGCTCCTACTTGGGTGCCCGTGCGGCGATTGAGTGCCTGAAATCACCTCTCTATAACAACCTGAAGAAAGACACTCCGGAAATTTATTTTGCGGGCAACAATATCAGCCCGACCTATTTGAATGAGATTCTCTCAATCTGTGAAGGAAAGAATATTTCCTTAAACGTCATCTCTAAGTCGGGGACGACAACCGAGCCGGCGTTGGCTTTCCGTGTATTCCGCGACCTGATGGAAAAGAAATATGGAAAAGACGGCGCAAAAAGCCGTATTTATTGTACCACTGATAAAGCTCGCGGAACCCTGAAAGAGCTTTCTGATTCCGAAGGGTATGAAACCTTCGTTATCCCGGACGACGTAGGCGGCCGGTATTCCGTCCTCACGGCGGTTGGTCTTCTGCCGATAGCGGTCGCCGGCTGTGATATCGACGTGATGATGCAGGGCGCCTCCGACGCAATGGATGCTTTTGCAGACGCCGATCTTGCGAAAAACGATTGTTACCGTTATGCGGCGGCAAGGAATATCCTTTACCGCAAGGGTAAATCCATTGAGCTTCTGGTGAGCTATGAGCCGAATTTTGTCATGATGGCGGAGTGGTTTAAACAGCTCTTTGGCGAAAGCGAGGGGAAGGACCAGAAAGGGCTGTATCCTTCTGCTGTCACCTTTTCAACCGACCTGCATTCAATGGGCCAGTTCATTCAGGATGGTTCCCGCCTGATGTTCGAGACGGTTGTTACGGTGGAAAAGCCAAAGCAGGATCTCTTTATTGAGAATGATCCAAATAATTTTGACGGGCTCAATTTCCTTTCGAATCAGAATATGTCGGTTGTCAACCGTAAGGCGTTTGAAGGGACAGTAATCGCCCATACTGAAGGCGGCGTACCGAATATTGTTTTGGAACTGCCTGAGATGAACGAGTACGAGTTTGGCTACCTCGTTTATTTCTTTGAAAAAGCCTGTGCTGTTTCCGGCTATCTTCTTGGGGTAAACCCCTTTGACCAGCCGGGTGTGGAAAGCTACAAGAAAAATATGTTTGCGCTGCTTGGCAAACCCGGTTACGAAGAACAGAAAGCGGCGTTGGAAGAAAAGCTGAAATAATTGTCAGCCTGAAATTTGTATTTTTGTGCCATACGGCACTTAAGGAAAGGAATGTTATACATGATCAAACTGATTGTAGGCAAAAAAGGGAGCGGCAAGACCAAAATTCTGGTGGAGATGGTGAACGCCGCTGCAAAAACAACCGACGGCAATATCGTCTGTGTTGAGAAAAAACCGAAACTCACGTATGATCTGGATCACAGCGTTAGATTATTGGAAGCCGATGCTTATGGCATTTCCGGTTTTGACGCGTTCTATGGTTATGTAGCAGGCCTCCTTTCCGGCAACTATGATATCACTGAAATTTATGTGGATTCTATTTTGAAAATCTGCGGGCAGGATTTGGACGCCCTCGGCAACTTCTTTGATAAAATTAATCCGGTTGCCGAAGCTGCAAATACCAAGCTGATTTTTACGGTTTCCGCGGACGAATCGGAGCTGCCGGATTCGGTAAAGAAGTATCTGTAAAAAGAAGAATTGTGCTGGCCGCCGGAGCCATCCGGCGGCTTTCTTTTTACAAAAAGGGAAGACAAGCTTAAAAAGGGAATTTTGCGCAAAACCCTTGACTTTTGTCTGCTCTAACGATATAATAATTCAGTGGTATTACGAGGTGGCGTTATGATAATTGATCTCAGACAGCTTTTTGAGCTTGTTGACGAGCAGGTCCCGGTTGAGTATGATTTGGATCTGCGGGATTATGAATTGTTTAACGGAAAGCCTTTTATCACCCCGGTAGCGGTTCGCGGCCTTCTAAAAAATGTGGCTGGAATAGTGACACTCGACTACTCCGTCAAATTTACTATGAAGCTTGCGTGTGACCGTTGCTTAAAAGAATTTGAGCGTGAGTTTTCAGAGCGTTTTGAACACATTCTGGTAAACCGGCTTGAATCGGATGATGAGGATTTCATCCTTGTCGAAGATATGCTCTTAAATCTGGACGAGCTTGTTGTTTCTGACGTGCTGTTAGCTATGCCGTCAAAAATACTCTGTTCGGAAGAATGTAAGGGCCTTTGTCCCAAATGTGGGAAAGATTTAAATCAAGGTGACTGTGGTTGTACAGAACCGAAGGGCGATTCCAGGTTTGATGTGCTGAAACAGTTGCTGACATAATTCATAATCTAAGGAGGTGCTGATCGTGGCGGTACCAAAGAGAAAAGTCTCAAAAGCAAGACGTGACAAAAGACGTTCCAGCGTCTGGAAACTCGATGCTCCAGCATTTTCAAAATGCACACAGTGTGGCGAACTGAAGGTTCCTCACAGAGTTTGCCCGAACTGTGGATATTATAAGGGCGTAGAAGTCATCAAAAAAGAAGCGTAGTCGACTTTAAAGTCTGCTTTGTTTTGAAGCAGACTTTTTTACTGTACCTTGACGCCAACGGAGAAGCCCGGTAAATTGGGCTTGAGAAAGAGAAGGGACAGCCCTTCTCTTTTTTGTTACCTGAATGGGGCAGTTGGCCGGGGTTGAAAGCGAAAACTGTTTTATAGAAGTTTTACGGAATGAGGCAGAGAATGAGTGTATCGATTATTGGTGTAGCGGCGGGTTCGCCCGCTGATAAAGCCGGTATTGAGCCCGGTTCACAGCTTTTATCCATCGGCAAGCATTCGGTGGAAGACGTACTGGATTACCGTTTTTACTCTATGGAAGAAAGACTAAAGCTCACCGTCCTCCTCCCGGATGGAGCCAAAAAGGTTTATAAAATCCGCAAAGAGGAAGAAGAGGATTTAGGGCTGGAATTTGAGACCTATTTAATGTCAAAACAGACTGGCTGCAAAAATAAATGCATTTTTTGTTTTATCGACCAGCTCCCAAAAGGAATGCGGAAAACCCTTTATTTTAAGGACGATGACGAGCGCCTCTCATTCCTTTTCGGCAACTATATTACTTTGACGAACCTGGATGAAGAACACATAAACCGGATCATAAAAATGCGGATATCCCCGATCAATATTTCTGATCATACCGTAAACCCGGAACTCCGTATAAAAATGATGAAGAACCCGAATGCCGGTGCGGTGCTGTCCTACCTGCCGAAGCTCGCCGAAGCGGGAATTTTTATGAACGTGCAGCTGGTTCTCTGTCCGGGTTGGAACGATGGGAAGGAACTGGAGCGTTCTTTAAAGGAGCTTTCTGCTTATTTCCCGCAGATTCAGAGCATTGCCTGCGTTCCAGTCGGACTGACAAAGTTCAGAGATGGTTTAGAGGAACTGCGATCGTTCGGCAAAGAAACTGCCGGAGCGGTTATTGATATAATTGAACATTATTCGGATCGCTTCTTAAAAGAGTACGGCGAGCGGATGGCTTACCCGGCGGATGAGTTCTTTCTGCTGGCCGAACGGCCAATTCCGGATATTTCTTATTATGGGGAGCTCAACCAGCTGGAAAACGGCGTTGGGATGAGCGCCCTTCTTAGCCAGGAATTCATGAACGCGATGGATGAAAAGAAAGGGGACGCAGTACCAAGAGAATGCGCCGTGGCAACTTCCGTTGCAGCTTACCCGCTTCTGAGCGGCTTGGTTGACGAAGCCAGGAAAAAATGGCATAATTTAAATTGTAAAATCATTCCTGTTTCGAACCGCTATTTTGGTGAAAAAATAACGGTTGCGGGACTGATTACCGGGTGTGATTTACTTGACACCCTTCAGGAAAATCATCTGCCGGAAAATTGCCGGGTCTTATTTCCCGCCAGTATGCTCAGGGCCGAGCGTGACGTCTTTTTAGATGATATGACGCCTGAAGAGATCAGTTATAAGCTGAAGGTAAAAATGGTTCCGGTGGAAAATGACGGCTATGAGCTGCTCAGTGCCTTACTGGAAGAATGAAAAAAGAAATGATGAGGTGATTGGATGGCAAAACCGGTTGTAGCGGTCGTTGGCCGCCCCAATGTCGGAAAATCCACACTGTTTAATAAATTAATCGGCAGACGCCTTTCAATTGTCGACGATACCCCGGGCGTTACCCGCGACCGAATTTACGGCGACTGTGAATGGCGCGGTAAAGAATTCATGCTGGTAGATACCGGAGGAATTGAACCGAAAACAGATGATGTGATCCTGTCACAGATGCGCCGCCAGGCGGAACTTGCAATCCGGAGCGCGGAGGTTATAGTTCTCGTGACAGAACTGAAAGCGGGTGTCACCGCCACTGATTATGACGTAGCTTCCATGCTTCAGAAAAGCGGAAAGCCTGTTGTGCTCTGCGTGAACAAATGCGATACCATTGGGGAACCGCCGCCGGAATTTTACGAGTTTTACAACCTGGGGTTGGGCGACCCGGTTGCAGTTTCCGCCGCACACGGCCATGGAACGGGCGACCTGCTCGACGAGGTGTTCGAATATCTGAGCGAATTCCAGCGGGAAGAGTACGACGATGAATTTATAAAGGTTGCGGTAATCGGCAAACCGAATGTTGGAAAATCGTCTCTCATCAACAAAATTTCCGGCGAAGAACGTGCTATAGTATCCGATATAGCCGGTACTACCCGTGACGCAGTGGATACGGTAATCGACGACAACCGAGGCAAATATATTTTTATTGATACCGCCGGGATCCGCCGCAAGTCCAAGGTGCTGGACCAGATTGAAAAGTACAGCGTCCTGCGGGCTTACATGGCGGTTGACCGCGCTGATGTTTGCGTGATTATGATCGACGGGACAGAAGGTTTTACTGAGCAGGATTCCAAAGTTGCGGGTTACGCCCATGAACAGGGAAAAGGCTGTATTGTTGCGGTCAATAAGTGGGATGCCGTAGAAAAAACGGATAAGACGATGGATGAACTGCGCAAGAAGCTGGAAAACGACTTTTCTTTTATGAAATATGTTCCGATCCTGTTTATATCGGCAAAGACTGGTCAGCGCCTGGACCAGCTGTTTGAGATGATTAAAAGCGTCAACGAACAGAATTCTGTCCGGATTTCAACCGGCGTGCTCAATGATATTCTGGCCCACGCGACGGCGCGGGTCCAGCCCCCTTCTGATAAGGGGAAAAGGCTGAAAATTTATTATATCACCCAACCCACCACCAAACCGCCTACCTTTGTGGCCTTTGTCAACGATAAGGAATTGTTCCACTTTTCGTACCAGCGTTATCTGGAAAACCAAATACGCGAAACTTTCGGGCTGGTCGGCACGCCAATCCGTTTTATCATCCGTGAACGTGGAAATGAGTAAACTGACAGGGGAGAATATATCATGTTTGAAAACCTGACGCTGAATTGGCAGTTCTTCGTGGCGTTCGTTGTGATTGCTGTTGCAGCCTATTTAATCGGCAGCATCAACTTTGCCATCATTACCACCAAAATAAAGGCGCATAAGGATATCCGCGATTACGGCAGCGGGAATGCAGGAATGACCAATGTTCTCCGCACCCAGGGAAAAGGGCCTGCCGCAATTGTTTTGGTGGGGGATTTTTTAAAGGGAGTGGCCGCGGTCGGCATTGGTTATCTTGCTGCCTGGTGGCTGATGGGGCCGGATTCGCTCAGGCTGGGCGGCTATATCGGGTTTCTGTTTGTGTTGCTGGGGCATCTGTTCCCCGTCTTTTACCAATTCAAGGGGGGAAAGGGAATTCTCGCTTCGGCCGGGGCTGTGCTCGCGCTGGAGCCGATTGTTTTCGGCATTATCCTTGCAACCTTCATCATTGTGGTGCTTTTGTCCAAAACAGTCTCACTTGCGTCGATCTGTGCTGCGGTCATGTTGCCTATTTCCATGTTTTTTCTCCGTTTGTTCCAGCATGGGCAGGACATTGTTTTCGAAACAGTTTTCGCCTGTGTGATTGCGGCGCTGGTTATTTTTATGCATCGCCAGAATATTGTCCGGCTGGTACATGGTACAGAAAACAAATTTGGTAAAAAGAAAAACTAGAGGTGGTTTGCGTTGGCAGTACTTACAATTCTAGGAGCCGGCGGCTTTGGGACGGCGCTTGCAGTGATGTGCAGGCAAAAGGGAGATGACGTATTCCTCTGGTCTCCTTTTGAGGAACAGTTAAACGGCATCCGCGAAAATGGAGAGAATACCCCGCTGCTTCCCGGTGTACTGGTGTCTCCTGAAATTCACCTTACAACGGATTTGGAAGCCTGCGCCAAAAGCGCGCTGGTGCTGATTGCAACTCCTTCTTTCGCAGTAAGCGAAACCGCGGAGCGGATTCGCCCTTTTTTAAAACCGGGTACTATTGTGACAAGCGTTGCTAAGGGATTTAATCCCAAAGACAACCGCCGTCTCTCTCAGGTAATTGAAGAGACGCTGCCGGAGAATCCGGTTGTCATTCTGTCCGGCCCATCTCACGCGGAAGAAATTGCCCGCGGGGTGATTACGACCGTTGCGGCGGCTTCCAAGAATCGTGAAAGCGCCGAAGAGGTGCAGAACCTGCTCTCTTCTGATAGTCTGCGGATTTATGTCAACGACGACGTTGTTGGAGTGGAGCTCGGCGGTGCGCTTAAAAACGTTATTTCCATCTGTGCCGGTATCTGTGTTGGCCTTGGACTTGGCGACAATACCCGGGCCGCCCTGATGACGCGGGGAATTACGGAAATTGCCCGGCTCGGCGTAGCGATGGGGGCAAGTACCGAAACATTTGCGGGCCTTACGGGAATCGGGGATTTAATCGTCACCTGCACCAGCGAGCACAGCCGAAACCGCAGGGCCGGCGTGCTGATCGGGCAGGGAGTTCCCCCCGTGGAAGCCGTCAAACAGATTGGCACTGTGGAAGGGTATACCGCTTCTAAAATTGCCTATGAACTATCGCAGAAGTATCAGATTGATATGCCGATTGTGAAAGAAACCTACGCGGTGCTCTATGAAAATAAACCGATTCAAGAAGCTCTTAGTTCACTGATGGGCCGTCCAAACCGCCATGAAAGCGAAGAAATTTGGCTCAAAGAAACAAAATGATAAAAGCCGCGCTTATAAACAGCGCGGCTTTTAAAGTTTTAAGGCAAAAGAAAAAAGCAGAGATGAACTCCGCTTTCCTTTTTAGTTGCGAATGGAATTTTAGACCGCTTTGGTCACTTTTCCGGAACGCAGGCAACGGGTGCAAGCGTAAACATGGCATGGCGTGCCATTGACGATTGCTTTCACACGTTTGACATTCGGTTTCCAGGTCCGGTTGGAACGTCTGTGTGAGTGGGAAACCTTAATGCCAAAGGTAACACCTTTTCCGCAGATATCGCATTTAGCCATTTTTTCTGCACCTCCTTATGGTGACAGGAAGTGGTAAAACCGCTTCCTAAACAAAATTTTATACAAAGAACAGTACTATATTATCACACATGAAATTCAAAATCAAGAGTTTTTTCATCAAATTCTGCAATTTCGTTCTAATTGTCAAATTAATAGATGGTTTAGCTTGTATTTAAACCTTCTTTTCGCTATAATAAATACAAATTATCTTTAAAAACTAAATTAAGAAAATGAGGTAGATTTAAATTGCCTTTTAATATCAGCACTGATATGATGATAACTTGGTTTGTTCGTCTGGTCGTCGCATTCACGGCGCTGCCGATTCACGAATTCGCCCACGGCTATGTGGCCGATAAATTGGGCGACCGTACCGCCCGCTACCAGGGGCGGCTTAACATCAACCCTTTTACCCATATGGATTTAATCGGAACCGTCTGTCTGGTCCTCACCGGGTTCGGCTGGGGCAAGCCGGTTCAGATCAATCCGTACAATTTTAAGAAACCAAAATCGGGAATGGCGATTACCGCGGCTGCCGGCCCTCTTTCCAACCTGTTGATGGCTTTTGTCACCCTGATTCTCAGCAAGGTTTGTTATTATCTGCCGTTTGACAACCAGATTCTCAGCACCCTGGTTTGGATATTCGGTATTATGACTACGGTCAATATTTCACTTGCCATTTTCAACCTGATCCCCATCCCGCCGCTTGACGGCTCGCGGATTCTCAATCTCTTTCTGCCGGAACGGATCTACTTTGCCATTATGAAGTATGAAATGTTCATTTTTATCGGCTTATTTTTAATTCTCTGGACTGGGATTTTGGATGGCCCGCTTTATTTCCTGAATAATCTTGTTTACACGGGCCTCAATTATTTAACCGGCTTTGTCGATCTAATCGCCAGGGCGTTGATGTAGGTGAAGCGTTTTGGAACAAATCAGTTTTAAGCTTGAGGTCTTTGAGGGCCCGCTTGACCTGCTCCTGCACTTAATTGCCAAACATAAGCTGAATGTTGTGGATATTGAAATCACCAGCCTTTTGGAGCAGTACCTCGCCTATATTGAGCAAATGAAACTGGCCGATTTGGAAGTCGCCAGCGAATTTCTTGAAATGGCGGCAAGGCTTGTATACATTAAAACCGTTTCGCTTTTACCCAAGCATGAGGAGGCGGACGAGCTCAAACGGGAATTGAGCGGGGAGCTTTTGGAACTGTCCGCCATTAAATATGTGGCGGAGAAGCTCGCTGGTATGAACCGCGGTTATCAAGTTTTTGTTAGAGTCCCTCTTTCCATCCCTGTGGACAACACCTATCGCCGGGAGCATCTTCCGGAGGAGCTTCTGGCCGCTTATTTTGCAGTTGCGGGCCGGAAACAGAGCAAGCTTCCCCCTCCGGCCAGCGTATTCACTCCTTTGGTTAACAAACGTGTGGTTTCGGTTACGTCGCGGATTTTTTACCTGCTGAGGCGGCTTTATAAAGAAGGCAGCGCCAGCTTGAGCGACTGTTACCAGTCGGCCGGAGACCGGTCGGAGGTGGTAGCTACTTTTCTGGCGGTTCTGGAGCTTGTGAAAAGCAAACGGCTTACCTTAAATGAAGACAATACGGTGATTTATTTTAACCGGAATGTCGTAACGGAGACAGTGGAAAATGGAAATTAACCAGTATAAAGCGCAAATTGAGGCGGTTTTGTTCGCTTCCGGCGAGCCTGTTTCCGCCGTCCGTCTGGCAGAGCTGCTGGAGGTGGAAGAAGAGACCGTGCGGCAGGTTGTCACCTTGATGAAGGACGATTATGAAGCCGAAGAACGGGGCATCCTTTTAGTGGCATTGGGTGAAAGCTTCCAGCTTGTCACAAAAGACCGCTACGCAGGCTTAATCCGTACGGCGCTTGAAATCCGGCGAAATACGCCCCTTTCACAGGCGGCGATGGAAGTTCTTTCCATCATTGCCTACAACCAGCCGGTCACCAAGAGTTTTGTTGAGCAGGTGCGCGGCGTTGAAAGCGGGCAGATTGTCAATAATCTGGTGGAAAAGGGCCTGGTGGAGGAAGCCGGCAGGCTGGACGTGCCTGGCAGGCCGATTGCCTACCGGACAACCCTTCAGTTTCTCCGCTGCTTTGGAATATCCTCACTGGAACAGCTACCGCCCCTTCCGGACCAGAGCGGCCAGGTAATGCTGGACGAATATATGGCGTCCGAAGATCAGAAAAGTCCCAGAGAAGAAATGCAGCGGGAAAAATGAGATGAGACGAGGTGATGAACGTTGACAGGCTGGATCATTACGGCGGCTGTGTTTGCGTTTTTCACCCTGATTCTTATAACAAGTGTCAAATGTAAATTGATTTACCGAGACGAAAAGCTTCTGGTTAAGGTTGGATTTTGGTGCTTTTGGTTTACGCTTTTCCCAGCGAAGGAAAAAAAGGAAAAGCCAAAAAAAGAGCGGGAAAAGAAACAAACACCTGCTCCACGAGCGGAAAAGAAACCAGCGGAGAAAAGGGAAAAACTTGATTTTGATCTGGTCAAGAACCTGATAAGCTCCGGCCTCAAAGGGTTGAAAACTCTTTGGCGGCACTTGTTTTTCCACGGCCTGCGCGTTCGGATTACAGTGGGAGATGAGGACGCGGCCGAATGCGCCCTCCGGTATGGAAAGCTCTGCGGCGTGGTTCACGGCGGGATTGCGGCGGCGAAAAACCTGGCTCATCTGGAGGCAAAAGAGATTTCTCTTTCCTGCGATTTTACAAAAAATAAGACGGTTTACGACATTGAGGCGGCGGCGCAGATACGGATTGTTTTTATCTTTGGTGCGGCGTTTCGAATGCTTTTCAATCTCGCTGTCAATACTATTAAAAACAGCCGGCAGGAAAGTTAACCGGTTAAGTCAAGGCGATTCAAATCTTTTACGCCATAAGTAAAACATGATGATAGAAAGGTGCAGACTATGAGTGAACATCCAATTCAAGGTTTAATGTCAACCGCCATGCAGAAAATCCGTGAGATGATCGACGTCAATACGATTATCGGCGACCCGATTACAACACCGGACGGAACTACTATTATCCCGGTTTCTAAAGTTTCATTTGGCTTTGCGTCCGGCGGGTCCGATCTCCCCGCTAAGGTTCAGAAAGACCTTTTTGGCGGCGGAAGCGGCGCTGGGATTACCATTAACCCGATTGCATTTTTGGTTGTATGCGGCGGGGACGTTAAACTCCTGCAGCTGAATGACGGCGATACCGGCGCGGTTGGAAAGGCAGTGGAAATGGTTCCGGAGGTTATTGACAAATTTGCCGAACTCTTTTCCAAGAAAGACAAGGCGCCGAAGAAAAGCAAGGCGCAGGAGCCTGCCGCTGAGTAATCGTTCTCCCGTTTGAATAGGACTTGCCTGTGTTCGCATATAGTTTTATCGAATACAGGCGGCTGAAAAGCCTCCTGAAGCTCGTTTTTTGGAGGCTTGTTTTATGATGGGAAAACGGTTGATGGCGTTTGTTACCGCCTTTTTTCTTTTGTTTGGTCTTGCAGGGCCGGTTTCGGCTCAGGAGTATACGGGGAGCGTTTCTGCAAAGGCCGCCGTTTTAATTGAGGCAACCACAGGGCGCGTCCTTTACGCGAAAAACGCGGAAAGCAAGCTTCCCATGGCTAGTACCACCAAGGTCATGTCGGCCCTGCTTACGCTGGAACAGCCGGACTTGGACAAATATTTTGTGGTCGATCCGAACGCCATCAAGGTGGAAGGTTCTTCTATGGGATTGGTGGAAGGGGACCAGGTTACCCTGCGCGCTCTCGCTTATGGAATGCTTTTGCCCTCCGGGAATGATGCGGCGAACGCCGCCGCTGTGAGGATCGGCGGGACGATTGAGAATTTCATCGGGATGATGAACGATCGCGCAAAGCTGTTAGGCCTTGAAAACACCCACTTTGTCACCCCATCCGGACTGCATGACGACAATCATTATTCCACTGCGAAAGATATGGCGATGCTCGCCCGTGCTGCCCTGAAAAACCCGGATTTTCTTGCGATCTGTTCTTCCAACAACGCACAGCTTGAGTTTGGAAATCCACCTTATAAGCGGTGGCTGAAAAACAGTAATAAAATGCTGCAGAGCTACGACGGCGCAATCGGCGTCAAGACAGGTTTTACCGATGAAGCCGGGCGGTGTCTTATCTCGGCTGCAAGGCGTGACGGTGTGACGTTAATCTGCGTTACTTTAAACGATCCCAACGACTGGCAGGATACTGCCAACCTTTTCGATTATGGTTTCACCCAGGTATCCGCAAAGGAAATTCCTAAAACAGTTGCCGGGGAAAAAACTGTCAGGGTAACGGGTGGCAGACAGAAAGAGTGTAAGGTGGAACTGTACGGTGCGGCTACCACGGTGGCCGATCCATCCAAGTTGACGGTGCAGTATCATTTGGACCGGTTTTATTACGCGCCGGTCAGAGCGGGCGATCTTTTGGGCCGTGTGGATTACCTTTATGAAGGAGAAATTATCGCTTCTCAGCAGCTAATGGCTTCTGAAAATGTGGAACGGCAGGTGGAACCGGCTGAAACGGAAGGCGGTTTTTCAGGTTTTCTGCAGTCAATTGGAAGAGCTTTTAACGCGATTATAGAGTTTTTACAGAGTTTTGGACAGGAATAGGAAAGGGTTTTGACGTGGAAAAAATAAGAATTCAGAAAGTTTTGTCAGATGCGGGCTACTGTTCCCGCCGAAAGGCGGAAGAACTTATTGCCCGCGGAAAGGTAAAGGTCAACGGACATCCGGCGGAGATTGGAATGAAGGTCGACCCGGTAAGGGATTTAATCTCAGTCGGCGGGGAAAACCTCTATATCCCGCGAAAAAAGAGTTACCGTTATTTGATGATGAACAAGCCGCGCGGTTATGTTACAACAGTGAGCGACGACCAGAACCGGCGCTGTGTCATGGATCTTTTAAGCGATGTTGAGGAGCGCGTTTACCCGGTCGGGCGGCTGGATATGAACAGTGAGGGGCTGTTGATTTTTACAAACGACGGCGCCTTTGCAAATGACTTAATGCACCCCAGCCGCCATGTGACTAAAACTTACCGGGTAACTGTTCGCCCAGATATTACGGACGAGCAGACGGTTGCCCTTTCAGAGGGTGTTGTTATAGACGGGAGGAAGACCTTTCCTGCGGTTGTACGGGTACTGACCAAGGAACCGGGGCGGGTCGTAATCGAGGTAGTCATCCATGAGGGAAGAAATCGGCAGGTCCGTAAAATGTGCGAGGCGGTCGGCCTTGAAGTGGCGCGCCTTAAACGAACCTCCGTTGGGCCTCTCCGCCTTGGAATGCTCAAGCCGGGCGCCGTACGCGATCTGACGGCTGAGGAACTCAAGGCAATTCGAAATGCAATTAAGAAACCGGAGCGGAAATAAAATGTTGAAGATGCGAATTGTAACGGACAGGCAGGAGCTTTCCTCCTTTGCCAAAAAGTACGGAGTTGCGGACAGGGAAGGGCTTTGCCTTTATCTTGCAGAGAACCGCGGGGAGCCGCTTGGGGTTTGTTTTTACTGTTTCATCGATGAGGGGATGGAGATCCTGTATGCGGACGCAGGGGGAGATACAGCGCTTTTTGACGGACTGATACGGGCCGCCATGGCGGCGCTTTTCGACCGTGAAAATGACCGGGTTTTTTTTGCCGAAACTATGGATAGACAACTGCTGGAAAAATGTCGGTTTATAACGGGGGACAAGCTTTGTATAAAATCGGCAAATGTGTTTTTTCAAACTTGTAAAAATTGTAAAAACTAGTTTGAAACTCTTGTTATTTAATTAACGATAGTGTATAATGATACATAATGTTTCCTTGTGACAGACAGAATGTTATTAAAATTATATTTAAGGAGATTTGTGCAATGAGAAAATTTAATGTAGTAGTAAACGGCGAAAACTTTGATGTATCCGTCGATGAAATTGGCGGCGCTCCGGCTGCGGCTGCTCCGGTTGCGGCTCCCGCAGCTGCCCCTGCGGCTGCTCCGGCTGCAGCGCCAACTCCCGCGGCTGCTCCGGCAGGTGCAACCGATGTAAACTCTCCTATGCCGGGAACCATCCTTAAAGTTAATGTCGGCGTTGGGGACGTTGTAAAAGCTGGCCAGGCTTTAGTCATCCTCGAAGCGATGAAAATGGAGAACGACATTGTTGCTCCGGTCGACGGTAAAGTTGCCGCACTTTATGTAAAACAGGGCGACTCTGTGGAATCCAACAGCAAGATTCTCTCACTTGAATAAGGAAAGGGACTTAGACGAATGGCTAAAGTAAAAGTAACGGAAACTGTCCTGCGTGACGCGCACCAGTCCTTGCTTGCCACCAGAATGACTACCGATGAAATGCTGCCTATTCTTGGTAAAATGGACAAGGTCGGTTTCTATTCTGCAGAAGTTTGGGGCGGCGCCACCTTTGACAGCTGTTTGAGATTTTTGAACGAAGACCCGTGGGAGAGACTCAGGATTATCCGCCGGGAAATGCCCAACACCAAGCTGCAGATGCTGTTCCGCGGTCAGAATATGCTGGGCTACCGTCATTATGCTGACGATGTCTTAGAATATTTTGTCCAGAAGTCGGTCGCAAACGGCATTGATATTATTCGTATCTTTGATGCGCTCAATGATATCCGCAACCTGAGAACCGCCATTAAAGCGGCGAAAAAAGAAAAAGCTCATGCGCAGGTCGCAATCTCCTATACTTTGGGCGATGTGTTTACCGATGAATATTATGTGGATTATGCCAAACAGATTGAGGCAGAGGGAGCTGATTCAATCTGTATCAAGGATATGGCGGCTCTGCTGACGCCTTACCGTACTGCCATGCTGACCAAAGCAATTAAAAGCGCGGTCAAAATCCCGGTACAGCTTCATACCCATTACACTTCCGGCCTTGCTTCGATGTGCCTGCTTAAAGGGATTGAGAACGGCGCCGATATGATTGATACTGCGATGTCCCCGCTCGCACTTGGCACTTCCCATGCGCCGACCGAGTCCATGGTTGCCGCTTTGCAGGGAACCGAATACGACACCGGTCTTGACCTTGTGCTTCTCAACGAGATCCGTGAGTACTTTATGGGACTGCGTGCGAAGTATATCAAATCCGGCCTGCTCGACCCGAAGATGCTTGCGGTTGATGCGAACGCTTTGATTTACCAGGTTCCGGGCGGTATGCTTTCGAACCTTCTTTCCCAGCTTAAACAGGCTGGTAAGGAAGACCAGCTCAACGATGTTCTCAACGAGGTTCCGCGTGTCCGTGCAGATGCCGGTATGCCTCCGCTTGTTACGCCGACTTCTCAGATCGTTGGTACTCAGGCGGTATTCAACGTCATTATGGGTGAGCGTTACAAGATGGTCACCAAAGAATTTAAAGGCCTTGTCCGCGGCGAGTACGGTAAGACCCCGGTTCCGATTGATCCGGAATTTCGTAAAAAGATTATCGGGGATGCTGAGCCGATTGACTGCCGTCCAGCTGATCTTCTTGAGCCGGAGCTTGATAAACTCCGTGCTGAATGCGCTCAGTGGACCGAACAGGAAGAAGACGTTCTCAGTTATGCCCAGTTTGGCCAGGTAGCGGTTAAATTCTTTGAGAGCCGTCATAAAAAACCTTTCAATGAAAACGAGCCGAATACGAAAATTCAGATCAGCTACAAATAGACGTTAATTAAAGCGCCGTGAACAGTCACGGCGCTTTTTATCTCGCTTAATTCTTAATGAAATGTAAATTAAATGAATAATTGATGAACAAAAAAGGCAGTAAAGTAAAATTTGTGGTATGATGAAAAAAACAAATGAGGGAGTATGGCCATGTTAAGAAGTATGACCGGTTACGGCCGCAGTCAGCAGATAATTGGCGGCAGGGACATTCTGGTGGAGATACGTTCGGTCAACCACCGTTATTTCGAGTTTTCTGCACGGGTGCCGCGCGTTTACGGTTACCTGGAAGAAAAGATGAAGTCCTTCGTACAGGGCCGCGTTTCCCGCGGAAAAATTGATGTTAACATCACTGTTTTTACAGTTGAAGGTCAGGATGCGGTTGTTGAGCTGAATAAGTCGCTCGCTCAAGGGTATCTTTCGGCCCTGCGCTCCGCTTCAGAGGAATTTCAGCTGAGGGACGACCTTTCACTTTCGGCTTTATCCCGCATGCCTGATATTTTTAGCGTCCGGAAGGCGGCTGAGGATGAAGAGGTTATCTGGAATGCTGTGCGGTCCGTTGCCGAAGAGGCGCTCGGCCATTTCATTGAAATGCGCGAAAAAGAGGGCGAAAAGATGTTTCAGGATATTTCCAGCCGTCTTGAAACCATTGAAGGATGGGTTGGAGAGGTGGAAAAGAAGTCTCCAGAAACCACAAAAGCGTACCGCGAACGGCTTTACGCGAAACTGCGTGAGGTGCTTGACGGCAACGGAATTGATGAAAACCGTATCCTGACCGAAGCCGCTGTGTTTTCGGAACGGGTGGCAGTGGACGAGGAAACCGTCCGGCTGAGAAGCCATTTGCATCAGTACCAGTCACTGTTACAGGCGGACGAACCGGTTGGGAGGAAGCTTGACTTCCTGACCCAGGAAGTCAACCGTGAAATTAATACCATCGGCTCAAAGGCGCAGGATCTTGCAATTACCAGAATTGTTGTGGACCTTAAAAGTGAAGTTGAGAAAATAAGAGAACAGATACAGAATATTGAATAAAAGATAAGGAGTAAAAAAATGAAGCTCATTAACATTGGTTTTGGCAACATGGTATCGGCCAGCCGGTTGATCGCAATCGTCAGCCCTGAATCCGCCCCAATCAAGCGAATTATTCAGGATGCGCGTGATAAGGGCGTTTTAATCGACGCCACTTATGGCCGCCGTACCCGCGCGGTCATTGTAATGGACAGCGACCATGTCGTGTTGTCTGCCGTTCAGCCGGAAACGGTGGCAAACCGTTTGTCGTACCAGGAGGATGACGAGGAGGATGAGTCCGATGAATAAGCGCGGCCTTCTCGTGGTCGTGTCCGGGCCCTCTGGCTGCGGCAAGGGCACGGTACTCGGCCGGCTTTTAAAGGAGGATTCCAACGTTTTTTATTCTGTTTCCGCTACGACACGGGCGCCGCGCCCGGGCGAGGTTGACGGGGTTAACTACTTTTTTTTGACAAAAGAGCAGTTCGAAGAAAAAATCCGGGATGGCGGCATGCTGGAATATGCCTGCTATGTTGGCAACTATTACGGGACCCCCAGCCAGGCGGTGGAAGAACAACGCGCCGCTGGCCACGATGTAATCCTTGAAATTGAGGTTCAGGGCGCCATGCAGGTTAAGGAAAAATGCCCCGACGCGGTTTTTGTATTCATCATGCCGCCCAGCATGGAGGAGCTCAGGAGAAGGCTGACCGACCGCCAGACAGAGAGCGAAGAGGTTGTGAACAGCCGGCTGAAAACTGCTGAGGACGAAATGAAAGCTGTTCCGTGTTACGACTATGTCGTTATAAATGACGAGGTCGAAAACGCTGTAGAACGTTTAAAAGCTGTATTAAAAGCGGAAAAATGCCGCACTGTACGCATGAACAATAATTAAATGAGGTGTAATTTATGCATAGACCGTCTGCAACTGAAATGTTAAAGAACAACGAAAGCTATTATTCTCTGGTAGTTGGGGTGGCGAAACGCGCACGCCAGATTGCTGAGGAGGCGGAGGAAAAAGGTGAGCTTCTTTCTGAAAAGCCGGTACAACTCGCAGTGGAAGAGTTTTCACAGGGACGTTATAAGATTGTAGAAAAAACGGATAACGGCGCGGAAGAAGAGTAATAATTTGCCGGAAACCTGGTGGAGGAGGGACAGCTAAATGGGGAGACGGGTCATTGCACGGGTGGCAATTGAGAAATCCACCCTTCGTTTTGACAGGCTCTTTGATTATATTGTCCCCGAAGACATGGCGGATCAAATAAAGCCCGGCTGTAGGGTTCTCGTCCCTTTTGGAAGGGCAAACCAGAAAATGCAAGCCCTTGTTTTTGCGTTGACGGACAGTTCCGAGTATGAACGGGGCTGCAAGGCCGTTTTCTCCCTGTTGGACAAAGAGCCTTTGATCCAGGAAGAAGGTTTCCAAATCATTGAGTACCTCAAACAGAACACTTTCTGTACCTATTACGACGCGGTCAGGGTTCTCCTCCCGGTGGGATTCAATGTCGACGTGGTCTCCACCTACCATCTTTCCCGGCGTATCGATGAAATTGAACTAGGGCAGTTTACTCTGCCAGAGCAGCATGTTATCGCTTTTTTAAAAACGGCCCGAAACAAAGGGGAGTTGGAGCAGTTTATCAAGACCTCACTGGGCGGGGAGAAGGAGCAAATTCTCCAGTCCCTCATTGAAAAGGGTGTTGTTGTGCCGGAAGAGCGGACAAGGCGCCGGGTGGGGGACGAAACCATCCGGATGATCCGGCTTGTGGAGCGGGATGATTCAGAGGAGTTGAAGCTCTCTCCCCGTCAGCAGACTGTTGTAGACCTTTTGGCTGATACGCAGGTTGCTTCAGTCAAGGAATGCTGCTACCTTTGCGGAGTAACGGAAGCGGTTTTGAAAACGCTGTCAAAAAAGGGCGTTGTAGAATACTATGATAGACAGGTGTTTCGCCGCCCAAAGATGGCCGTGGCGCCTGCCAAAAGCGCTTCATCCATCAAGCTATCCCCGGAGCAGCTGAAGGTTTTTTCGGGTCTGTATGAACTCTACCAAACAGGGAAACCCAGCGCCGCTTTATTAAATGGGATTACTGGAAGCGGTAAAACGCAGGTCTTTTTAAAGTTGATTGATCTGGTGGTGGCTGAGGGAAAACAGGTCATCATGATGGTGCCGGAAATTTCCCTGACCCCTCAGATGGTCTCCCGGTTTACCTCGATGTTTGGCGATAAGGTCGCGGTGATCCACAGCGGGTTGTCGCTGGGGGAACGGGTGGATGAATATAAGCGGATTAAAGAAGGCATTGCTCGGATTGTTGTCGGGACCCGGAGCGCCGTATTTTCCCCTTGTGAAAATATTGGCTTGATCGTCATGGATGAGGAAGGGGAATACTCCTATAAATCGGAGTCATCCCCGCGCTATCACGCTAGGGATATTGCTAAACTGCGCTGTGCCCGCCATAATGCCCTGCTGCTGCTCGCATCCGCTACCCCGTCAATCGACAGCTACTACCGTGCAAAGAGCGGGAAATACCATTTGTTTGAGCTGAAACAGCGCTATTCCGACGCGATTCTGCCCGACGTTTACCTGGTGGATTTAAAGAACCATCTTCACCCGGATCAATCGGAAATTTTAAGCGATGTGCTGATAGATGAACTTTATTATAATTTAAAGCACCATGAGCAGTCGATTCTGCTTCTGAACCGGCGCGGCTACCATACGATTGCCGCCTGTATGGAGTGCGGCGAGGTTGATCTCTGCCCGCATTGCAGTGTCGCGCTGACCTATCATAAGGCAAACGGCCGGATGATGTGCCATTACTGTGGCTATTCCCATAAGCAGGAATTTATCTGCCGCCACTGCGGCGGAAAGCATATGAAATTGACTGGCCTTGGCACCCAGAAGCTTGAGGATGAGGTTGCAAGGCTATTTCCAGACGCCCGCGTCCTTCGAATGGATACCGATACAACTTTCTCCCGTTTTGCTTATGAGCAGGCCTTTGAGAGTTTTGGTGCGGGGGAATACGATATCATGCTGGGTACCCAGATGATTGCAAAGGGGCTGGATTTTCCGAACGTCACGCTGGTTGGAGTGCTGTCGGTTGACAAACTTCTTTATTCGACTGATTTTAGGAGCAATGAAAGGACTTTTTCTCTGGTCACCCAGGTGGTGGGGCGGAGCGGACGGGGCAAAAAGGCGGGCAGAGCCTATATTCAGACCTATACGCCGGAAAATCCTGTGCTTAACTTTGCCGCCCATCAGAATTATGCGTCTTTTTACAATGATGAAATTGAAGCGCGGAAGGCTTTGCTGTACCCGCCTTTCTGTGATATCTGTGTCGTTGGTTTTTCCGCCGCGGTGGAAAAAGACGCGAAAAACGCTGCGCGTGAGTTTATGGAAATGCTGAAAGCGCACGTTCAAAAGGAAGAAAAGCGGCTTCCGATGCGGGTTCTTGGCCCGGTTGAGGCTGACATATTAAAGCTCAACAACAAATACCGCTACCGGATCGTCATTAAATGCAGGGCGAACCGGGATTTTAAAACGATGATGCAGTCCCTGTTGACTCAGACGGCAGAAAGGCCCGCTTTTTCAAGGACGACGGTTTTTGCCGATCTCAACGGGGAAATTAACTGATAGAAACCGACCGATAGAAATGGAGAGAGAGCAAATGGCCATTCGTAACATTGTGATGAAAGAAGACGAAATCCTCAGAAAAAAGTGCCGTCCCGTCGAAAAGTTCGACGAGCGGCTGTGGGAGCTTCTGGATGACATGGCGGAGACGATGTATAAAAACGACGGCGTGGGCCTTGCGGCGCCCCAGGTGGGTATCCTTCGCCGGGCTGTGGTCATCGATGCGGGAGACGGCTTGATCGAGCTTGTCAACCCGGTTATTACCGCAAGCAGCGGAAGCCAGGAGGAATATGAGGGCTGCCTGTCCTGTCCTGGTGAGTTCGGTATAGTAAAACGTCCGAAAAAAGTGACCGTTAAGGCTCAGGACCGCCACGGAAAAACTTTTACAAGAGACGGCGAGGATTTGCTCGCCCGTGCCTTCTGCCACGAGATCGATCATCTTGAGGGCATCTTGTTTTTGGAACTTGCCGATAAAATTGTGGAAGAAAAAGAGTAAATGAAAAAACGGGGGAAAAAATGAAGATAGTCT
>ERZ1673695.1370-NODE-1370-length-25392-cov-15.072424_pt1 | contig 25392 bp, 13 predicted proteins | sample MGYA00580225_ERZ1673695 | MGnify/ENA primary metagenome ERZ1673695 (study PRJEB41218, sample SAMN15661739) | gut metagenome | host: Homo sapiens | place: Canada: London | collected 2015-08-20/2019-03-30 | study: EMG produced TPA metagenomics assembly of... | reverse complement strand
CATCAGAGCTGGCTCGGCGATGTTTTTTCGCCGAGACTGAGGGAGAGTTGACCTTTGGTTCTCCCGCGGCTTTTGCCGCGGGCTCTGTTTGGCGCGGTTTCCGCGCCAAACAGAGCAACACTCCTTCCGTCAGCCGCCAAAAGCAGGCGGCCGACACCTCCCTCGAAGAGGGAGGCTGTAAGGGCAAAGTCAAAATCTAAATCGTTATTTATCTCTTTCCCCACCCAAAGGAAATCGGCGTTTAGAAGTGCGAGTTGCTAAATGAAATGGGGGCTCCGATACCGGAACCGTATCTTCATACGGTGAGGATTCGGAGCCCCCATTTTATGACGCAAATCGTGCTTATAAACGCCGATTTTAGATGGTGATCCTCCAGCCGGCATAGACCTTCCATGGTTCGGTGAATTTACCGCCCGAGGAGCGTTCCAGGCTCATGTAAATGCTGTTGCGGTCGTTGAGCTTGGTGGTGAATCCAAGTCCGTACTCCCACCAGCTGTCGCCGAAGGATTCCGGTATGCTGACGTTGTTCGCGATGATGTTGACGTCCCCGTCAAACTCTTTCACGTAGGAGACCTTCACGTAGACGTTAGTCTTCGCCGTCTCATATCCGGCCAGCATCCCGAGGCGTCCGAGCAGTGAGTTGAAGCTGTCCACGCCGATCCTCAGACCGTTGCTGGCGTTGAAATATCCGCCGTTCTGGTGGGTGTAGCTGAGCTGTGCCTGCGGCTCGATGTACCAATTTTCGCCCTTTTCGTTTTTCGTGAACCGGAAGCGTTTGCCGAGTTCAAGAGAAAGTCCGACGCCGCCGGTGGAGAGTCCGTCTCCAGTGACGTGACCGCCGTCAGAATCCAGCACGTCGAAATCGTTTTTCATCCACATGTACTTGAGCACCGCGTCGACGTAGAAGCCGTCGTCGGCGATATAGGTGCCGTAGAGTCCGAGGGTCCTTGAATCCACACTGCCGCTGCCGCCGGTGCCGCCGTCCAGAATGCTGTAATCGAGGTTGCCCTTGCTGTATCCGAAGTATCCGCCGACGTAGGTGTCGCCCTTCCAGTCGTTTTTGATCTTCCTGTCATATCCGACCTGAGCGCCGCCGTATTTCATGTCGAAGTCGCGCACGAAGCTCCTGCTGTTTGACTCCATCCTTCCGCCGTGGAAGCGGAACCAGTATCCGTTGTCATGGTCTGTGTCGCGCAGGTCCCCGAGGCGCTGCATGAGGGTCTGAGTCTCGGCGTATGCGAGCAGGTATCCGCCCATGAAGGTGTTGACCGCGGCGGAGGCGGCGGGAGAAGATGTCTTGGTTGTAAACAGTTCCCAGTGGTTATTGTTTTCGAGAGCGCGGCGCAGTCCGTATTGCCACGCGCCGATGTCGACGAGGTTATCCTTCCCCGTGAGGGTAAACTCGGCTTTTCCGTCGCCGGTCTTTACCAGCTTGAGGGGGGCCTCGTCGCCGGTCGTGGGAGCGCTGCCCCGGTCCATGACTTTGATCTTGTGATCGCCGTCGCTGGTGTCTACGGTGAGCAGGTCGCCGTTTCCGCCGACGACGTCGGTCTTCATGACGAAGGTACCGCTGCCTGAGATGTCATGGGCGTAGAGGTTGATGTGAGAATTTTCTTTTGTGTAGTCGATGGTGGCGTTGGTGGCCATTTTTAGCGAGTTCAGCTCGGAGTCCTGTTTGTAAAGATCCCAGTAGGCGTTCTTCATCTCCACATGTATTTCGCCGCTCTGTCCGCCGTCGATGGAGGAGAAGCCCTTCATATAGGAGCCGTCCTGCATCGTCATATTTATCTTTCCCGAATCCTCGGCATATAGCCCGCCGAGAATGCTCATCTGTCCATCCGCGGTAATTACGCCGCCGTCCTTTGTCCATAGTGCGTGCGAGCCGTTATCCAGGTCGGTCTCTATCGTGTGCTTCCCGGTCAGCTCCACCTCGCCGCCGTCAATGGCGGCCACGCCGTAGGCGTTGGCTCCCATGGCCTTGATGTGCGAGCCATCCGTAATGGTGATCTTTGAGTTCTGTCCGTCATTCTGTCTCCATGCTATCAGGCCATGGCTGTCCTTTCCCTCCGTCTCGATGCAGGCGCTCTTGATAGTTACCTGTGCGCCCTCGTCGGCGAAGACGCCAAAGTTGCTTCCTTCAGAGCCGTGGGTATTTATCGTGAGGTCCTCTCCCGCGATGACCTCCGCCCTGTCGGAGGCGTATATCCCCATGTTGCCCTCTCTGCCGTCCGTGTAGATAGAGATACGGTCGCCCAGCACCACTTTAGAGGGGGCGAGGACCAGTTCCGGCTCGGCGTAGGATAAGGGAAGGCTATGAGGGACGTAGGTCGTTCTCCAGTGCCAGCCGTCGGCGCGTACGCCGATATTGTGACGGTTTATTTTCACCGTGGGGTCCCGTTCGCCTATCGACGTTATCTCCGAATCATCTCCGATTGTGATTATCCCCCCGCCCTGCGCGTAAACGGCCGCTCCGTCTTTCGTATAGTTTCCCGCGTTTGAGATCTGCGCGTGGTCCCCGATTTCAATAGTTGTGTCGAAGATGCCTCCGTCGCATTTCGCCCAGACGGTGTAGCCGTTGGATGTGAATTTAGTTTTGTCTCCCGCCTGGATCAGCACGTTGTCGCCGATATGGATATTGCTGTCGTCGGAGCTGTGTACGCCGAAATGCGAACTCGTGGTGATCAGACTCGAATAGTCGCCAACTATGATTGAGGTGGCGTTCTCCGCACTGAGTGTCATATATCCGGCCTCGATGTCTGCTTTGCCAAGAAGAAAGACCGCATTATGCGCCCCGGATGTCCTGATGCCGTATAATTTGTCTCCCTGTTCGTTTCCCTCTCCCAGGTTAGCGCGTATCTTCACCAGGTTATCGGCTTCCACTATGATGAAGGTCTGATCTGGACCATTCGTACAGAAATAAATACCGCCGCCCTCCCGGCTGTCCTCGTTGACGATAGCGTTGGTTGTGATCGTCACATCTTCATTCCATTCATGGCTATCGGTGACCGGGTCGGTATAAATCTTCTCGGCAGACGCCGGTGTGAGGTGTACGCACAGCGCTATTATGACGGTGGCGCAAATCACTCGCATTCTTTTCATCTGATACTCTTCACCTTTCTTCTCTTCGTTTCGTCTCTCGAATGTCCGCCCGTTGTGAGATGCGGACGCAAATGGTCTGTCTCCTGATGATTCAGAAATGGCGTATATAACGGGAGATATGGCCGCTCCGCGTGGCGGCTCTGGTTTAAGGACACGCCGGTGGTGGCCCTGATTTTCAGACGAAATCAGAGATCGCTCCCCGCCGATTCAAAATATCGGCGCCATCGTAATTTATGACGTATCCGGACGTTTACCTCTGCGGAGCAGTTTTGTGATTCCGCTTGCCTGCGTCATAAATGTCTCATAGGTTGACAGAAGGATAATTTTGTTACCGCGAATACCGTTTTTACAAACACGAAACCCGTTTTATCAAGGTTTCTTGATCTGTTTTTACCCGTTTGACAAATTAAATTTTTGTGATCCGCCTCCTCTTTTGGGTGTTGCCGACAAAAATAACATCCTGTTATTTTTTACGCCAAGCAGAATATGCCTATTTTTATCCCGTAGAAATAACCAGTTTACAATTAAAGAAAAAATTTGAGTAAAAGGCAATTTTTCGTGGATTTTTGTATAAAACCAAAATAATGTAAAAGCATTTCGTGTGTTTTACCGTGTCTCTTTAATGTTTGTGACCTGTTTTTTTAGAATTTTCGCTCGCTGTCGGGGCGCTCTCTTCAAGAGTGTAATAATGGCTTTCGGGGCGGATTTAGGCATACAGACATAACACAAGAGCCGGCTGACGAAAACATCACGGCGACCGGCTCTTTGATTTGTGTTTTTATCTTTTAGCTAATGCGGATGATTACGCCTCTTTCAGGCGTTTTTCATATTCTTCCGGCGTGTCCATGTCCTTGAAATGTGAATCTGGGGCGCTTACACGCTCGATCTCCGGTTCGTACCGCATGAGGATCTTTTTACCGCCGACGTCGCCGCTCGCGCCGCGAAAGCGTTCGCGCCATACGGAGCGGTAAAACATCGGGTGGCCGAACACGCCGCCGCGGCAGGGGGCGAGGACGCTCTTTTCCGGCGGCAGCCCGTCGAAACGTTCGGCGAGCGCCGCGATATCCTGCGCGCGCGCCAGCGGCAGGTCGCCGAGCATGATGCAGAAGTCCTCTCCTTCCGGCAGCATATCGAGCCCGATCGCCAGTGAGCTTGACTGTCCGCGCTCCGGTTCTTCGTTGATGCCGACCTCCAGCGTACCGGCGTGGGAAGCGAGCGCGGAGGCCACCTCCCGCGAGAGCACGGCGCAGATGCGCGTAAGCCCCGCGCCGCGCAGGTTTTCTATCACCGTCTCGATGACGTTCTTATCTCCGAATGAGAGCAGCAGCTTCTGGCGTCCCATGCGTTTTGAGAGCCCCGCTCCGAGCAATATCACGTTCATTATCATCTCTCCCGGTAGTAGTAAAGTATATTGCGGCGCATTGAGACGCAGGCGGCCGCGTCGTAACTCTCAAGCAGCGCGGGAATGATCCCCATAAGCGCCGTCCTGGAATCCTTGCCGCAGATTTCCCATTGATTGAGCAGCAGGATCTTCTTCGCGCCGCGGGGGGCGTTTTTCAGCGGCCCCTCAGGGTGGCTCAGATAGCTAAGGTAATCGGCGGCGGTGATTCTTGCCCCCTCCGCTATGCCGTGCAGGACGCGGAACTTATCGGCGCGGAATATTTGCTCCTCGTCCGCCCTTTCGCCGAGCGCGCCGACCCCCGCGACGGCGAAGATGCAGCCGCAGCCCTGCGGCACCGGCGGCTCCCAGGCCTCGTAAAATTTCAGCGGGCGTCCGCGCGAGCCGTCGCATTCAGCGATCACCGCCGCTATGCCGCTGCCGGCCAGCCGCTCTGTCTCCTCTGTGGTGTAGCCCAGCAGCTTGCCGCCGCCTTCGCCGGAGGCCGCCGTGAGCAGCGAAGCGGGCGGCATCGCCTCGAGGAAAGAGAGGCAGAGCTTTGCCGGTCCGACGAAGAGGTCGCGGCACTCACCGGGGGTGGGGCGGAATATCTTCGTCGTCGTCGTGAGCAGCATCCGCCGCGAGGCGGCGAGCTCGCGCCCCAGCCCGTAAAGCAGCGAAGTCTTCCCGCCGCCGCCGGTTATCGCGGCTAGGGTTATCCTGTTTTTATCGATATATTCCGCGAAAAACGAAAAAATTTCCCTCATGAACCTAACTACCTCTGGATTTTAAAGAATCTGCGCCCCTATTATATACAAAAAAGGCTTCGTCCCGGGACGAAGCCTTAAATTTTAACCGCCGGACGGGGAGATTTAATAATAATTTTTCTCTACGTGCCGTCCGAGCCTCGTCATCACCGCCGCGAGATCGTCCATCAGGCGCGATTTTACGCGCAGCTCGGTGGGGAAGTCGGGGTTCTGATGCGCCGGATTCACCGCCTTGCCGATGAAGAGCTTCAGGTGCGTGCAGCGTTCAATGAGGATCTTCGCAAGCTTAGCCGCGCCGTGCGGATCGTCAAGCTCGGAGATCATCCTTGGTACCGCGGGACGGTCGATATACTCCTCGATCATCGCGATAGCGCGCTTAAGCGTCATGACCCCCTCCGTCACGAGGTCGATGCCCTCTATCGACGCCGTCGGCGGGATATCGCTGTCCGTATAGTCTATATTGACATGCAGCGGACGCTTCAGCTCGCGCGAGAGTATCTCGGAGCTTGTGCCGCCGCTGACGATATGCAGGCCGCGCGTTTCGATATAATCCTTGACGAGGCGCGCGTCGTCCTCCGGGTTCTTTGGCGGCCCCGAAAATAGGCTCACCTGCTGTTTGGGCAGAATGTGCGCGATGGAGACGGTGGTGTCGTCGCCCGGCTTGCCCAGATAGAGATCCTTGGCGACGTCGAGCACGCGGTTGATGACACGCGGCGCCGAGAGTTTCTCACCGCAGGGACCGCAGAGAAATTCCGCCACCTCGTCGCAGCCCCAGCCAAAGGAGAGCGTCTCGCCCATGCCGGCCTGTGTCACGCCGTCGCTGACGATGACGAAATAATCGCCCTCCTGCGCGGTGAAGCGGCTCTCGCGCACCAGCTTGCCGCCGATAGTCTTCTCCTCATATTCAAAGGGGATGTGGCGGCCGCCGCGTATCAGCATACATGGAGGGTTGTCGTACTCCGCGAGATAGCCCTTGCCGTCCCTCTGGATGTGAAGGATCATGAAAGTGGAGTAGGCGATGCCGCGCACCTTACAGACCGGCAGCGTATGAGCGATGGTGTCCACCGTGTCCTCGATCGAAGCGCCGCGGCTGATCATCGTGGAGATGATCTTCGAGGTCAGCGTCGAAAGGATATTGGCCTTCACGCCGCTGCCGAGGCCGTCCGAGAGCACGAGCAGCATGCTCTCAGGTGAGTTTATCACCTGCACGCGGTCTCCGCAGAGCTCTTCGTTCTTCTTTATCAGGCTGTTATAACAGGCGTCTATACATATACTATCCATTGCCGTTATTTCCGTCATAGACGATCAGGTCCTTCAGCTTCGTCAGCGTCACCTTGGTCTCGGCCGTCGTCTCTCCGAGCAGGCTCGCGATCTCCTGGGCGACTGTCATCTGCTTGTCGATGACGTTCTGCGCCATCTCCATCGTCTCCAGCTTCAGCTTGTTGATAGACTCCGTCTCCTGCTCCTGCCTCGTGACGTCGTGGAGGAAGGCGATCGCGAGCCCCTGCTCCGGAATATAGATGACGGTCTGGTTGACGGTGATGCCGCGCTCATTGTAGCTCACCTTATGAAGCGGCACGTTCCTCTCCTCGCCGACCGCGAGCGCGAAATCCAGCGGGTCGAGGAATTCGTCGATACGGCGTCCCACGACCTCGTTTTTCGTCATCTTGAGAAGATGCTGTGCCGCGAGATTACACTCCTTCACGCGCAGATCGCGGTCCACGGCGATGATATAGTCGGGGCTTACGGAGAGGGTGACGTTTGCGAGCGTCTCCGATATCTGGCTCATATAGGGCAGGCACATATAGAGCTCCGCCTTATTCTGATACACGGCGATCGCCTTGTCGCGGCAGGTACGGTAGCCGCAGCTGCCGCAGTTCAGCTCGTGCGAGGGCTGCGTCTTGCCTATCTGTGCCAGTATCGAGCGTATCGTCTCCTCGTCGGGGATATCCTCCTTCACCGGGTCGGGCAGGATGCGGCGGCTCAGGTCCAGCGAGGAGAGGTCCGTTTCGCGGATATCCTTATCGGCGCGCAGGTAGCGCATCATGTCGATACCGGTGCTGATGGGGTGATATTCTGTATCGGGCTTCTCCGGGCCGTTGATACAGCTGCCGTAGCAGGTGCTTGCCTCAATGAAACAGTTGTGGATGCGCCCTTCGCTGATCTCCTCCAGCAGCTCGATGACGTCCTTCGCCCCCTGGACGCTGATAAAGTTATATTTATTGAATACGTGGGAGTCCTCGGGGAGGTTGGCGCGGACGTCCTTCACGATCCCTTCGAATATCGGGTAAATCGCCGAAGAGCTCGGGTCGTTGCCGAAATAGCCCTCGGCACACTTTTCAAGTTCGATATCTTCCTTCACGAACCAGCGCGAAAGCTGTTTGAAGGTGATTACGCCGTCGATATAACGCTTCTCGGAGACGCGGGCCTCCTCTATCTTTGAGATACAGGGGGCGAAAAAGACGATCAGCGCGTCGTCGCCGTACTTACGGCGCAGGAACTCGCCGTGCGCCTCCATCGGTGAAAGCACCTGGGCGAGCTGCGGCGTCAGCTTCGGAAAATACTTCTGCACGAGAAATACGACGGAGGGGCAGCAGGTCGTTATCATATTGTCCATCTCATCGCTCTCAAGGATACGCGCGTACTCCTTGGTGACGGCGTGCGCGCCGACGGAGGTCTCCTCCACGGCGTCAAAGCCGAGGCTCTGAAGCGCCCCCGCGATGCGGAAGCGGTTCTCCGTGCCGAAAGAGGCGATATAGGAGGGGGCGAGCGCCGCGACCTTCCTGCGGCGGCTCTCGCGCACCGCTTGCTTAAGGCCGCTGATATCGTTTACCAGGGATTTCGCGTGCTGCGGGCAGTTGCGGATACAGCGGCCGCAGAGAATACACTCGTTTTCCAACACCTCGACGTGGTTGTCACTGTACTTGATCGACTTTACGGGGCAGACCTTAAGGCACTTATAACAGTTCTTGCAGTTTGCCTCCGCGACATTGATATACTTCATTACCGATTACCACCTACTATTACATTGTCAAAAAACTCTTTTATCTGATCGGGGTCCACAAAGTGGATCTCGCCGTTTACCTTGACAGATACTCCCGCCTCTTCGCAGCGCCCCATGCAAAACGAGCCGGAGAGCTTTACATTTTCCGTAAGCCCCCGTTCCGTCACCAGCTTTGTCAGCCCCTCCACGACACGGCGCGCTCCCTTAAGATGACAGGAACTTCCGACGCAAATCACGACCTCTGTCAATCCGCATCCCTCCCAAATAAAGTTATCACCACACCCTATATTTTACCAGAAAAGAACGTTTTGTGATTAAATTCACACATGAAAAAACGCAAAAAATCACTACATCTGAACATCGCGTTTCCGCCGCGACGTGACAAAAGAAAAACCGCCGGACTCCGGGTCAAGCCCGGAGTGACGGATAGAGGCTGGCTTGGTCTTGTCCTGCCGCTCCGGCCTCCGAGCCGGAGCACAGTGTCTTCGGTTTTGTTTTACCTGTGCCGCGCGTCAGCGCGTGAATCGCTCTATGTACCTCTCCAGCACATAATTCATATGCGAGTGCAGGAAAGAAAAGGCCGTCATCGGAGCGCCGTTTTTTATCACATAGACGGCCTGTCCCTGCTTGGAAATTATATCCATATTCTTAAAGGGAAAATCGCGGAGGAATACGCGCCGGTAATTGGCGTGCTCCCTCTCCAGCGCCGCCATCGCCTCCATGTGTTCCCTATACTCCGCGGGTGAATAGAGCGAATGCTCGCCCTCTGAGAGCCAGGGACGGCGCATCGTTATCTTTCCCGCCGCTGCCTCGTCCTCGGGGAAGCGGGGATATATCTCCGTTACGTTCACCTCGCGCAGGGATGAGAGGAAGGTCGCTCTCCTCTCGCGGTAATACCTGTCGAAGAGGGCGCGTTCGTTTCCCGTGATGCCGTGGGCGTCGAAGATCTTTTCCGCCAGATGCTCGGGCATCGTCTCCAGCGAAAGGAGCGGCATGACCTTCACAATATCACCGTCGGCGTGCAGATGGCGGTCAAGGTCGCCATACAGCTTTTCCAGATTGTCCCTCGTATATATCTCCAGCAGCGGCTTTGCGGAGGCGAGCAGTTGTGCGATACGGCCCTTTACGACCGCGGCCTTATCTCCGTTTTGGGTGAAAAAGGCCGCCGCCTCTGGGCTGTCGTTGTCCGCGTTGGAGAAATAGAGGGTCGAAAGCCCCTCCGCTACGCCGACAAACTCGTTCATGAGCGAGCGGTGCGGCTTCGTGAGATAAAAGGGCTCCACCTGTCCGGATAGGTAGAGCGGCAGCCACGGCTCGACGGCGCGGAACATCCCGTCAACATTGAAATCGAGCTGGTGGATCACCTTTATCCTGTTTCCCGCGGCGATCAGCTCCGAGGCCAGAGAACTCCATAACCCGGCGAAGCCGCCGCCGAGCCCGCCGGAATCCGCGGCGTAAAAGTATATTGTCCGTCCCTTTCCAGAATCGAGCGTGCTCTCCGCGAATCTGGCAAAGGCCCGTTCTACGGAACCGCCTCCAAGGAACATCTCTTCCGCGACGCTCAAACCTTTGCCCTCCGCCGCCTTTCCGCGCGGCGTCCGGCGCTCCGCCTGCGGTATCTCCGCCGCCTCCGCGATGCCGTCGAAAAAGCCCCGCGTCAGGGCCAGATGGGAGGCGTCGTCTTTTCTGAACCATTCCAAAAATTTTGCCGCCGCCGACTCCTCATCCTCTTCCAAGAAGCGCAGTTCTGCGGCCAGGGGCTCCGGCAGCCGCTGCGAGCGGGAGAGAAAGGCGAAATAGCGGCAGAATTCCGGTAAAATTTCCGCGTGGGAGCTTAGTGAGCGCTTGCCCGCGCGGTAGCGTGATATCGCCGAGGCGTCGACGTTCACATAGCGGGCCAGCGCCGCGTTTGAGACTTCCAGCTGTTCCATGAGGAAATTCAGTTTGGCGGCGAGCAGGGCGCTCTCCGTCCTCTTAGTTTTTTTATCAAGCGGCGGCGCGGACCTCTTCCTTACGGCGCGCTCCTTTTTCAGCCCCGAATCCTCCGCGCTGAACCAGGCAAAGAGCGCCTCGCGCAGCGTGCGTCCCGCTTCGCCGCCGCATAGTCCGTACAGCGCCGCGGTTCTCTTTTTATCCGCCAGCTTCACGATACCGTTGGTGATGCAGCTCAATATGCGGCTGTTTTTTGACGGCACATAACTGCCGTTCACACAGCGGCAGACGCAGGAGGCGTCGATGCCGGCGGCGCGTGCCAGCGCGACGTTGGTCGTCTTTAAAAGCTCCTTTACCGCACTCAGCTTCTCGTTGAATAACATCGTCGTCGTATCCCCCTCCCGCTCTGATTATATGCCCTCTTTACAGGCCGCGGCGATATTTTTTGTGTACTGCCTACGTATAATGTCAATGCCAATATAGATATTATACATATTATCAAATATTACGCGCCTGTGTAAACTACGCGCCCGTCACCCGCGGGCGGAGGCCCGTCCTCCGGCACGGAAGGACGCCCTGTATAAAGGGCGCGGCCGCTTAGGTAAACTCAACGACCGCGCCTCTTTCGGTGATTATATTGTCAGCGGTTTTGCAGAACCTCTGCCGTTTTACCTCTAATCAGTCCGCCGCCGCGGCCGGAAGAGGAGCGCCAGGGCCAGGAGCAGCGCCGCCGCGCCCCAGCCGGTATTGCAGCCGCCTCCGCCGCTGCCGCCGCTCGGCTTCTTTTCGAAGGAGATATAGCCCTCGTCGCAGCGGATTGCGACCGTCAGGCGGAGTCCTTTAAGCTCCGATGGCGAGACGAGGAAGGAGAAGTCCCTCGCGGCGCCGGGGAAGACCGCCGGGATGTAGCGGTTGGCGACGAGCCGTTCATGCTGCGCTCCGCCCTTTATATCGCGCGCCGTCAACTCGACATAGACGTTGTGCAGCGGTCTGTCTCCGTTGAAGGCCACCGTCCCATAGGCGCGGAAGTCCTCCGTTTTGTCGGCGAGCGAGTCGCGGAATTCGGTGAAACTCATGCCGTCGACCATTATCGAGAAGGCCTCCGCCGCTATCGCGTCGGCGGCGGTCTTCGGGGCGGCGTCACTTGACGTCACTGCGAAGGGATAGCGTCCCTTGTTGTTGCCGCCCGGGTCATAGTTCGCGTCGCCGGAGGTGGTGTTCCAGTTTTTGTGAATTTCATCGAGCTTGTCGTCCGGGTCGATCTGGAAGTAGAAGTCATAGTTTCCCTCCGCCATGCCGTTGGGAACGGTCCAGTCGAAGGAGACCACGGCCTTGTTGTCCTCAGTATTCTGCTTCCAGCCCTTCAGATCTACGGTGCGGCTGTCGATGCGGTATCTCGCGCCGCTCTCGTCGGCGTAGCCCATCTCGACGGTGACGTTCCCAGCGTCGACGAAGCTCGCGTTGTAGATGGGGATGCTGATCGTGTAGTTTCCGCCCCGCCGCAGCGAGGAGGTGGTGTCGGCCAGGTTGTCGTTGTCGTAGAAGCGGATGCCGCGTATCTGCGTCGCGGAGCGCTCGTCGAGATTGACGGTCCACTTGATCAGATCTTCGCTGTCCTTGTAGCGGCTGTAACGGGTGGGGAGTATTAACGAGGGGTCAGGTTTCTGCGCGTAGACGGAGCCGTTTCCCGTGGTACGCCAGAGCCAGGCTGCGGTGTCGTCCGCGAGGTCGACCGCGAAGGCCATGTTCATCACGCCAGCGGCGTCGGCGTAGGCCCGCATCTTCATGAGATAGGCTACATAGTCGGCGTTGAATCCCAGCTTTGGCGAGGCGAAGTCGGCCTTGAACCCTTCCGACGACTGGTAGGACTTGGTGAAAGAGCTGCTGTCCCCGATCTCCTGTCCCCTCATGCTGTTCGCGGAGAGGGAGCCTGCAACGATTTTTGGCCATCCGAGAGTAAGTGACAAGCTCCCGTTTCGCTGGTCCTTCGCGGTCGTCTTGAGGCTTGTGATATCCGTTACCTGCTGGGAGAAGATGAGCTCCTCCGTGTAATCGCCGCCAAGCGTCTTCTCAAGCGCGAGCGAAAGGTCCGCCTGTTTATCCGCGTAGCCCGGGGTGCTCTCTATCGTCGTCGGGTATGAGAAGAGGTTGCCCTCCTCGTGGATCGGGTTGTAGTCGTCAAACTGCGAGCTCTGTCCCGCGTCTCCCTGCACACGCGTCGGCTCGTCCGACATCGTGTAGGTGAAATACTGTGTTCCGTCCTCTGTTCCTGAGATCGTGCCGTTGATGGCCGCTCCGAAGAGCCCCGTCGGCGCGGGGGCGATCACGGGGTAGCGCCAGATATGGAAGTCGGCCTTGTAGAACATGAGGCTGTCGGAGGTGTCGGTTTTTGAAGTTATCGTCGCGGCGGTCGAGGCGCTGCTGTTGTTCGCCGCACTGAGCGATTGGGAGGTGCTCTTCTTCCAGCCGAGCGAGGCACTGCCGCCGACGGAGAAGCCCGCCAGCTTCTTTACCGTCGCCGTCGCGCTGCCGCCGACGTCGACGCCGCGCTCGGCGAACTGCCGCGCGTCAAAGGCGATGTCCTTCGTTTGGCTCTCCGTATCGTTTTTCTCGTAGGTCACATTGCTGCCCGTGTAAGAGAAGTTTGTGAGCGCGGGGCTCCCAGAGTCGCTCCACGGCGCTGTGATATAGTCTACGTGGTACGGCGGCGCCTGCATCACGGAGGCGTAACTTTTCCTGCTGCGCACAACCATGTGGGTCGGCTCGCCCAGAAGCAGAGACTCCTTCGCGAAGTTCGCCGTCATCGGCGCTGCCGCGAAACCTTTATCCTCACGTAAGAGCTTTACGCCGTTCTGAAATCCGCTGAAGCTTGTGCCGGAGAGCCTGCTCTTGTAGAGCCAGAGGATGTTTCCGTCGTCCGATTTAAGGTTAGCCTCACGCAGCGCCAGAGATAGAAGCACGTCGGAGCAGGCCATGCCGTTTGCGTTCAGCTGCCCCGAGAGCGGCGCCGCCGCGAGGGAGAGAAACTGGAGTGTGTAATAAGGCATGGCTCCGTGTTGCTGCAGGTAATTGCCCGTCCTCATTAAATACCTTTCAGAGGGGGAAAAATTGTCGTCCGCGCTCCACACGGAGAGGAGGACGTTCCCCTGACCGGCCAAGTTATTGCCGCCGTAGTGCGGTGCGGCGTAGATGATCTCGTCCTTCCCGTCGCCGTCCAGGTCGCCCGCGGCGGCGAGCAGGCCGTAGTATTTCTCATATACCGATGCGGTTGTGCCGCCCAGCCGGTGGTCGTCGTCTCCGCGTACGCTGTTGTTCCACTTAGTTTTGAATTCACCGTCGCTGTAATAGAAGATCTGCACCGTTGCGTATCCACTTTTTTCACCGTTAAGGTCGTTGAATACCGCCGCGACCTCCTGCTTACCGTCGCCGTTGAAGTCCCCCGCCGCTACGTCGCAGCCGTCGATGTTCTTCCCGCTGTTATCCCTCTGTCCGCAGTTATTCTCATAGAGTTTGCTGGCTCTGAACGAGCCGTTTGCGTCGCGCGTGATCTTATATATTTGGAACATATAGCCACTGCCGGGGCCGGAGAAGATGCAGGCGACCTCGGAGGCCTTTCCGTCGTTGTCGAAATCTCCCGCCGCGACGCGGACGGACGGGCAGAGGGCGGAGGCCGAACCTAGCGGAAGGCTCAGCTCTGTCGGCGAGTTGTTGGCGCTGTCATTCAGCTTGCGCCCGTCAAGAAATTCAAGATAGAAGTTGTAAGTGGTGACCTTGTCGCCGAGATGCGTCTTTCCGCCCTCGGCGACCGTCATCCGCGCGGTGACGAAGCTCTCCGCCTCCTCGCCGTCGACGAAAAGTCCCGCTGTCGTGCCGGTAGGATAAACGTTCCCCGCAGGGACATCGGTTTGCAGCGCCCTCACACCGTCGATTTTGAAATCGCCGTTTTCGTCCATGCGCACCACGCCGGTATGATAGAGCCTGTCATGGCCGTTATGGCTGAAATCCGGCAGCAGGACGCGGTAGCCGTTATTTGCGTCCACGGGCCTTGTCGTGATGGCCGGATGCATGCCCGACGTCCATTCGCTGTCCTTGGGGGGCGACCCGTAAAGAGTCACGGGCGACTTCTCGGTGTGGCTGTCCGCCGCCGGGTCGAAACGCATGGGATATAGACGCACGTCCGAGCCCGTGTCATTTGAACTGTTCGGCTTGTACCAGAGGGCGTGGATCAGGTCGTGCTTGAGGAAATTTCGTCTTCCCATCGTCTCTGTGAGGATATCCTGCACGTCGTCCAGCTTCTTGCCGTTGATCTTCACCGGTTCGGCTCCGGCGGCGGAGACGATGATAAGTAACAGGCAGAGCGTCCCGAATACGCGCCCGAGAGTGTTCCACCGTCTGTGCGCAAGGGAAATGACGTCCGGCAGTCCGGTGGCTGAGATTCCTTTGCTGTAAGCGGTTTTCTTAATAAAAAATATATTCTGCATACGATGAACCCCCTTTTGCTAACTGTTTGCTAAGTAATTATGCACATAACAGCATGTTCTTACAATATTTCATATGCGTATATCTATAAAATGTCAATGCCAAATAGCTTAATATACATATTCTGCTGATGCATTGCCCTGTTAATGGCTGTGGTATCAAAACAATGGACATAATGCGTAAAATCATGAAGTGTCAATGCTCAAAGATAAAAGCTGAGCAAATTTATTGAGGCCATAATATTGGTTCTGTAAAGCCGCCGATGACAAACAAAACCTGCTGGACCTCGCCTCCTCAAATATGACCGCCTATGACGCCTCGCAGGACGGCGAAACCTACCTTGATGATATAAAATGGCGCAGGGTGACGCTGGAATCCCAGCCCGTTACCTCTGGCGACGCCACGCTGACCTTCCGGGCCGAAAACGGCGACAAAGCAGTGGTCAAGATCTACCAGTCACAGTACGATAACTAAGCGATAACGAAAAACCTTCAAAAGACGGCTGTCCCCGGGATAAAAGGGGCGGCCGCATTTTATCGTTACTTCTGGCTCGTCTCAGCGGGCGAAGCGCAGCTCTCACATCATTTTATTGTTAACGGCATATCCTGTCTTTTTTAATTGATACGCGTGTCCCGCCTAATAGAACAGCCACTCCGTCGGCAGGAAGAAAAGATATGGGGCGGTGAATACCGCGAGCGAGAGGGCGAGTTTTTTCTTTTCATCCTCCTCCAGCCCCGCTTTGCTGAGGCAGAACCTGTAATTGAAGAGATAGATGAAAAAGGCCGCCAGCGCGACGCAGCCGGCCACCCAAAGGAGGCCGAAGATGCTGTCGAAGGGGTTGCGCTCGACGGCGGCGGCGACGTTCCAGTGCAGCCAATCTCCCACCCATCCTCCGAAACGGCGGCCGTCCATAAAAAGTGTGGAGAGCATCCCCACGGTACCGATGAAATCGGCGGCAAAGCCGCAGAGCCAGACTTTAATGATGACGGCTTTGACCTTTTCACCAGCCTCTTTCACCCTCAGGTATCTTAAGGTCAGCGCGACGACGAGCAGATCTATGAGAAAACAGGCGGGCAGGACGACGAGCCATGTCCCCGGGAAGAGCCACAGCAGCCATATTGGAAATATTACGTTGTAGAGTTTTACGCCTCTCTCTTTCATCTTTACCTCCGAAAATAACCGCGCCTCATTCGCGGGACATGATGTTGTCAGTTTAGCATATCCGTGCCGCCCGCGTTGTGAAACTTATCTGCGCGGAGCGTATTGCTCGCAGTTTGGCAGTGCCATAAAGTTTAAAAAATACAATTTTTAGTGGGCAGCGGCGGAAATATGTGTAATAATTACTACAATAATGTTTCATTCTGGAAGTGAAGAAGCTTTTGCGCGGAAATAGAGGCCCTGCGGTAATCGCCGTAGGCCTGCTGTTTCTGGCGATGGTCACCGTCGCCGTCTCCGCTGCCTCGGACATCACCGATATGCCCGATACTCTGAAGGTGGACCCTCTGAACGGCGCCTGGAAGTCGCGTGTCCTGCCGCACCAGAGGCTGCTGGTCTCCTTCCGGGATAAAGATTGGAATATCAGGACCTTCGTCGGCTCGAAAGAGGACGATAACGGAAATCTCACAGTATCACAAACCATTGGACCCGAGCGCACACGCTCCAGTTCTGAATTCAGCGCTGGTGACGATCATAATTATGTATTCGCCTCCTCCGTCACCGAGGGCGTCGTGCCGGACAAAACGGTGACGCTTTCCGAGGCGTTCTACGGTGTCAGCACCTTTGAGGGCGTGCCGCAGAATGTCCTCGTCACCTCTTACCTGGTGCGGCACGACGGAGGCACGAACTGTATCTGGCTCGACATGTGGGCAGACGGCAAGGATCTGGGGCTCTATCAGCTCCCCTCGGAATATGTGCCTTCATACCATTTCACCTTCAACGCCGACGGTTCGTGGGAATACGCCCCCGCGCTTGATCAGAACACCGCGCACGACATCGTCGCCTCGGACTGGAACGGCGACGGTTATTCGGACTATGTCCTCACATATGTGAAGGACACCGACAAAACGCTGGTAAAGATGCTGCTTATCGACGGCAAATCCCTTTATGAGCGGATGAAGAACGGTAGCGGCGAGGTCATCATGACCCACGTAAACGGCAGCGACGACGTCAGCAGTATTCTCGTCACCGGCAGCAGCGTTACGGGCGGGCTTACGGAGGTGAAGCCCGCGAACAGCATCCGCATGACGAAGGGTGACTTTGACGGCGACGGACGCGACGAGATCGCCCTTTACTATACGCTGATCCACGGCAACGGCGCCAATGAGAGCCGCGCCAACCAGCTTGAGATATACCGCGTGAACTACTCCGATGAGAAAGGTTATGTTGGGCGTTGTATCTACAATACGCAGAATATGGCTGACGGCAGCAGCTTCCTCCAGCATAACAGCGTCGGTATTGCCGCCGGCGACATCAACAACGACGGCGTCGACGAGCTGGTCTATATCCACACGGATTCCGCGAGCATCAGCAACAAAGGCGCCAATGTCTATATGAGCATCTGCACGCTGAACGGCGACACCCTGGTCCGCCACGTTGACCGCGGCTCTCTCGGAATGCAGACCTTCGCCATTCATGGCGGGGAATGGACCTCCGTACCGCCGATCGAGGTGAAGATCGCCGATCTGGACGGAGACGGCTTCGGCGAGCTTGTCTGGGCCACCGGCGCCGCCGACGACGGCAATCAGCTCAAGCTGTGGGTGCACGACTGGGAGCTCTCCGGAGCGGGCGCGGCGATCACAGACACCGGGAAAAAATATGAGTACAACGCGGCCAATAGCGGCTGGTGGCTCAATCAGTATTACAAGCACCATACCCTTGCGACGGGGATGTTCAAATACCCCTCCAATGGAGGGCTGGCGCGGCACCAGATCGCTCTGGCCCATATGGGTGGTAATACCGCAAATAACGGCACGGCGCACATGGATGTCGCCATCCTCTCCTGGTCGAAGGAGAGCGGCCTCAGCGATGAGGGACATTTCAGCTACAACGACGTCATGAAGGACGGCAATATGGGGGCCAGCGTAGCCGCCGTCGACCTCTACGGCGAGAGCCTCGTGCTCGGCTCGCCGAGCGTGTTCTCCGTGGAGGACAACATCGAGCTGATGATGGTGACGCAGGCGCCGCCCAAACATTGGGATAAGGTGTCTGCTAAAGGCAGCGAACTGGCCGCCTACGCCGATGAAAACGGCGACGTGACGCTCGACGCCTACGCGGTATTCGATACGGACGACTATTACACAGGCATGGAGTCCAGCAAGAGCTACGGTTCGACAAGCACGACGACGACGGTCTCCGAGGGCAGCTTTGGCATCGAAGGCTCTTATGCCCTGGAAAAGAGAGAGAAGTTAAAAGATAAGATATTGAACAATCACGATAACGACGACGACCCGATATTGGACGCCGGTCTGAGCTATACGATGCAGAAGGTCCACAACACGACGGGAAACTACTCGTCGCAGCTGACTTACAGCTTCAGCTACAGGGCGAACAGGGACGATCAGCTCTATTACAAGGCGAATAACTACAACCTCTGCCGTTATCCTATCCTGCTGCCGGAGTCAAAGCGTTATTCCGTCACCTCTGACGACGAGACGGGGCAGAGGGTCTCCTTCCAGAACTATGTGCAGTTTGTGGTGCCGACGACAAGCAGCTCTACCTTCACGCCGCCGCCGGGGCGCAGCGTCTCGTGGTATGAACCTCTGCACGACAACTATAACCTCTTCACCTACCCCAAATGGCTGCGCGATATAAAGGGCTACCCGCAGGGGACGGAGGCGAAGAGAGATGTCTATGAATACGACCCGTGGGCCGATATCAACGGCAAGGAGTTTGTCTCTGGAACAAGCAACGTCATCGGCAACCTGGATGCGAGCGCCTACACTCTGACGGCGAATAATTCGGAGGGCGACGAGACTTACGTTTCTCTCCGCCAGACGGTGGCGCCGCATATCTATTTCCATCCGGTATTCGGGAGGAATGACCGCATGCATGTCAACATTGACCTTACCCCCGACTACACGTGGGGTACCGACTCCACCACCACCTCCGATATCTCCAAGATGCTCAGCGTAACGATGGGCTGGCCCGGCGCGGCAAACTACACGATGTACACGAATGACTGGAGCGCGCAGGATATGCAGTTCAAGACCGATATCTCCTATTTTACGCAGGACGACGGCGCGCTGTGTGTGGGTTACGCGGTGCCGTCGCTGCGGCGGGCCAACAGCAAGATTTGGGGGACGCCGAGCCCCTACAGCACGCATCCCGACCCCGGCCTGCTGCTGCCCTTCCGCTGGGGGAACGATATCAAAAACAGCGGTACGGGCAACATTGAGAGTATGGTCTATTACCTCGTTGAAAATGACGACCGCTATTCGTCAAAGCAGATGCGTGGCATAACCTTTAACAAAAATGATGACAGAGTTATTGCCGCGACCGGCAGTTACGAAGGCCTTTCGACCAAGCTGCTGGAGATCGGAGAGGAGTATAATGTCGCGCTGCGCGTGATAAACTACAGTTTTGTCGATATTTTGGACAGCGCGGTAACGGTTAAATTCTATTTCCAGCCGTGGATAGACGGCGGCAAGAACTATCCCTCCGCCGACCCCGCGGGTGACGGCTATGAGGAATACGGCTCCCAAAAGACAAGCCTACTTGGCCGCACGGCGGAAACTGATAACAATAATAACTGGAGCGACGTGAAATTCACCTTCACCGCCCCCAAAACGCCGGGCCTGGGCTGGCTCCACGCCGTCGTCGAATACGATAGAGAGGAGCTCAGCAAGGATAACAACCACGGCTGGGTGTTGATAGGCGCCTATGACCCCGCGGTCTTTAATGGGGGTGCCGCCGACCACGCCGAGGCTTCGCGTCAACTGTCGGCGGCGGCTCTGCCGGCGACGGCGGAGCGTCCCGACATTAGGATAAAAGAGGTCAAGCTCTATGAGATAACGCGCGACGCTAAAGGCAATATCAGCTACACGGAGACGCCGCTTGACGAAAAGGCGCGCGGCAAGAAGCTGCGTGTCGACGCCACCGTAGAATTCACCGGCGGAAAGATTTTTGTCAACGGCAAGGAGCGGCAAATATCCTATCTGCCGGTGATGCGCTGCGCCCTCTTTGCCGGAAAACGTAAGGGCCTGAACTCCATTCTCGGAGCCTCGGAACTTCCGCTGCTGAAGCAGGGCGAGAGCTATACCTTCAGCTTCGTCTACGACCCTAAACTTTGCGATTACGACAACGGCGTGGCGGTGCGGGCCTTCTCGCCATATCTCTTCGCCTCGGAACAGCGCGACCCCAGGAGCCAGTATAAGGTCCTCTGGAACTCCATCGAACACGATGGCGGCTCCGGCGGATGCGGCGTCGGTCTCGGAGCGCTTGCGCTTCTCGCCCTGCTGCCGCTGGCATGGCGTAAGAAGAGGTAACAGCTAATATATATTAGGGGCAAAATAAGAGGGGGAGGCGTTACAGCCTCCCCCTCTACTGTGTTTATCACGCACAGCCGGCGAAAATTTTAATCAGGCGGAGGGTATATACCGCCGCAGATATCTGTCGATGACATAGTTCATATAGGAGTGCAGGAAGGAGAAGGCGGCGAGCGGCTCGTCGTTTTTCACCACGTAGGTGGCCTCCCCCTCTTTTGAGACGATGTCGATGTTCTTGAAGGGGAGGTCGGGGCGCATGACGCAGCGGTAATTCGCGCGCTCCTGCGTGAGGCGCTCAATGGCCTTTATGTGTTCCGCGAACTCTTCGGGGGTGTAGAAGAGCTCCCTGCGGCACGGCAGCCAGGGAGTGTATATCGCGGCGCGTCCTTCGGCGATATCCTCCGGTGAATATTCCGGGTATATCTCGGTGACGCTGACCTCCGAGAGCGAACTTAGAAAGGCCCGCCTTCTGGCGTGGTAATATTTCATCATCTCATCTTTCGCGGCCTTGTCGGCGATCGCCCTCTCAAATATCTGTTTTGCGAGGTGCTCTGGCATCGATTCCAGCGAGAGCCGGTGCATGAGTTTGATGATGTCGCCGCCCGCCGACGCGCGGTTATTTTCGATATCGCGGCGCAGCTCCGCGGCATTTTCCCTCTTGTATATCTTCACGAGCGGTTTTGCGAGGGTCAGCAGGTCGTCGAACTGGCTCTTTACGAAGGCGGCTTTGTCGCGGCTCCTTGAGAAAAAGGCCGTCACCTCGTCCTCCCTGCCTTTGAAGCAGGAGAAGCGCATCGAGCAGAGCCCCTCCGCCGCGCCGGCATACTCACAGAAGAGGGAGCGGTTTGGGCATGTGAGATAATATGGCTCCACCTGTCCGGAGATGTAGAGCGGTATCCACGACTCCGCGGCGCTGAACATTTCGTCTGCGTCGAGACTGAGATTGTGGATTATCTTTATCCGGTGTCCCCGGGAGAGGATATCCTGCATGAGCGTCCGCCAGTCGTCGTGGAAGCGCGGCGCGCAGGCGAACCAGCTGAAGTCGGAGGCGCAGATGTGGATGCTGAGCGGCTCTTTGCTGGCGAGAATCATCTTCGTAAATTTAAGAAAGAAGGAATAGACCCCGTCCGCGCCGTAGGATATCTCTTCGGTGAGTCTCGTGCTCTCCGTCTTTTCGATCTTTGCGCGGAAAGAGAGGTCCTGCGCCTCCGCGGCGTCTATGCCCTGCAGCAGGTGGCGCGTATGTTCCGCGGAACCGGCCTCGCGGAACCAGGCGAAGAGCTTCGCCGTCATATATTCCTCATTGGCGGCCTCGTCAGGAGAGACGTTTATCTCCGCCGACAGCTCCTTGGGGATACCCTGGGAGCGGCAGACGAAGGCGAAGTAGCGGCAGATATCATGTAGCACGGGGTCTTCAAGCCCTACGCCGCGCCTGCCTCTGCGGTAACGTGAAATCGAGGAGCCGTCGACGTTCACATAGCGGGCAAGGGCCGCGTTAGAGGTCTTGAAGGTCTCCATCAGCAGGTCAAGCCGCTGCGCCGTGTCGGCGATCAGCTTTTTCTTCATGCCGCGGAGCGGTTTGCGCGGCTCCGGATGTTTTCTTTCCTTAAGAGATGAATCGGCGGCGTTGAGCCAGCGTACGAGCGCCTCTTGAAGCATCTCTTCTTTGTACGCCCCGATCTTTTTTCTGAGCTCCCGCACCCGCTTGTCGTCCACCGCGAGCTTTGCCGCGCCGGCGGCGATACTGGCCACCGCCTTGCCGTAGCGCGGCGGCTGGGTTTTCGCGCCGAGGTAGCGGCAGATACACGAGGCGTCAAGCCCAGAGCTCCGCGCGAGCGCCGAACTGGTGGTGCCGAGCGCCTCTTTTAGCAGGGAAAGTTTTTCGTGAAAGAGCATAGGCCATCCTCCTTTATCTCTGTCAATATTATCCAATTATAAAAATAAAAACGCAATGCCGATTGGAGAAAAAATAAAAATTGGCAGTGCCGAAATTATGGGTGCGCAATCTTTATGGTATCATAGTTAACACTAACTATTTACTAAAAGGATTAAAGGGCCGTAAACAACCACAAAAATGGAATCCCGCCTTGTTATGTGGAGTTTCTTATTCTTAAGAAAGGTTAGAGGCATGGAACGGCGGAGTGTTTGGGTGAATCAATTTATTGGTATTAAAGAGGGTTCTCGGTGTGTAGTGTATATTTCAAGAGCTGAAATGAAAGGGAGATAACTTATGGGGAATAACCTGCGAACGCTGTTTTTATCTGTAATGATCCTCTTATTCTGTTCCGCCGCCTACGGAGCCGACTATGTGGAGAACGAGGTCATTGTGCTGACACGCGACTCGAATATGACCGGCTCAGCCTTAAGCGCCGCGGCTAGAGAGGGCTCCGCTGCGAAGGCCGCGGCGCTTGCGAAGAGCGTGGGCGCGGTTTCACGGAGAAGCTATCCAGCGCTGACCGCTGGCAGCGGACGGGGCATCGTCCTTCTATCTTCGCAGACGAAGACGGCGGACGAATTGATTTTGTCGCTCAAGGGGAACCCCGACGTGATCGGCGTAATGAAAAACTACAGGATGAAGGCGCTTGGCAAAACGCCGGATGACGTGCTGTGGAACAGGCAGTGGGGGCCTAAGCGGATAAAGGCGCCGGAGGTGTGGGAGAATGCCTCGGTAGGTTCCGAGGATGTGTATGTCGCGGTGCTCGATACGGGAGCTATCTACGATCATCCAGACCTCGCGGCTAACATCAGCGGCATACTGCCGGATGGTACATATGGAAAAATGTTTCACAGCAACGGGAGCGTCACTAAGATTGTCAGAAGCGGAACGCCCTCTTGCGACGTCACGATCAAAGGTCCGCGCGAGGTTGATTATGCGACGGTCGGCGACGTTGGCGGTCACGGCACGCATGTATCCGGGATCATCGGCGCGGTGGGAAACAACGAAATAGGCGTAACGGGCGTCAACTGGAGGGTGAAAATACTGCCGGTGGGAGTTTTCACCGTGGGGGAGCTATGCGATAAAGATAACCAAAAATCTTTTGCCACGGCTGCTATTGTTGCCGATACCATTGGGGCGCTCAACTATATAGTGACGCTTAAAAGGATTTACGGCCTCAATATCCGTGTCGCGAATATGTCTATAGGCAGCTGGAAGGAAATTGTGGACCAGGATACTAATCCGTACGCGCAGTCGATAAAACTGGTAAGCGACGCGGGGATAATCGTCTGTATGGCGGCGGGGAACGAAGATCAGGACATAGATAACCCCATAGATTCCGATTACGAGGGAATGCGGCCTTATCCCGCCTGCTTCCGGTTTGAAAATACGATAACAGTCGGTGCTTCGAACGAACATGATGGATTGGGGATAACTTCTGGTTCCAATTACAGCTCCAGCGGCAAATGGGTGGATATCATGGCCCCCGGCGACAATATATTGAGCACGACTCCCATGTACAGCTACGCCGGCAGCAGGGAATATAACAGAACCGGATACGACAGCTGGAGCGGCACCTCGATGGCGACTCCGATGGTGGCGGGCGCGGCGGCGCTGCTTTGCGCCGTCTATCCCGATAAATCCGCGAACGAGATAAAAATGATGCTGATGAGTGGCGCGGAAAACGTGCTGCGTAAGGGCTATTCAAAATATGGCCTGCTGAATGTATATAACGCCAGCCGGACTAGTAGCGGAGGTTCCGGTGGCGGCGGCTGTTCTGCCGGCTTTGCGCTGCTCGCGCTGATAGCTTTAGTACCGCTCGCCGCCTGGAAACGAAAAAAGTAAGGGCAGACTGTATTGAGTAAAAATGGCGGCTATGCCGTCAATGCGTAACAACACGAGGGGCGGAGCCGTATAGGCTCCGCCCTGCCCGTATAGATCGATATCAGTCCGTGCCGTTATTTTTTCGCCGAGCCCTGCTTTGCCACGGCGGCCTGCGCGGCGGCGATCGCCTCCGCGTCGCCGAGGTAATAATGCCTGATCGGCTTGAGCTCTTCGTCAAGCTCGTAGACGAGCGGTACGCCAGTGGGGATGTTCAACTCCAGGATGTCCTTCTCCGATACGTCGTCGAGATACTTCACCAGCGCGCGCAGACTGTTGCCGTGCGCCGCGATTATCTGCCGCCTGCCCGCCCTGACCTCGGGAGCGATGACCTCCCGCCAGTAGGGGACTACGCGCGCCACGGTATCCTCCAGACACTCGCCGAGCGGCAGCTCCGCCGGTGAGAGCGAGGCGTAGCGGCTCTCATGGCCCGGCCAGCGTTCGTCGTCCTTTGTCAGGAGCGGCGGGCGTGTGGCATAGCTGCGGCGCCAGATCTTAACTTGTTCGTCTCCGTACTCCGCCGCCGTCTCCGCCTTGTTGAGCCCCTGCAGCGCGCCGTAATGGCGCTCGTTGAGCCGCCACGACTTCTCGACCGGTATCCACATGAGGTCCGTCTCCTCGAGCACGCACCAGAGCGTCTTGATCGCGCGGCGCAGCACCGAGGTATAGGCCTTGTCAAAGACGTAGCCCTCTTTTTTCAGCAGCTCGCCCGCGGCCTTTGCCTCGGCAAGCCCCTTCTCCGAAAGGGGCACGTCCTGCCACCCCGTAAAGCGGTTCTCTTTATTCCACGCGCTCTCTCCATGTCTTATCAAAACGATTTTGTACATATAAGCCGCCTCCAGAAGAGTTCGTATTGGGATTCCGACTACATTGTCAGACACTCTGAAACCCTTGTCAAGTCCGCGCGCCCTCTTCGCGGGGCATACGTATCGCTGATGGACAAATTCCTTTCGTGTGAGGAAAGGAGATAAATTACGATTTATCTTTTGCCCTTGCTCTTAAAGGCGCCCTCTGTGAGGCGGCCAGGGAGCCAAATTATATCCCTTCTGATTTGTGCGATTCGGCTGGTAGTTACATCAGAGCTGGCTCGGCGGTGTTTTTCCGCCGAGACTGAGGGAGTGTTGCTCTGTTTGGCGCGGGAACCGCGCCAAACAGAGCCCGCGGCAAAAGCCGCGGGAGGACATAAGGTCAACTCTCCCTCACCCCGCTTCGCGGGGAGCTCCCTCGGAGAGGGCGCCAAAAACCTGTGCTAAACCGTTATTTATCTTTCCTTTCTCCTTCCAACTTTTGCCGATATGTTTGCCCTGAAACCATTTCCCATAATTCTAGCCGATTTTAACATACTTTTTCATTCAAATACTAAACAAATGTTGACACGGGGGGGGGGTGATGTAAAATTCATTCAATGTTAATCGTTATAAAAAAGCCACAGC
>ERZ1673695.1364-NODE-1364-length-25525-cov-8.456655_pt1 | contig 25525 bp, 24 predicted proteins | sample MGYA00580225_ERZ1673695 | MGnify/ENA primary metagenome ERZ1673695 (study PRJEB41218, sample SAMN15661739) | gut metagenome | host: Homo sapiens | place: Canada: London | collected 2015-08-20/2019-03-30 | study: EMG produced TPA metagenomics assembly of... | reverse complement strand
GAACGCGAAAGGAAACCCTGACGGTTTCCTTTCACACTTTTCTTCCCTCCGAAACTTTCGGCTGGGCAGGTTTTTTGACAGTCTGCGGCGTGGCGCTGCGCCACGCCTTTGTTACATGATCCCGGCTGCTGCCGGGAGAAAGGGGGAACCCGATTTGAACGACATCGCCGTGCAGTTCCGCCATGTCAGCATGGCGTTCCCCGGTGTTCTGGCAAACGACGACGTTTCGCTGGACATCCGAAAGGGTGAGGTCTTCGCCCTTGTCGGCGAAAACGGCGCGGGAAAATCGACGCTGATGAACATTCTCTACGGCATCCACACCCCGACGGGCGGCAGCGTCTCCATCCGCGGCGAGGAGGTCAGCCGCTTCAGCCCGCGCAACGCCATCGACCACGGCGTCGGCATGGTGCACCAGCACTTCATGCTCGTGCCGTCGTTTACCGTGGCGCAGAACATCGTCATGAGCCGTGAGCCGCGCCGGTTCGGCCTGTTCTTCGACCAGCGCGCGGCCGAGCGCGAAACGCGCCGCCTCGTGGAGGAATACGGCCTGACGGTCGACCCGAACGCCGTCGTTGCAGAGACGGGCGTCGGCCTGCAGCAGCGCGTGGAAATTCTGAAAACGCTGTACCGCGGCGCGGAAATCCTGATCCTCGACGAGCCGACCGCCGTGCTCACCCCGCAGGAGACGGACGAGCTGTTCTCCGTCATCCGGCGCATCGTCCGTGAGCGCGGTATGACCGTCATCCTCATCACGCACAAGCTCTATGAGGTCATGGCCATCTCCGACCGCGTCGGCGTGATGCGCAAGGGAAAACTCGTCGGCGTGGAGGAGACGAAAAACGTCAATGAGCGCATGCTGGCCTCCATGATGGTCGGCCGCCCCGTGCTCTATGACCAGCTGGAAAAGACCGGCACGCCCGGCGCGGAGGAAATTCGCGTGGAAAACCTGACCGTGCAGGATAACCGCGGCCTGACGGCGGTGGACGGCCTGTCGCTGTCCGTGCGCGCGGGCGAAATTCTCGGCATCGCCGCCATCGAGGGCAACGGCCAGAGCGAGCTGCTCGAGGCCATTGCAGGTATGCGCCCCGTCGAGCACGGAAAGATCTTCGTGCACGAACAGGACGTCACCGGCAAAACGCCCGGCGAGATCCGCGCCGCGGGCCTCGCCCATGTGCCGGAGGACCGTCTTGCCACCGGTCTGAGCGCCGAGGCGAGCGTGACGGAGAACCTGCTGGCGGGCAAGCAGCGCGAGCCGCGCTTCAGCGGCTTTGCCTTCTGCCAGCGCACGAGCAGCATCGAGCGCTATGCCTCGGAGCTGTATGAAAAATTCGACATCCGCGGCGCGGGCGTCGATGCCAAAGCCGGGTCCATGTCCGGCGGCAACATGCAGAAGGTCGTCATCGCGCGCGAATTCTCGTTCGATGCGCCCGTCCTGCTCATCGCGCAGCCGACGCGCGGCGTTGACGTGGGCGCGATCGAGTTCATCCATGCCCGCATCCTTGAAAAGCGCAACGAGGGCTGTGCCATCCTGCTGTGCTCGGCCGATCTGGACGAGGTGTTCCGCCTGTCCGACCGCGTCATCACGATGTATGAGGGCAGGATCACGGGCGAATTCTCCGCCGCGGAAATTTCCCGCGAGGAGATCGGCTATTGCATGACCGGCGGACGCCGGGAGGAGGCGCAGGCATGAAAAAACGGATCGATCCCGGCTATCTCATCTCGCTGCTGCTGAGCGTGGTGCTCGCGTTCGCCATCGGCGCGGTCATCCTCGCCATTGCGGGCTTCTCGCCCGGCAAGGCCTACCTTGCCATGCTGAACGGCGCGTTCTCCAGTGCCCGCCACATCGGCGATCTGCTGGAATACGCCATGGTGCTTTGCCTGTGCGGTCTGGCCTGCGTACTCGGCGCGCGCGTCGGCATCTTCAACGTCGGCGGCGAGGGCCAGCTCCTGCTCGGCGCCATCGTCGCCTGTCAGGTCGGCGTGTGGCTCGACGGCCTGACGCCGTGGCTCGTGCTGCCGCTGGCCGCGCTGGCCGCCATGGCCGCCGGCGGGCTTTACGCCCTCATCCCCGGCGTGCTGAAGGTCAAGGTCAAGGTCAACGAGGTCATCACGACCATCATGCTCAACACCGTCGCCGCCAGCTTCTGCCAGTACCTCGCCAAGGGGCCGTGGAAGAACGCAAATAAGAACATGGTCGCCGCGACGGAGCAGCTGAACGCCCGCTACTGGTTCGGCGGCCTCATCGGCGGCTCGAACCTCTCAACGGCCATTCTGGCCGCGGCCGTCCTTGCGCTCGTCATCTGGTATGTCATGCAGAAGACGTCGCGCGGCTATGAAATGAAGCTCACGGGCCAGAACGAACGCTTTGCGCGCTTCATCGGCATCCGCACCGACCGTCTTGTACTCGTGTGTATGCTGCTTTCCGGCGCGCTGTGCGGCCTGGTCGGCATGTTCCGCGTGTACGGCGCGGAGCACCTGTTCCGCGACAGCATCAGCCGCGACTATTATTTTGAGGGCCTCATGGTTGCCATGATTGCCCGCTACCAGCCGCTGGCCGTCGTGTTCCTGTCCCTGTTCTTTGCCGCGCTGAAGATCGGCGCGCAGGGCATGGAGCTGGCCGCCGGTGTGCCGAACCAGATCTATCTCATCATCCAGACCGTCGTCATCTTCCTCATGGCTGCGGAGAGCGGCCTGTTCGGCGCGCTGCAGAACCGCGTCAGAAAGGGAAAGGAGGCGGAAAAGCATGCTTGAATCCATTCTGAAGAGCATTTTCTCCGCCGGAACGTTCCAGCAGATGCTCCGCAGCGCCACGCCCGTGGCGCTGGCCGCCCTCGGCGGCTCGCTGACGGAGCACGCCGGGATCATGAACATCGGCATGGACGGCATGATCCTGATGGGCGCGTTCTTCGGCGTGCTCGGCAGCTGGCTGTTCGCCTCGGCGGCAGCCGGTGTGGCGCTGGCCGTCGGCGTCGGCCTTCTCGTCGGCCTGTTCTTCGCACTGTTCGTCGTGAAGCTCCGCTCCGATGAATTCATCATCGGCTGCGCGCTCAACACGTTCGCGCTCGGCCTGACGGGCTTCCTGTCGCGCTCCATTTTCGGTGCAAGCGGCACGAAGGGCAACCCCTTTCTGCCCAGCCTGCGCCTGCCGGGCATCGAGAGCATCCCCTTCCTCGGCAAAATTCTCAGCGGCAACTCGCTGTTCGTCTATCTGACGCTGCTGTTCGTGCTGCTGCTGTGGCTGTTCCTCTATAAGACGCCCTACGGCTTCTGGCTGCGGGCCTCCGGCGAAAAGCCCGAGACGCTGCGCACGGCCGGTATTGATCCCGCAAAGCTCAAATGGCTGGCGAGCGTGCTGTGCGGCGTGTTCTGCGCGCTCGCGGGCGCGCACCTGTCGCTCGGCCAGCTGCAGGGGACGTTTGCCGAGAACATGAGCAACAACCGCGGCTACATTGCCTTTGCCTGCGTCATTTTCGGCGCGGCCAACCCACCGAAGGCCTATCTCGCCGCGCTGATGTTCGGCTTCTTTGACGCCATTGGCCTGCGCCTGCAGGAATACCTGAGCGCGGACCTTACGAATCTCATCCCCTATGTCATCACCGTTGTGATGATGGTCTACGTCGTCGTGCGGGCGCAGCAGCGCAAAAAGCACCGCGCACGCTCGGCGCTTGCACAGAAAGGAAAATCCGCATGAACCACCGCATTCCCGTCCTGCTGGACGGAGACCCCGGCCATGATGACGCCATTGCCTGGATGTTGGCCGCGACCGGTCTCGACATCCGTGGCATCAGCTCCGCCGCCGGGAACCAGACCATTGAAAAAACAACGCGCAACGCCCTGCGCATCTGCACGCTGCTCGGCATCAAAGCGCCGGTGGCCATGGGCCTTGCCCGGCCGCTGCTGTCCGAGGCGCTCACCGCCCCGAGCGTGCACGGCGTGAGCGGGCTGGACGGCCCCGCCCTGCCGGAGCCGGACCGCGAGGCCGCGCCCGAGCGCGCGCCGGAGCAGATGGCCCGCCTGCTGCGCGAAAGCGCCGAGCCGCTGACCATCGTGGCCACGGCCCCGCTGACAAACGTCGCCGCCCTGCTGCTGGCTCACCCGGAGCTGAAGGCGAACATCGCGGGCATCAGCCTGATGGGCGGCGGCCTTGCCCACGGAAACTGGACGCCTGCAGCCGAGTTCAACATTCTCGCAGACCCCGAGGCGGCGGACGTCGTGTTTCGCTCCGGCCTGCCCATCACCATGGCGGGGCTGGATGTCACGGAGCAGGCCCTGCTCTACCCTGAGGACTTTGCGCGCATCCGCGCCGCCGGCAACCCCGTGGCGGAGACCGTCGCGGGCTGGCTGGACTTCTTCTTTGCCTTCCACCGCACAAAGGGCTACGCCGGAGCGCCCGTGCACGACGCCGTGGCCGTGTGCGCCCTGCTGCGGCCTGACCTGCTGCACTTTGAGGACTGGCACGTCACGGTGGAGACGCAGGGCGCGTTCTGCCGCGGCGCAACCGTCGGTGACCGGCGCACTGCGCCGAACGCCCGCGTCATCACGGGCATCGACCGCGAGGGCTTCGCGGAACTTCTGACGGAGGCGGTGCGTACCTATGGCTGAACATCGGATCTGGTTTGACTGCGACACCGGCGTGGACGACGCCATTGCCCTGCTGACGGCCCACCGCCAGCCCGGGCTGGAGATCGTCGGGCTGAGCACCGTGGCGGGCAACGTCACACTCGGCCACACGACGGAAAATACCCTGAAAATCTGCGGCCTTATGGGCGCGGACTACCCCGTTTACCCCGGCGCTCCCGGCCCGCTGCGCCGTGAGCGCGAGGATGCCAGCAGCTTCCACGGGGCCGACGGCCTCGGCGGAGCCGTGCTCCCCGCCCCGCGCCGCGCCCCGGAGCAGATGCCCGCATGGGACGCCCTGTATGAGGCGGCGGCACGCATGCCCGGCGAGCTGATGCTCGTGGCCACCGGCCCGCTGACGAACGCGGCCATCGCGCTGACGGCCCACCCGTCCCTCCGGTCCCTGCTGCGCGGCATCGCCCTCATGGGCGGGGCCGCCGTGGGCGGAAACCGCACGCCCTGCTCGGAATTCAACATCCACGCCGACCCGGACGCTGCGGAGATCGTATTTTCGTCCGGTATCCCCATCGTGATGTGCGGGCTGGACGTTACGGAGCAGGCCTGGTTCTCCCCCGAGGAGTTCGCCGCCCTGCCGGACACCCCCGTCGGGCGCTTTGCCCGCGCGGCGACGGCCGGGCCCATGCAGAAAAACATGGCCCGCGGCGCGGGCGGCCTGTGTCTGCACGACGTCTGCCCCGTGCTGTACCTGACGCATCCGGAGCTGTTCACCGGGCGGCAGGCGGGCGTGCATGTGGAGACGCGCGGCACGGTCACCTATGCCAAGACTGTGACCGATCTGGACTCGGACGCGAAATTCCCGGAGCGCAATGTCTTTGTGGTGCTCGGGGTGGACCGTGCGGGCTTTGCCGCGCACATCACGGAGGCACTGAGCAGCTATGCTGGATAAACGCGCCCTGCGGCGGGAGATCGCCGCGCAGAAGCGCGCCCTGAGCCCGGCGCAGATCGAGGCCGCCTCAGCCAATCTGACGGCGCAGCTGCTGGCCCACCCGCTGTTCCGGGCGGCCCGGTCGCTCTATGCCTACCTGAGCTACAATCAGGAGGTGCGCACGCTGCCGCTCATCCGGCAGGCGCAGGCGCTCGGCAAGCGCGTCGCCGTGCCGAAGGTATTCGGCGAAACGGACATGCGCTTTTTGTGGCTGGACGACCCGGCGCGCATCGCCCCCGGGGCCTACGGCATCCCGGAGCCGGTCGACGACGGCCCGGAGGCCGACGATCCGGCGGCTCTGGTGCTCATGCCGGGCCTGGCCTTTGACCCGCAGGGCCACCGGCTGGGCTATGGCGGCGGCTTCTATGACCGCTTCCTCGCCGCTGAGCCGCACCCGACCATTGCACTGTGCTACGCCTTCCAGCTGCTGCCGCAGCTGGAGACGGAGGCGCACGACATCCCCGTGGACGCGGTGCTCTCCGCGCCCGTATAGCCACAAGGAGGGAATCGCATGCATATCGATGCCATCTGTGAAACCAACGGAAAGGGCTGGCTCCTCTGGGCGGCGCAGTGCCCCGGCGCCTTTGCGCGCGGCGCGACGGAAAACGAAGCGCTGGCCAAGCTGCCGGGCGACGTGCGGCGCTTCCTGCGCTGGGCCGGAGAGCCTGCCGGGGACATCACCGTCACGCCGGGCGCGCCCATCGAAAGCGGCCTGCACACCGAAGACGCCGATTCCGACCTGCTGCTCGAGGCCGACTGCGCCCCGATGACCGAGGCGGACTATGCCGCGGCCAAGCTGCTGGTGCTGAAATCCGCGCGCGACTTCTGCGCGCTGTTTGAGAGCATTCCGAACCCGGATATCTCGCCCCGCGCCCCGCGCACGAGCTTCTACGGCCCCGTGCCGCGCACGCCGCGCGAGATGTATGACCACACGAACAGCACGACGGCCTATTACATGGCCGCCTTCGGTATCCCGTTCGAGAACATGCCCGACCTCTACGCCAACCGTCTGCAGGCGCTGGCCGAGATCGAGGAGCGCGAGGAGCTGCTGACCGGAAAGGTCTGCACCGCACCGGACGGCGAGCGCTGGACGCTGCGCAAGCTCCTGCGCCGCTTCCTGTGGCACGACCGCATCCACGCCCGCGCGATGTGGCGCATGGCCGCCCCGCTGTGGGGCAGCGCCGTGGCAGATCCGTTTGGCTTCCGATAAACCGTTCGACGCGGTCAGGCAAATCCCTGCCGCGTCCGCCAGCAAAACCTGACCGCACGCCGCCGAACGGCGCGAAGCGCCCGTTCTTTTCCGGGAAAGCAGACAAAACAGGCCGCGACCCCACGCCGGGATTGCGACCTGTTTTTTTGCGCCCTGCGCGTATACTTTGTCCACGGACAAGGGGGTGCAGCCATGACGGTCTATCTGGACAGCGTGTTCGCGCTGAACTTTGCGGTGAACTGGCTGCTGCTGCGCGCGGCGGCCCGGCTCGGGGCGGCGGCGGTCCGGCCCCGGCGCATTGCGGCGGCTGCGGCGCTCGGCGCGGCCTACGCCGTGGCGGTGTATCTGCCGGGGTGCGGAGTTCTGGCGGGCTGGGCGGGCAAGCTGGCCATGACGGCGGCACTGCTGGCCGTGGCCTTCGGCCTGCGGCGGGAGACGCTGCGGCTCGCGGCGGTGTTCGGCGGGGTGACGCTGGCGCTGTGCGGCGCGGTATACGGGCTGGAGCTGCTGAAGCACGGCCGCGTGCGCCCCGGCGCGCTGTGGTACCCCGTGACGTTCTCGTCGCTCGTGCTGACGGCGGGCGGGGTCTATGCCGCGACACGCCTGCTGCTGCCCCGGCTGAGCCACGCGCCGGACAGCGTCGTGCCCGTGCGGCTGACGCTCGGCGGGCGGCGGGTGTTCCTCAGCGCGCTGCGCGACAGCGGCAACACGCTCTGCGACCCCGTGACGGGCGAGGCCGTGCTCGTGGCGGACTGGCGCTGCGCCGCGCGGCTCCTGCCGCACGACGGCCTGCGCGCCGCGGATTTTGCCGCGCCCGCCGCTCTGGTGCTGCGCCTGCAGCGGCTCCACCCGCGCCTCATCCCCTTCCGCGCCGTCGGAACGGGCAGCGGCCTGCTGCTCGCCCTGCCGTGCGAGGAGGTCCGCATCGGAAAAAGGGTGCAAAAAAACGGCCTCGTCGCCTTCTCCCCGACGCCCGTTTCGGACGGCGGCGGCTACGAGGCCCTGACAGGAGGGAAATGCGATGCTTGAATTTCTGACAGACTGGCTGCAGCGCCTCCTGCGGCAGCCCGCAAAGCTCATGTACATCGGCGGCAGCGACATTCTCCCGCCGCCGCTTGCCGCGCAGGAGGAACAGACCCTCCTGCAGCAGGCCGCTGCGGGCGACGAGGCCGCGCGGGCCCGGCTCATCGAGCGCAATCTGCGGCTCGTGGTCTACATCGCGCGCCGGTTCGAGAACACCGGCGTGAATATCGAGGACCTGATCTCCATCGGGACCATCGGCCTGATCAAGGCCGTCGGCACGTTCAAATCGGACCGGAACATCAAGCTGGCGACCTATGCCTCGCGCTGCATCGAGAATGAGATCCTCATGCACATCCGCAAGATCGCGGGCCAGAAGGCCGAGGTCTCGCTCGACGAGCCGATCAACACGGACTGGGACGGCAACGAGCTGCTGCTGTCCGACGTGCTCGGGACGGACGGCGACATCGTCATGCGGCCCATGGAGGAGGACGCGGAGCAGCAGCTGCTGCGCGAGGCCCTTGCGCGGCTGCCGGAGCGGGAGCGGCGCATCGTGAGCCTGCGCTTCGGGCTGGGCGGGCGGCCGGAAAAGACGCAGAAGGAGGTCGCGGACCTGCTGGGCATCTCGCAGTCGTATATCTCGCGGCTGGAGAAGCGCATCATGCAGCGCCTGCGGCGCGACCTGCTGCGGCAGGTCTCATAGCCCGGCGTAGAGCGGCGCAGCCTTCGGCTCGTAGCCCTGCGGCAGATAGCGCACGGAGGAGATGCGCGGACCGGAAATGCCGTATTTGGAGGAATAGCCGAACAGGTCGACATAACGCTCGAGGTCGTCCCGCTCGGTCCCCATGGCGCGCAGGACCTCGACCGTAGCGCGCACGTCGTCAATGGCACGGTGTGAATTCGTCACGCGGTCCTGCAGGTCATACTGCTCGATGGCGTTGCACAGGCGGTGCGGATAGGCGCGGCGGTCGCGGTAGACCGTGAGCAGGTCGAGCTTCGGCTTGTCCTGCAGCAGGCGGGCGTCGCCGTATTTCTGCAGGAAGGCATAGAGGAACAGCAGATCGAACTGGGCGTTATAGGCCGCGAGCATTGTGCCGGGCGTCAGGAGCGCGGCCAGCAGCTCGGCAAAGGCCTGCTTGCCGATCCCCTCTTCGCGCAGCAGCTCGTCCGTGATGCCCGTCAGCTCCACGATGCGCGGCGGCAGACTGCGCGTGCAGCGGATGAACTCATCGACCTCCTCCGTGCCGGAGGCGGTCAGGCGGATGGCGGAAAATTCAATGATCTCATCGCGCTGCCAGCTCAGGCCGCTCGTTTCCGTGTCGAAAACGAGGACGGAGTCGCAGCGCGAGAACAGCGATTGCAGGGAATCAGACATGATTGGCCTCCATTCCGGAAAAATCCGTAATTCTGAGGCGATTATAGCATGTTTTTCCATGCTTGACAAATGGTTCCTTTTCGGTTATACTGAATTCACCGCAAAACAAATCCTTCTTCGGGGGGTCGGATGCTTCCGGCTGAGATTGGGCGAAGTCACGCCCTGACCCGCAAACCTGACACGGATCATGCCGTCGTAGGGAAAGAGGTCTTCCGCACTGCTTTCCAAGAACGGTTTGCAGCGCGGAATTTTTGTTTTGGAGGAATCCTCTATGTCCGTTCCCTCTCGCCGTATGGGACTGCGCCGCCTTGTGGAGTGCGCCGTGCTCATCGCCATCGGCACCGTTCTCAGCCTGTTCGAGTTCTCCGGCCCCTGGGCCCTCGGCGGCGGCATCACCGTGTGCAGCATGCTCCCGCTCGTCCTGATCTGCCACCGCCACGGCACGAAGTGGGGCATCTGCTCCGCCCTGGTCTACGGCGTGCTGCAGATGTTCCTCGGCATGAAGAACGTCATGTACGGCCGCAACTTCTGGGAAGTGCTTGCCATCATCCTGCTGGACTATGTCGTCGCGTTCGGCGTCATCGGCCTTGCCGGCATTTTTGACAAGTGCATCAAGAACCGCCCCGTGTCCATTGCCGTCGGCAGTGTGTTCGCCACGCTGCTGCGTCTGGCCTGCCATTTCGTGTCCGGCTGGATCATCTGGGAGGCCCTGTGGCCGAACGAGCTGGGCTGGGCTTCCCCGCTGTGGTCCCTTGCCTACAACGCCAGCTACATGATCCCCGAAATGATCATCACGACCGTCGCCGCCGTCGCCCTGTACTTCCCGCTGAAGAAGTACTACTACGGCGAGGACCTGAAGTAAGAAGGCTGCACCGCGCCCCCCGGCCCGGTGTTTCCGATAACTCTCATTTCTGAATCGCTCTCCCCCACGCAAATGCCCACAAAATGCCGCCGGTCTTCCCCCACAGAAGACCGGCGGTCATTTTATTGTGACGGCTGCACCGTAATGTACTTCTGCTTTGAGCTATTCGGCTTATCAGGGGCAGTCATCCGCAGCTGACCACTTTCCAGCAGGGGCTTCAGATAGCGTGCGGTGAAATGCTTGATATCTTTGAAGCCACAATGGTTGGCGATTTCTGCTTTGCTGCGGGGTTCCGAGCAGAATGCAATGATTTTAACTTGGGGGGTGACTTGGGGGGTATCCCCTAAGTTCGCATCGGTTTTCGTATTCCGAATCGTTGCATAGAGCATAAACGCTTCCACGCGGTACTCCGGCTGCGGCAGGCCTGCTGTTTCCATGACCTCATAGAGCCGGTCTACGCCCTCGCCAAACTCCTGCACATATTCGTACTCATGCAGGAACTGCGCAATTTTCGGATTGCGGGAGAAGTGGACGTGCCGCATATTGTTCAGCCGCACGATGCCGGGCAGCGTACCGGGGCTTTCTACTGTCAGCCGGTCGTCGAACATCTTGATTTGAATGTCCGTTCCCTTGATGCTGTAATCGCGGTGCGCGACGGCGTTGACGATCAGCTCTTTCCAGGCAAACTCCGGGTATTCCGGCTCGGTGACAAAGCGGGTATCCGCACCGAGGTAGGTGCGCTCCTTGATCTGGCTGCGCACGAACTCCAGCGCCTTCTCAATGACCTGCAGGACGCGGCCTTCAAACACCACGTCCTTGATGACGTTCATCTCCGCACCGACCTTGGCTTCCGTACCCTCGTACCGGACAAAGCGGATGCGTGCGCGGGGAAAATAGTGTTTCGGATTCTTGCCGAACAGCAGCATGGCGGCAGTGCTGACTTCTTCCTTGCCACCTTTGGTGGAGATAAATTCTTTGTTCTCCCGCAGGTATTCCTCCGGGCTTTTCCGGTAGCCGAGTTTCTGCGTATACTCCCGAACGAAGTCGAGGTCAATGTCCTCCATCGCCGCGTCCGGGACAGGGGTATCCTCAAAATACCGTGTGCCCTTGGCGTACATAAGCTGGAGGCGTTCGTCGAAATTAAGCTTCTTGGATTTATCCCCGACGCGAAAGAAAACATCGTCCGCCTGATTGGCGTGAAGCTCGTTGCTTTGCAAAACCTCAATCAGCAGAATATAATCCGGCTCACCGTCCCTGTTGGTGCAGGCAAGCAGTTCGGTTTCGATTTGAACGGACGGCTTACAGTAATCAAACGGCACGCGCAGCAGCTCGTTGATATGCTCCTGATAGCCGTCGATGCCGGTGATCGTCCCGTCGTCCTCCACGCCGACCGCGATCACGCCGCCGTCTGCGTTGGCAAAGGCGATCAGATGAATCGCAAGCGTCTTTGCGTCGATGCGGGCGCTCTTGCGGTCAAACAGCGGAGATTCCGTCATGGTGCAGATTTGTTCAAGTGTCAGCTTGCAAAGCATACGTCCGCCTCCTTGTCACAAGAAAAATCCAGCTTTTTTACAGTATAGCACAGAGTATCACCACTATGCAAGGAAGCAGTCGGGCTATCCGAAAAAAAGTTTTTCAACCGCGCCCGCAGCTCTCCGCTTATCCCGCCCCGTCCTGCAAAATTGCCGCGTTGGCTGCGCCTCCTCGCCACAGAAAAAGAGGCGACGGGACATAAAAATCCCGGACGGCGAACCGTCCGGGATCTCTCTGTTCAGTTGGTGCAGATCAATACATGCCGCCCATGCCGCCTGCATTGGCTGCGGCAGCTGCTGCGGCGTCGGCTGCGGGATCGGGCTTGTCGGCCACGATGGACTCAGTCGTAAGGACGCAGGCGCCGATGGACGCTGCGTTCTCGAGCGCGGTGCGGGTGACCTTCGTCGGATCGACGATACCGGCGGGGATCATGTCGCAGTAGGTGGCGCTGTAGGCATTGTAGCCGAAGCCGACCTTGCGGCTGTTCTTGATCTTCTCGAAGACGACGGAGCCGTCGACACCGGCGTTCTCGGCGATCTGGCGGACAGGAGCCTGCAGCGCCTTGACGATGATGGACGCGCCGGTCTTCTCATCGCCGGACAGCTTGGCAACGAGCTTCTCGACAGCGGGGATGGCATTGACAAACGCAGTGCCGCCGCCGGCAACGATGCCTTCCTCCACGGCAGCGCGCGTGGCGTTCAGGGCATCCTCGACGCGGAGCTTCTGCTCCTTCATGGCAGTCTCGGTCTGTGCGCCGACACGGATGACGGCGACGCCGCCGGACAGCTTGGCAAGACGCTCCTGCAGCTTCTCACGGTCGTACTCGGACGTGGTCACGCCGATGGCAGCCTTGATCTCGTGGATGCGGTTCTGGATCTCCTCGGAGTTGCCGCAGCCGTCGACGATAACGGTGGTGTCCTTGTTGACCTTGATCTGGCGGGCACGGCCGAGATCGGAGAGCTGAGCCTCCTGCAGGTTCATGTTCAGCTCGCTTGCGAAGTAGGTGCCGCCGGTCAGGATGGCGATATCGCGGAGCATTTCCTTGCGGCGATCGCCGAAGCCGGGCGCCTTGACGCAGACGCAGTTGAAGCTGCCGCGCAGACGGTTGACGAGCAGGGTGGACAGCGCATCGCCCTCGACGTCCTCGGCGATGATGACGAGCTTCTGGCCCGCCTTGACGATCTGCTCCAGAACGGGCAGGATGTCCTGAATGGAGGAGATCTTCTTATCGGTGATGAGCAGGTACGGATCATCGACAACAGCTTCCATCTTGTCGGTGTCGGTGACCATATACGGGGAGATATAGCCGCGGTCGAACTGCATGCCTTCGACAACGTCGAGGCCGGTCTCGGCGGTCTTGGACTCTTCAATGGTGATGACGCCGGCGGCCGTGACCTTCTCCATGGCCTCGGCGATCAGCTTGCCGATCTCCTCGTCGCCGGAGGAGACGGTGCCGACGCGGGCGATGTCCGCGCTGCCGTTCACGGCCTGCGAGTTGGACTTGATGGCCTCGATGGCGGCGTCAACGGCCTTCTGCATGCCCTTGCGCATGACCATGGGGTTTGCACCGGCGCTGACGTTCTTCAGGCCCTCGCGGATGATGGCCTGTGCCAGCAGGGTGGCGGTGGTGGTGCCGTCGCCTGCGACGTCGTTCGTCTTCGTAGCGACTTCACGGACGAGCTGAGCGCCCATGTTCTCAAACGGATCCTCGAGCTCGACTTCCTTGGCGATCGTCACGCCGTCGTTCGTGATGAGCGGGGAACCATATTTCTTCGCAAGGACGACGTTGCGGCCCTTCGGGCCGAGGGTGACCTTGACGGTATCTGCGAGCTGGTCGATGCCGGACTGCAGCTTCTTACGGGCGTCTTCGCCGAATTCGATCATTTTTGCCATGATATTTTAAGCCTCCTGAATTATTCTACGATCGCGAGGATCTCGGACTGGCGGACGATGGAATACTCCACATCCTCGACCTTGACCTCGGTGCCAGCATACTTCGCGACGACGACCTTGTCGCCGGGCTTCACGACCATCTTGACCTCGTTTCCGTCCACGACGCCGCCGGGGCCGACTGCCACGACTTCGGAAACAACGGGCTTTTCCTTCGTAGCGGTGGAGAGGATAATGCCGGAAGCGGTGGTCTCCATGGCTTCCACAGGCTTGAGCAGAACACGATCTGCAAGGGGTACCAGTTTCATGATGCTAACCTCCAATATAATGTCTGATGGTCTCCCATCTTTGATTACGGGCTTGAATTTAGCACTCAATTCATATGAGTGCTAACACCCTATATAATACCCATTTCCGGAAGAAAGTCAAGAGGAAAAAATGAAAAATTTGTGACAAATTTCAAAATTCTCCCGTCCCGGACGCCCGGTTTGGGCATTTGAGTTTGCGGCAATCTCAGTAGAGGCCATCGAAACGGACGAGCTGCCAATAAAGGAATGCACCGATTGCGTCTGTAGCGGCGGTCACTGCGCAGCCGTTGGCGGCTTTGCCGCCTTACGGATGCGGCGTCCCCTTTACGGGGAGTGACCGCCTTGTACAGGGACATTTAACCGCAGGAGGGCGCTGGTGCACCTCGCGCTTCCCTGACGTGTCATTGCGAGGAGCGAAGCGACGTGGCAATCTCGCAGCACCAAGTTGGATAACAGGAAAGCCATCGGCGAAATCGTGAGTGCCTTCCCGAGATTGCCGCGTCGGCCTGCGGCCTCCTCGCAATGACAAACCTTCGGCATTCACCGTTTTACTGACAGCCTGTTTCTTACGCAGGTGCAGCGCCGGGCCCGGCTGTCCCCTCCCCTACAAGACGCGTGCGTCCGGCACGACTTTCCGTTTTCCGGTTGTGCTTTGCGGCGTTTTTCGATATAATAGAAAAGGAGGAACACAGATTGTCAAAAAACGCTCAGCTGAAAGTTACGGAGGGAAGGAAAGTGTGAAAGGAAACCGTCAGGGTGTCCTTTCGCGTTTGATCCCCCGCCGCAGCGGCAGAATTGCAAAATCATGCTGCAAAATTTGATTTTGCAATTCTGAAAGGCATCAGCTTGGCGAAAAGTCCGAAAGGACTTTTTTGACAAGCTGAGGACAATGTCCGGAAAGGAGATCCTGCAATGGAACGAAACATTCTGGCGGTCGGCGATGTGGTCGCGCCTGCCGGTGTCAAATATTGCAAGGCGGCGCTCCCGCGGCTGCGCCGGGAGCTGTCGGTCGATTTCTGCGTTGTGAACGGTGAGAACGCCGCCGTGCTGGGCATGCTGCCCGCGCAGGCGGAGGAGCTGCTGAGCGCCGGGGCCGACGTTATCACCATGGGGAACCACACCTGGGGCAGGCGTGAGCTCGTGCCCTATCTTGAGCGGTCGCGCGAGGTGCTGCGCCCGGCAAATCTGCCGCAGCAGCAGCCCGGCCGCGGCTGGGGCGTGTTTGAAACGCCGTTCGGCGACGTGGCCGTCATCGACCTCATCGGCCGGTGCGGCATGGACTACACGCCGGACAACCCCTTCCAGCTCGTCGAGCGCATCGTGCGCAAAATTCAGACAAAGCTCATCCTTGTGGAGCTGCACGCCGAGGCAACGTCGGAAAAGCTGGCCATGGGCCGGATGCTCGACGGGCAGGTCAGCGCCGTCTGGGGCACGCACACCCATGTGCCGACGGCGGACACGATGATCCTGCCGCAGGGCACGGGCTATGTGACGGACCTCGGCATGACCGGCCCGCGCGACTCCGTGCTCGGCATCCGGCCGGAGCTGTCCATCCGGCGCTTCCGGGGCGATCTTCCCAGCCGCTATGAACCGGCGCCCGGCCCGTGCAAGCTCGAGGCCTGCCTGTTTACGATCGACGACGCTACCGGCCTCTGTAAGGCCGTCAGGAGGGTGGATATCCATGGTTAAGCTGCTGCATGCGGCGGATCTGCATCTCGATTCCGCCTTTTCGGCCCTGCCGCCGGAGAAGGCCGCCCAGCGCCGCGCCGAGCAGCGGCTCGTGCTCGAGCGTCTGACCGCGCTGTCCGAGGGCTGCGCGGCCGTGTTGCTGGCGGGCGACCTGTTTGACAGCGCCCGTGTCTACCGCGACACACTCGAGGCGCTCCGGGCCGCGCTGGCGGCCTGCCGCTGCCCCGTTTTTATCGCGCCCGGCAACCACGATGCGCTGCTGCCCGGCTCGCCGTACCTGGAAAACGGCTGGCCGGAGAACGTCCATATCTTCCGCACGGCGGAGCCGGAGCGCGTCAGCCTGCCGGAGCTCGACATCTACGGCGCGGGCTTCCTGCGCGCGGAGATGCCCGCCATGCTGGACGGCTTCCGCGTCGCCGACCCCGCGCGCCTGAACATTCTGGTCCTGCACGGCGACGCCGAAAACCCTGCCTCGCCCTATGACCCCGTTTCCCCCGCCGCGCTGGCGGCCTCCGGGCTGGATTATGCCGCCCTTGGCCACATCCACCGCCGCGGCGAGCGGCGCGACGGCGGCACGCTGTGCGCGTGGCCCGGCTGCCTGATGGGCCGGGGGTTCGACGAATGCGGCGAGAAGGGAGCTCTGCTCGTTTCGGCCGAAAAGGGCGCCTGCCGCACGGAATTTGTGCCCTGCGGGGCGCGGCGCTATGAGCGCCTTTCCGTCCCGGCCGGAGATGATGCGCTTGCCGCCGTCCGCGCGGCCCTGACGCCGGAGCTCGAGGGCAGCTGCTGCCGCATCGAGCTGACGGGTGAGGCGGCCCCCGTCGATCTTGCCGCCCTGCAGGCGGCGCTGGAGCCGCAGTTTTTCAGTCTGGACCTGCGTGACCGCACGCGGCCGAAGCAGGACCTTTGGGAGGCCTGCGGCGAGGACACACTGCGCGGTCACTTCCTCGACGGACTGCACGCGCAGTTTGAGGCCGCAGAAACAGACGAAAGGAGGCAGGTCGTCGCGCGCGCTGCGCGGCTCGGCCTTGCCCTGATGGACGGACGGGAGGTGCCGCTGTGATCCTGCTGCAATTACGGGCGAACTTCGGCAAGCTGCACGGCACGCTGACCCTGCATGAGGGGCTCAACGAGCTGTGCCTGCCGAACGAAGCCGGGAAATCGACGTGGAGCGCCTTCCTGCTGGCGATGCTCTATGGCATCGACACGCGCGAGCGCGCCACGCGGGAAAACCAGAATCTGCCCGCCAAGGAGCGCTACCGTCCGTGGGACGGCAGCTCCATGGAGGGCGCGATCGACCTGATCTGGAACGGCCGCGCCATCACGATCGAGCGGCGCTCTCAGGGCCGGACGCCCATGGGCGCGTTCCGCGCCTATGAGACGGAGAGCGGCACACCCGTGCCGGAGCTGACGGCCGAGAACTGCGGCCGCACGCTGTGCGGTGCAGAGCGGAGCGTGTTTGAGCGAACGGCCTTCGTGCGGCAGCTCGGCATGGCCGTTTCGAGCGACGCCCAGCTCGAGCAGCGGCTGAGCGCCCTTGTCACCACCGGTGAGGAAGGCCCGTCGGCCTCCGCACTGGAGAAGAAGCTGCGCGACCTGAAGAACAAATATACCTACCGCACCGGTCTGCTGCCCCGGCTGCAGGCCCGGCGGGACGAGCTGCAGGCACAGCTTTCCGCCCTGCGCGCCGCACAGGCAGAGGCCATGGACCTGAGCGCCGCCTGTGCCGGGGCCGAGGCCGGGCGCAGCCGCCTGCAGGACCTTCGCGCCCGTATCGAGCGGGCGCAGGCTGCCCGCCGCCGCGCCGGTCTGACGGAGCTGCAGGAGCGCGAAACGGCACTTGCCGCCCGCTGCGCTGCGCTGGCGGAGCAGACTGCGGGGCTTCCGGATGAGCAGATGCTGCAGCTCCTGGCCCGCAGTCTGGAGGACGCCGCCGAGCGCCTGCAGACGGCCCAGCTCGACGCCGCCATCGGCGTGAAGCTGCCGGAAAAGCCTGAGGACCTGCCCGGCTTTGCTGGCTGCGGCCCGGACGAGGCCGCGCAGCGCGCGCGGGACGTACAGGTGCAGTGGAACGTGCTCCACGCCGTCCGCGTGCCGAAAAAACTCCCGATCCTGCTGCCGTGCGCCGCCGCAGTGCTGGCGGGCGCGGGGCTGTGCTTTGTTTCGCTGCCCATCGGCCTTGCCGTCGCCGGAGCTGGGCTTGCCGCCTTCGTCCTCTCGCTGGTCCTGCTGCGGAGGAAGGCCGTGCAGGCCGAGCGGGCCGCCGAACAGGCCGAGGACCTGCTCCGGCCGTTCGGGACGGACGATCCCGCCGCGCTCTCCGGGCTTGCCGCCCGGCAGGGGGAGGCCCGCACGCAGTGGCAGCAGGCCTGGCAGGCTGCGGAACGGCAGCAGCGGCTGCTGGAGAAGGCCGTGACGGCCCGGCAGGCGGAGCTGAACGATCGTATCGGCGCAGTCGCCCGCTTTGCGCCCGGCACACAGGGACTCTCCGCGGCCCGCAGCGCGCTGCAGGAGGCCCGGCAGACGCAGGAGGCCGCTGCGGCCGCAAATCGCGAGCGCGAGGCCCTGCACCGGCAAATCGAGGCCATGGCCGACATCGTCGGCAGCGCGCCCACCGATGCTGCGCCGGACGAAGAGGCGCTGCGCTATGATCCCGCCGACATCAGCCGCCGCCTCGAGCAGGCCGACGAGGCGCTTGCCTCGCTCCGCGCCCGGCTGGCACACAAGCGCGGGCAAATTTCTGCGCAGGGCGATGCCGTGCGCATCGAGGCGGAGCTGGAGCAGCTCGGCCGCCGGATCGCCGACGCCGAGGAGGCAAACGCCGCCGTGGAGCTGGCGTCCGAGGCCCTGCGCCGTGCCGACGAGACGCTCCGCGCGCGCTTTTCGCCGCAGATCACGGCCGAGGCGGGGCATATTCTCGCCGAGCTGACAGAAAATAAGTATCCCCGCGTGCTGCTGGAGCCGGACATGCATCTGTCCGTGCGCGAGGCGGACGGGCAGGTCATGCGTCCCGCCGCCGCCATGAGCTGCGGCACGGCGGATCAGATGTATCTTGCGCTGCGGCTGGCCATGTGCCGCCGTCTGCTGCCGCCGGATGCGCCGATGGTGCTCGACGACGCGCTCGTGAACTTTGACCCCGCGCGCACCCGCGCCGCCCTGCGCGTGCTGCGGGAGGAGCCGCGGCAGATCCTGCTGTTCACCTGCCGCCCGCTGACGCAGGAGGAGGAATGACCCATGTATTTTGATTCGCACGCCCATCTGGACGACGCGCATTTTGACGGCGACCGCGCGGCCATTTTGGACGATCTCAAAAACCACGGCGTGACCATGGTGATGAACGTGGGCTGCGACCTGCCGTCCTCGGAGCGGTCTGTGCGGCTGGCGGAGCAGTATCCGTTCCTCTATGCCGCCGTCGGCAGCCACCCGGACGACGCCGATCATGTGGACGGCGCCCTGCTTGCCCGCTACCGCGCCCTGTGCGCCTCGCCGCGCGTGCGCGCCATCGGCGAGATCGGGCTGGACTATCATTATGAGGACGTGCCCCGCGCGCAGCAGCGCGTGGCCTTTGAAAAGCAGCTTTCGCTGGCCGAGGAGCTCGGCCTCCCCGTCATCGTGCACGAGCGCGAGGCCCACGGCGACGCCATGGACATCCTGCGCGCCCATCCGAAGGCCTTTGGCGTGTTCCACTGCTTCTCCGGCTCGCCGGAAATGGCCCTGTGGCTCGTCGAGCGCGGGTGGTACATCGGCTTTACCGGCGTCGTGACGTTCAAAAACGCCCGCCGCGCCGTCGAGGCCGTGCAGGCCCTGCCGCTTGACCGCATCCTGATCGAGACGGACTGCCCGTATATGGCCCCGGAGCCGTACCGCGGCCGCCGCAACGACAGCCGCTATGTGCCGCTCGTTGCGGCGAAGATCGCGGCCCTGCGCGGCCTGACCCCGGAGGAAGCGGGCGCGCTGACCGCGGCCAACGCGCGGCGGCTGTTCCGCATCCCGGACGGAGAGGAGGCGAGCGCATGCGTCACGCCCTGATCACCGGCGGCAGCCGGGGCATCGGCGCGGCTGCCGTGCGCGCCTTTACGGCCGCAGGCTACGCCGTGAGCTTTTTCTATGAAAAAAACGACGCGGCGGCAGCCGCTGTCTCCGCCGAGACAGGCGCAGAGGCCGTCCGCTGCGACGTGGCCGACGCGCAGGCCGTGCTGGACGCCGTTTCGCACCTGCCGGAGACGGACGTGCTCGTGAACAACGCGGGCATCTGCCACTACGGCCTGATCTCGCAGATCACACAGGCACAGTGGGACCGGCTGTTCGCCGTGAACGTCGGCGGCATCTACCACTGCGTGAACGCCGTCCTGCCCGCCATGCTGCGCAGGCAGAGCGGCTGCATCATCAACGTCTCTTCCATGTGGGGGCAAGTCGGCGCGTCGTGCGAGGCGTGCTACTCCGCCACGAAGGGCGCGGTGCTCGCCCTGACGAAGGCGCTGGCACAGGAGCTGGGACCGTCCGGCATCCGCGTCAACTGCGTCTCGCCCGGCGTCATCCTGACGGACATGGTCGCAAACGTCGCGCCGGAGGTGCTCGCGGAGCTGGCACAGGAGGCCCCGCTCGGCAAAAACGGCACGCCGGAGGACGTGGCACGGGCCATGGTCTATCTTGCGGAGGCGGAGTTTGTCACGGGGCAGAACCTGCCGGTGAACGGCGGCTTTGTGCTCTAAGGAAGCTCTGAATCCGGAATTCCGGAAAATGGGCCTTGACGCGCTCCGTTTTCTGCGATATAGTGTAGTTGGTGCGGTAGGGCCGTACCTTTCCGAATACAGATAGAAAGTAGAGAGTTTCCCTATGACAGTGCTTCTGAAGGTCTTCACTCTGCTCGGCGGGCTTGCGTTCTTCCTCTATGGCATGAACGTGATGTCCGGCGGACTGGGTAAGCTGGCAGGCGGCTCGCTGGAGCGCTCCCTCAAGACGATGACGAAGAACCGCTTCGCGGGCATGGCGCTCGGCGCGGTCATCACCATCGCCATCCAATCCTCGTCCGCCATGACGGTCATGCTCGTCGGCCTGGTCAACTCGGGTATCATGCAGCTCGGGCAGACGATCGGCGTCATCATGGGCTCGAACATCGGCACGACGCTCACGCCGTGGATCTTGTCGTTGTCCGGCGTGAACGGCACGGGCTGGATCCAGCTGCTCAAGCCGGAGAATTTCTCCCCGATCATCGCGTTTATCGGCGTTGTGCTCATCATGATGTGCAAAAAGCCCCGCAAGCGCGACATCGGCAAGATCATGGTCGGCTTCGCCGTTCTGATGTACGGCATGACGCTCATGGGAAGCTCCGTTTCCGGCCTGGAGAATTCCGCCGCCTTTACGAGCATCCTGACGGCGTTTGAGAACCCGCTGCTCGGCGTGCTCGTCGGCGCGGTCGTCACGGGCGTGATCCAGTCCTCCGCCGCCTCCGTCGGCATTCTGCAGACGCTGGCCGCCACGGGCCAGATCTCCTATGGCGTTGCCATTCCGATCATCATGGGTCAGAACATCGGCACCTGCGTCACGGCGCTCATCTCGTCCATCGGCGTCAACAAGAACGCCCGCAAGGTTGCCGTCGTGCACATCACGTTCAACCTCATCGGCACGGTGGTGTGCCTGTGCCTGTTCTACGGTCTGCACGCCATCTTCCATTTCGCCTTTGTGGCCACGCCGATCAACGCCGTCGGCATTTCGGCCGTGCACACGATTTTCAATGTCTTCACCACGGCGCTGCTGTGCCCGTTCACGAAGCAGCTCGAGCGCTTCGCCAATTTTGTCATCCGTCCCTCCAAGAAGGAGGAAACCTACGCCTTCCTCGACGAGCGCCTGCTCGGCACGCCGTCTATCGCTGTCGGCGAGGCCAGTGACATGACGGTCAAAATGGCAACCCTTGCCCGCACGACCATTCTTTCCGCCATCAACATCTGCCAGCGCTACGACCAGAAGGTGGCAGACGAAATTCTGAAGCACGAGGACGAGCTGGACCTCTACGAGGACAAGCTCGGTACCTTCCTCGTCAAGCTCTCAAGCCGCTCGCTGTCCATCGCGGACTCGCGGAAGGTTTCGAACATGCTGCACACCATCGGCGATTTCGAGCGTCTGGGCGACCACGCCGTCAACCTGCGCAAGACGGCTGAGGAGATCCACGACAAGCACATCGTCTTCTCCGAGGATGCCGCTGCGGAGCTGCAGAACCTGACGAACGCCCTGACCGAAATTCTGGAGCTGACCATCGATGCCTTCCGCGAGCACAACCTCGAAATGGCGCGCCACGTTGAGCCGCTGGAGCAGGTCATCGACTGCCTGATCTCCGCCGCCAAGTCGACGCACGTCGAGCGCCTGCAGAGCGGCAAGTGCACGATCCAGAACGGCTTCGTGCTCAATGACCTGCTGACGAACTACGAGCGCGTGTCCGACCACTGCTCGAACATCGCCGTCTCCCTTATCGAGACGAGCGCGGGCAGCTTCGACACGCACGAGTACCTCACCGAGGTCAAGGAGGGCGGCAGCAAGGACTATACCGACCTCTACCACGCCTATACAAAGAAGTACGCGCTGCAGTAAGCGCACAGCACCGGGACACGCCGCAAGACGTGCCCCGGTTTTGTTATGCGATATACTGCCGTAAGGGCGGGGACAGCCGGACCCTGGCGAATCCGCAGGTGCCTGCATGAGATTCCCACGTCGCTTCGCTCCTCGGAATGACACGGGAGGGCGGCACTCGCAAGCTCGGCGCTGCGCCCCTCCGAATGGGAAAGGCCCCCAAGTTTGTCATTGCGAGCCTTGCGGAGCAAGGCGCGGCAATCTCGCAGTACCGGCCGGAGCACGGGAAAGCCCCGGCGAAGTCGAAGGTGCCTACCTGAGATTGCCGCGTCGGGCTTGCGCCCTCCTCGCAATGACACGGGAGGGAGGCGATTGCAAGCTTGCCAATGCGCCCCTCCGGATGTAGCTGGCCCCCAGATTTGTCATTGCGAGGCTCCGCAGGAGCCGCGGCGCAGGCCTTCCCGCAGGGAAAGGCCGAGAGCCATCGCCATATCAGCGCCGTTTCCTCCATTTCCCATCTTTTCCGCACTTTTTGCAGGATGTTAAACGTTTTCGTCATGGTGCACAAATTATGGGTCCACTTTTTGGCGGTTCAATGCATTGCAGAGCGCGGCAGGATATGCTACAATTTATGGTATTAAGGTAGGCGCCGCTACTCCACCCCGTTAGCGGCGGACCGCCGGATAAGGAGGAATCACCCACCGCAGGCTTGCGGTGCGGCAGTGTGGAGACCTGCCGTAATGCATCCGCGCTTCGCGCGCCGATGTGAGGTCCGGGCAAGCGGAGGCTCCCGGATCAGAGCCGGTAGCATGGCAAATGTTACGCTGAAAAACATCAAAAAGATCTACCCCAACGCCGACACGAAGAAGAAAAAGAAGAAGAAGGAGCACACCTCTGACGAGCCGAAGGCCAATCTTCAGATCACGGACGAAGGCGTCGTCGCCGTTCAGGAATTCAGCCTGGACATCGCGGACCGTGAGTTCATCGTTCTCGTCGGCCCGTCCGGCTGCGGCAAGTCCACGACGCTCCGCATGATCGCCGGTCTGGAAGAGATCACGGACGGCGAATTGTACATCGGCGACCGTCTGGTGAACGACGTGGCCCCGAAGGACCGCGACATCGCCATGGTCTTCCAGAACTATGCTCTGTACCCCCACATGACCGTGTATGAAAACATGGCATTCTCCCTGAAGCTGAAGAAGGTCCCGAAGCAGGAGATCGACAAGAAGGTCCGCGAGGCCGCCGAAATTCTCGGCATCACGGAATACCTCGACCGCAAGCCGAAGGCCCTGTCCGGCGGCCAGCGCCAGCGCGTCGCCATCGGCCGCGCCATCGTCCGCAATCCGCAGGTCCTGCTGATGGACGAGCCGCTGTCCAACCTCGACGCCAAGCTCCGCAACCAGATGCGCTCGGCGACCGCATCGTCATCATGCGCGACGGCTTCATCCAGCAGATCGGCACCCCGCAGGAGGTCTTCAACCATCCGAAGAACCTGTTCGTCGCGGGCTTCATCGGCACGCCGCAGATGAACTTCTTCCCGGACGCCAAGCTGACCGTGAAGGACGGCAAGTACGTCGTCGAGCTGCTCGGCAAGTCCATCGTCCTGCCGGAAGACAAGCAGGCCGCCCTGCGCGCCCGCAAGCAGCCGGAAGGCACCGTCACCGTCGGTGTCCGTCCCGTGCACCTCTCCCTGCATCAGGAGGGCTTCCCCGCAACGATCGACGTCTCCGAGATGATGGGCAGCGAGATGCACCTGCATATGACCGTCTCCGGCCACGATGTCATCGCCGTCATCCCGACGGCCGGCCTCAGCCTCGACGATGTCCGCGCAGGCGGCACGGCGCACTTCACGTTCGATCCGGAGCTTATGCACCTGTTCGATCCGAAGACGGAAGAGAACCTCTTCCCCGTGGAAAACAGCAAGGCAAAGGTCTGATCCAGGCCATCCCCAGGCGGGCGGCTCATGCCGCCCGCTTGAGCTTGTCAAAAAAAGATTTTTGACAAGCTCTCAAACGAGACCCGTTTCACTGGGCTCTCGTTTGAAAGGGCTGCGGCTCGCGGCATCGCACGAAGGGCACGCCCTTCGCACGTTTGCGAGCCGAGCGGTATTTTCTCCGACGTACACGCCGCCGGAGAAAATGATTTTTACTTTCTTTGCGCTTGCGAGCGCAAACTCTGCGAGGCTTTTCTTCCCTCCGAAACCTTCGGCTGGGCAGGTTTTTTGACAGTCCGAAGCGGGCGGCTCATGCCGCCCGCTTTTGGTATGCATCAGCAGGGGATCGATAGAGCGTTGCAGGGGAGCGGCATACCGCTCCCCTGCAATGGCGGCGGCATTTATCGGGCCGTAAAAATAATTCTTTACTTTTTCGCCGTTTTCCTGTAGACTAGAGAGGTTCGGCAGAAGTCTGGCAAGGGAGGGACGGCCATGCGGGTGAAACGGCTGACGCGCTGCGCGCTGCTGACCGCCATTGCGCTGACGATCTTCGTGCTTGAAGCGCAGATCCCCATTCCCTTCCCCGTGCCGGGCATGAAGCTCGGCCTGAGCAACATCATCACGCTCTTCGCGCTGTTTTCCTTCGGCTGGAAGGACGCGCTTGCCATCGTCGTTATCCGCATCCTGCTCGGCAATCTGGCCTCCGGTCAGGTCATGGCGCTGCTGTATTCGCTGGGCGGCGGCCTTCTGAGCTTTGCCGGGATGGCGCTGCTGCGCCGCATCCTGACGGCAAAGCAGGTCTGGGTCGCAGGCGCGGCCGGAGGACTTCTGCACAATCTGGGCCAGATGGCCGTGGCGCTTGCCGTAACGCGGACGCCCGGTCTGCTGGTCTGGCTGCCGGTCCTGCTGTTATGCGGGCTGGGGACCGGGCTGTTTACCGGGCTGTGCGCGCAGCTTCTGCTGCGGCGCAGGCTCATTTCGGACAAAGGAGATACCCACGATGAATCCCAGAAAAAATGACTTTGAACGCGCCGTTTCCCTGCTGCATCGGGATGGCTACACCTGCGTGCTGTGCGACCGCGACCGTGTGCTGACCAGCCGCGAGCACGGGCTCACGCCGCTCATCCGCCTGCTGGACACGAACGAATCGCTGCAGGATATGGCTGCCGCCGATCGCCTGATCGGCCGTGCCGCCGCGCTGCTGCTGCTTGCCGCGGGCGTGAAGGCCGTGTATGGCGAGGTCATGAGCGAGGACGCCCATCGTCTTCTGTCCGATGCCGGGCTCTGCGTGGAGTACGGCACGCTCGTACCGGAAATTCTGAACCGCGCCGGGACCGCCCCCTGCCCGATGGAGCAGGCCGCCGCGGCCGTGACCGATCCGGCAGAAGCCCTGCCCGTCCTGCGGAAGGCCATGCAGGAGCTGCAGAAGCAATAAAACAGAAAAGTAATGGCGCAGGGACGTGCTCCCCTGCGCCTCAGACTGTCAAAAAAACTGCTTAGCCGAAAGTTTCGGAGGGAAGGATAGTGTGAAAGGAAACCGTCAGGGTTTCCTTTCGCGTTCAATAACCCGCCGCAGCG
>ERZ1673695.1360-NODE-1360-length-25599-cov-276.274311_pt1 | contig 25599 bp, 19 predicted proteins | sample MGYA00580225_ERZ1673695 | MGnify/ENA primary metagenome ERZ1673695 (study PRJEB41218, sample SAMN15661739) | gut metagenome | host: Homo sapiens | place: Canada: London | collected 2015-08-20/2019-03-30 | study: EMG produced TPA metagenomics assembly of... | reverse complement strand
ATTTGCTGTATATTCCTTGAAATATGCTCGCATTTGAGCCGCTAAATTATCATTTTCCTACGAAGGGAGGGACGAAAATGGACAAGGAAACATTGATCAGAATTGCCGAAGAACTTCACCAGGGAGCTTTCGACGCAAAAGCCTACTACCTGATCATGCAGCAGTATCGGAAGAACCAACGTAATTATGCCGAAGAGATGAAGGTTTCGCCAGCATTCTACCATACAGTCTATGATGCTCTGATGAAAGCCTGTTTCATGGAGATTGCCAAACTGTATGATACCTCGAATGGTGTCGTGTCCATTGGAACCCTCCTTGTTAAATGCGAGGGAAATCAAGACCTTTTCCCGAAGTACAGAGAAACTTTGACGGTGGATCATGACGGAACAACCTTTTTCTACCCGATCCCATATCAGCACCAACTCAAGCCGCAAGAGGAATGCTTTTTTAAGGATCGGGTTGAGGCAGATAGAAAACTCTTCGCCGCGTTTGATATTCCTGATGCGGACAATGTTCCTGTTCGGGTGGATTTGACTTTTCCAGAATTTTTAGACCTATATCAGAAGCGGTTCAACGGACTGAGTAAAAAGAGAGATAACATCCGAATGCAGAGAAACAAACTCTATGCCCACAACGATGAGAAGCGCATCGTGAACAGTGAAAACCTTCCGAATCGTTACCCTATTTCCTATCCGGACGTTCAGGAAATGATAGACTTTGCGCTTGATTGTACGGGCTTGATTCTTGGTATTCTCACAGATGTAAACCACGCAACTCAATACTCAAATATAGATGACTGGGAAGGTACACTCATGCTGGCACGTCTGGGTTTGAAGTATCAGGAGTACGACTTCCAGCAAAGTGAAAAAGCCTTTGAAGCAGAAATGCAGAGGCAGTTAGGGGGAAATGATAATGGCGAACTTCAATGAGCATTCTCTTGAAATGTCCATCATGGATTTGTTTCAAGATGAAGGGTATATCTATTTGAATGGTGAGCAGATCCACCGTGAACGCTCTGAGGTTCTGCTTATCGACGATCTGCGGAAATACCTCCTGAACAGGTATGCCTCAGAGGGACTTACCCCAAGCGAAGTTGATAGCATCATCCTTCGCCTGAGGTCTATTTCCGGCACGATCTACGAAGCAAACAAAGCAGTCTGCAAAATGATTTGTGACGGCTTCATCTTCAACCGTGAGGATCACACAAAGAAAGACATTTTCATTGAGCTGATTGACTTTGATGAGCCAGAGAAAAACGTGTTCAAGATCGTCAATCAATTTGAAATTGAAGGCATCAACAACCAGCTACGCATACCGGACGGGATTGTCTTCATCAACGGCATTCCTGTTGTTGTGCTTGAGTTCAAGAGCGCAGTCAAAGAAAACACAACGATCATGGACGCCTATACTCAGCTTACCGTGCGTTATCGCCGTGATATTCCTGAACTCTTCAAGTATAACGCCTTCATCGTCATAAGCGATGGTGCAAATAATAAATACGGTTCCTTCTTCTCCCCGTATGACTTCTTCTATGCGTGGAGAAAGATTGAAGCTGACGATAAGGAATTGGACGGCATCAATTCCCTTGTAACTATGGTGAGTGGACTGTTCCGCAAAGAACGGCTTTTGGCAGTCATCAAGGATTTTGTCTATTTCCCTGATAGCTCGGACAAAGACCTCAAAATCGTCTGCCGCTATCCTCAGTATTTTGCTGCGGTCAAGCTGTTTGAGAATATCAAGGCACATCTCAGACCGGAGGGGGACGGCAAGGGCGGCACATACTTCGGCGCGACAGGCTGCGGAAAAAGCTATACTATGCTCTTCCTCACAAGAATGCTTATGAAGAGTACCTTCTTCCATAGCCCTACAATCCTGATTATTACCGACCGAACGGATTTGGATGACCAGCTCTCAAAGCAGTTTGTAGCATCCAAGAAGTACATTGGTGACGAAACCGTTGTGAGCATTGATTCCCGCGAAAAGCTGCGTCAGGAACTTCAAGGCAGGGCAAGCGGTGGGGTGTACATGACCACCATCCAAAAGTTCACCGAGGACTTGGAGCTTCTGACGGATAGAGCGAATGTGATCTGCATATCCGATGAAGCACACCGTAGTCAGATAAACCTCGATCAGAAAGTCAAGGTCACTGCCGAAGGTGTAGAGCGAAGCTATGGATTCGCAAAGTACCTACACGATTCTCTCCCCAATGCTACCTATGTCGGTTTCACCGGCACGCCCGTAGATGGCACGATTGAAGTCTTCGGTCCGGTTGTCGATGCCTACACAATGACAGAGGCGGTCAAAGACGGTATCACAGTCAACCTTGTCTACGACGGACGCGCTGCACGGGTCACTCTTGATCAGGCAAAGGTTCGGGAAATTGAAGATTATTATGACCGCTGTGCTGTTGAAGGTGCAAATGAGCATCAGATTGAGGAAAGCCAGAAGGCGGTTGCTCATATTGATGCGATCATCGGTGATCCTGACCGACTTCACGCAGTTGCGGAGGACTTCATTAACCACTATGAGACCCGCGTTGCCGAAGGAGCTACCGTTGCAGGAAAAGCAATGTTTGTCTGCTCTAATCGCAAGATTGCATACGCTTTTTATCAGATTATAGTTGGAATGAGACCGGAATGGGCAGAGAAAAAGGTTTGCCCTGACGGGGTTCAACTGACGGAAAAAGAGAAAAAGGAACTCAAACCCATCGAGAAGATCAAGCTCATCATGACGCGAAATAAAGATGATGAGCCTGAGCTTTATGAAATGCTGGGAACGAAAGATGATCGCAAGGAGTTTGACCGTCAGTTTAAGAACGTTAAATCAAACTTCAAAATTGCCATCGTTGTTGATATGTGGCTTACCGGCTTCGACGTACCGGCACTCGACACAATCTACATCGACAAGCCCATCCAGCAGCACAGCCTTATCCAGACGATTTCCCGCGTCAACCGCGTCTATACCGGCAAGGACAAGGGCTTGATCGTGGACTACATCGGCATTAAGAAAAACATGAATCTCGCCCTCAAGAAATACACCAACTTTGAGAGCGATGAGTTTGAAGGCGTCGAGCAGTCTATCACGATTGTTAAAGACCAGCTCGATGTCTTGGCTCAGATGTTCCACAACTTCAATAGCACGGATTACTTCAACGGCTCACCGAAAGAGCAGCTTGCTTGCCTCAATCAGGCTGTTGAGTATGTACAGCTCACGGAAGATTTGGAAACTCGCTTTATGGCGGCAGTCAAACGCATGAAACAAGCGTTCAACCTATGCAGTTCAAGTGAGGCTATCTCTGATAAAGAAAAGGACTATCTGCACTTCTACTGTGCTGTGCGCTCTATTCTTTTCAAACTCACAAAGGGTGATGCCCCTGACATTTCACAAATGAATGCCCGTGTCCGTGAACTTCTTGAAGGTGCAATTCAATCTGATGGTATAGAGGAATTGTTTGAAACGGGAAAGCATATCTCTGTTGATATTTTCAGTGACGAGTATCTGGATAAGATCAACGCGATCCAATTACCGAACACTAAAATCAAGGTATTGCAGCGGCTTCTCTCTCAGGCGATTGATGAGTATAAAAAGGTCAACCGCATTATGGGCATGGAGTTCTCAGACCGCCTCAAACGGGTTGTTGATGAGTACAACAATCGCCGTCGTGATGAGGCTTTTGCTAATGAAGTCCTTGACGATGTGGCGGAGCAGCTTGCGAAGCTCCTTGAAGAACTCAAAAAGGAAAAAGACTCCTTCAAGGGCATGGGAATTGACTACGAGGAAAAAGCCTTTTATGACATTCTCAAGGCGGTTGCCAAGAAGTATGAGTTCGAGTACCCGGACGATAAGATGATTGAATTGTCAAAGCGGATTAAGATTATTGTCGATGACAAAGCTAAATACACCGACTGGTCTACCCGTGATGACATTAAGGCAAATCTGCAAGTTGACCTCATACTGCTACTGGATGAATTTGACTATCCCCCCGTAACCATTGATGATGTCTACAAGGAGGTTCTGGAACAAGCTGAAAACTTCAAAAAGTACGCTCAATAACCCGCGTTCCATCGAAAGGAGTAGATCATGGGCAATTCAGTCATGTTGAATGGCGTCGAATATGCCGGAGAACAGATTGCCTACAAAGACAGCACTTATGAACTTGTGTCAAAGGTAGCATATCTGATCGGCGTCCCGCTCCGTATTTTTCAAAATGAACACGAGCCGCCGAAGATAGAGATATACGACCGGCTTGAACAGGATAAAAATGCCCGTATCATTCGCAATCTCTGTATCATCCGCACCGCCATTGAGCGCAACTACCGGAAAATAAATGACATCATGCGGATGGAGTATCGAGGGCTGCTTTCAATGCCAGAGATCATCCCGGCTTCCAGTATGCAGCAGCTTTCAAACGACGGAATCAGCTTTATCAAAAAGTCGAGTACAAAGCTCTGCCACCACATTATCGAGATCAACCGGCTGATTTCAGACCGCATTAACAACTGCAAAAGCCTCTTTCCAATCTGGATTAACTGGGCGTACATAAAAGAGCTGTTCATCATGCCAAACGGCTTGACAGAGGACGGAACGAAAGATGCTGCGGACATCTATTACGCAAGTCTCTCCTACTACCCCTATCAAATGTACATCAACTGGGTACCGATGGACGAGGGTAATGTCCTCTATAATGATAAGAAGTTTGCTACCCTGCTTTATCAATGGCATTGCGACGCCTTCACGGAATACAGTAAAGTCTCTGATGCAGGGGCTTTTGTAAAAAACAATATCTACGACTTCATAGATGACAGCGAGAAAACCGTATTGGTAGTGGACTGCGAAAACTCTGACCCGTACAAGCTGTGCGCCACGCTAAAAAATCTTGATTATGAGGTCATGCAGAAGATTACGGCGATCATTCTCTTTGATGACGTACACACCGCTACGGCATGGCGGATTCTTGAAAACTACACCCGCATCCCCGTTGAACATATCATGATTGAGCGGATCAAGCAGAACAAATCACTGGTAGACATCAAGCTCACCGCAAGAGCCTGTCAGGAACACTACCAGAAGCAAGTGGATTCCTTCGTCATCGTCTCAAGCGATTCCGACTACTGGGGGCTGATCTCTTCCTTACCGGATGCCAGATTCCTTGTCATGATTGAGCGGGAAAAATGCGGACCGGATATGAAGGCAGCACTTGCAGAATCCGGGATATTCTACTGCTATCTGGATGACTTCTACTCCGGCAACAGCGAGGACATCAAGAAAAACGCACTGTTCAAGGAGATGTACCGCTGGATTGACAACTCCGTTCACCTGAACGTCAACGATATGTTTGATGCAGCTCTGCGAAACACGAGGATCGAAATGTCTCCCGCAGAGCGGCGGCAGTTCTATGAGAAGCACATCAAGCACATGACGCTGACCATCGACGAGAACGGAAACGTCAGCATTGAACTGAAACGCGGATAGCCTTGGTTTCTATTCCGGGAGGAATGTGGATGGACAACAGATTCTATTTTGGATTCAATACATCGGAGGAACGGAAAAAGCGCAGAAAAGCAGAGCTGTACTCCATGAGTGAGCAAGTCAGCACCTTCTTTTGGGATGAAGCCCCGCAGCATGGATTGGAAATGCGTGAGGGGCAGCAGGATATGTCCTTTGAGATTGTGGACGCCCTCATAAACGATCAGCATTTTGCGATTGAAGCTGGCGTGGGCATTGGCAAGTCCTTTGGCTATCTTGTGCCGGTGCTGCTGTACAGCAAACGCATGAACAAGCCGGTTATCATCGCAACCTCGACCATTGCGCTTCAAGAACAGCTCTGGCGCGATGTCCACGCGGTAATGCCCCTTCTTGGGCTGAACAGAGATGTCATCCTCGCAAAAGGACAGACCCATTATCTCTGCAACAAACGCGCAGATGAGTATATGTGTGACCCGAAAGCAGACCCACCGGACGCGCTCAAAGAAGGAATCAAGCAAGGGTATGAGGAACGCAAGGATTTCCCGGAGGTTTTGCCGCAAGGCGTCTGGGACAAGGTAAACGTGCAGCGGTTCAGCATGAAGAATTGCGGCTCCTGTGAAAAGAAGTGCAAATATTACAAAGTCCGCGCAGCATTAAAGTTTACGGATGGAGTGGTACTGTGCAATCAGGATTTTCTAACCCAGCATCTCATGAAACTCCGGCGCGGTCAGGACGGGCTGATTAACGCCGCCGCTGATCTGCTTGTCGTGGATGAAGCACACAACTTGGATGATAAGGTGCGGAGTGCCACAACGGAACGTTTCGGACAGGGTATGCTCTTTGGGATGATCAAGAGTGCATTCTATGAGCTGCGATCCTCTGACCAGAGCAGTGTGTCCGGTGAAAAGCGAGAGGCAGAGAGCGCAATCATCGCCTTCTATAACTGCCTGAAAGCACAAGTCCAAAAGCAGATCAACGAGGCAGAGCAGGATATGCGCTACGCTGACCGCTTTTTCTTCGACAACAATGGCAGTGCGATTGAACTGCTTACCGAGATGAACGCCGCCATACACAACCTTTCGTCCAGCATTCAGATTTATTCCAGCATGGATTTCAGAAACAACCGTTCCTTTGCTGCCTCTGATGATCTGGATGCCGTCAGCGAGTCCCTTTCAGAGCTTCTTGACCGGATAGATGATATGCTGATCTGGATTGAGCAGCACGGCAGCAACACGGAACTCGTCTATTGCCCTAAAAACACAAAAGAAATTGTGAGCCGCCTATACTTCAATGGTGATGAAAGAACCATCTTGACCTCTGCCACGCTGACGAACGCCACGAGCGGGTCTCTGGAAGAACAGTATTCTTACTTTATCAGCAATACCGGCTTTCCCGCTGGTGATCGCGGCTGCTTATCCGAGCCAAAGCCTTCCCCATATCCATACGATGAACACGCCATGATCTACTATTGCGACGATCTCCCGCACCCGACCAGAGAACATGAAGCCTTCATTGAAAAGGGCGTGGAGCGGCTGCTTGAGATCCTGAGCATTTCCAACGGAAAGGCACTCGTGCTGTTTACGGCAAAGACCGACATGGAAGAGGTCTACTCCATTCTCAGTGAGAAAAATCTTCCGTACAAAATCCTGATGCAGCAGCCGGGATCGTCGCAGGACAAGGTGCTGAATGAGTTTAAGGAAGATACGAACTCCGTGCTTCTGGGGACGGGTGCATATTGGGAAGGTATCAGCATTGAAGGAAAAAGCCTTTCCAATGTCATCATTTTCCGGCTTCCGTTCCCTGTCCCCGATCCGATTATCGAGTATAAGTGTTCCGTCGCAAAGGATGCTCTGATGGATGTCCGCGTTCCCGAAATGATTATCAAGCTCAAGCAAGGTATCGGGCGATTGATCCGCAATTTCACAGACACCGGCATTGTCTGCATTATCGACCGAAGACTGCGGGACGAGCCGCCGGAACGCTATCATGACATTACATGGGACTCCCTGCCTATCAAAAATCGGACAAGCAGTTTGGACGAACTTAGGAAGTTTTACGAAGGTCTGCCCTCAGCCAAGGAATGATGATACAAACGGCAGTCTCTTCGGAAACATAGAGCAGCCCCCCAAAAAACGACAATCAGAAAACGGAGGTGTATCATGTTGTACAATGAAAATCTGCACGAAGAAGAACAACATCTGATCCAGCAGATTGCCGAGCAAACAGAGAGAGGAAAAATCGACTGGGAACTAACAGAGTACAATCCGCTGTCCTTTCTGAATGAGGACAAGATAGACAAGAACCCAGCAGTAATCTGTCAGTCCTTCTCCTTTGAAGCGATCATCGGCGGATCCCGTTACGAGCTTGATGTCATGGAGAATATTGATGTGCCGTCCGGTATGGGAGACTACACCATAACCTTGACGCGGGATGAAACCGAAAATTATCTTAAAATTGAGGATGCGCTTTCCTTTGACTGTGACCGCTATGAATGCACACCGGAGGAAGTCGCAGAGCGATTTGCGGACAGCCCCATTGTCCGTCTCTGCAACGCCATCATTCCTGCCACGCTTGGGCAGGAGGATTTAGAAGAGGTCTTCACATGGGCAAGGTTTTTCAACGAGACTGGCATTTCTGCAAAGCTGATGAATCATCCGCTGACCAAGCTCTGTGAAAAGCTGTTCGACGAACACCGTCTGATGGACTTCCATCGCTGCGTCTTGGATGTGGACTATCGAAAGCTGCTCCTAAATGAACTGGCTCATAACTAAGACACGGAAAAACGCCCCCGACACTGTGCCAGACGCACAGTGCCGGGGGCGTTCCCGTTTCCAGCGATTTATTTTTCCCTCGGCAATGGACTGTCCATAAGGTGACACTTTCCGTTTTGCGAAGCCGCGAAAATTCGATGTGTTCCGTGGAGATGTTCACTGGGCAGCATACGCCGTACACGTTTCCAATAATCACCGAGTAGTGCAATGTGTATTCACTATCGGGAAATACTTCACGGTTTTCACAACTCTTGATTCAGGAGTGGGATTTTTGCCTTATTCCCGCGTGACATCAAGGGAAACCGGATTGATAACGATGATAGATTTGCCCTTTTTGTGGGCATATCTCACGGTGTTCCCGGTACCGCTGGGGCATCCATTCCATACTGCGAGAATATAATCGGCGTGATCGACCATGTACCGATTTCTCTTGTCCATGCAGTCCGACGTGTACTCCCGTTGCAGCATGGTCTCCTTGTCACACTTTGCCGCGATATTATAATACCGTTCCCGTGAAGCCACAGACCATTTGATCGCTTGTGTCTCACAAGGGATTGCACTTTCCAGAGTAATGTGAGGGTATTTTGATTTCAAATCGAGTACAATTTCCGCAGCGTACATATCGACGCCAAGAGCCATGCCGGTAATAAAATGCGTGACGCCCTCGTTCTCGATGAGTGCTACAATCTGATCCCGCATAACAGACTTCAAAGAAGTACAACGCTTATCGGATTCATCAAAGCCGAACGGAAGACTCTGCGGTCTATGACCGGTAAACGCACAAGTCTTGCCTTGAACGGATTGCTTTTCAGCTTTTTGAGCAGACTTTCTAAACTCAATAATGCGCGACATGACACCCCTTCTTTCACTCTTTTGGTAGGTAACTCCATTCTATCACCCTCATCACGGACAGTCAACGCATTGTCGTTAGTAAAATCAACGACGGCGTACCGTGGATAATGACACCGCCGTTAGGTACACTAAATGCAAAGGTGGTGAGGCTATGCGAGAGAAGAAGGACATCAATATTGAAATCGGCGGCAATATTCAAGTGGCAAGAGAACAGGCGGGCTATACGCAGGACACGCTCTCAGAAATGCTTGGCATGACGCCGAATCACCTGAGCGCTATTGAGCGTGGTGCTTCCGGTATTTCTCTTGAAGCCTTGCAGCGTCTTTGCCGTTTGCTGGGCGTCAGTGCGGACCGAATTATCTTTGGGACCGATGAGCCAGAAGCGGAAGCCCTTGCGCTTGCCAGACGTATTTCGGATATAAAGCCGGAATACCGGCAACAGGTTCAAGAGCTGCTGTCCGCTATTTTGAATATGTCATAAAAAAAGAGCCTCTGCCGACACCCAAAACGGGCATCGACAGAGGCTCTTGGTTCGTTTTCCGGGCATTCAAACAAGTGCCGAAATCGACACTTATTTCCGCGCTAAAGATGAAACCACGCAGGGAATACAATCACTTAGGCTGGTCAATTTGCGCCGCTCTGAGGCTTGCAATCACAGGCTATTTCGACCCCTAACTGTCTACACTGCGATGCCTTGCGGGAGAAGTGCGGACAGGCAATGAGATCCGCACGGAAGCTCTGCTTGCAGCTATGGACGCAGCGGACGCAGAAGCGGTTATACTTCCGGCGTCCGCTATCTCCGATGAAGAACGACCACTCCTGCCGCCATTTCTGACTTCTGCTCACAGCTCAATCTCTCCTTTGTGCTTTTTGGGAGGGCAGCATTCCTTCTGCTTTTCAGCCTTTGCAGACTTGAGCCTGTCCATGATGGAGGACTTTTCGCCCCTTTCGGGGGCTTTGACCTCTGCGGTCTTGTCCTCCTTCGGACCGTTGTTGATGATCCCGTCAATCATGCCGTAGTCATCCTCCATCGACATCTCCGCTGCCTTGAGGTAGTTTTCCTTCTCAAGTGCCGCCATCCAGCTTTCCTTGCTGATACCGAGCATTCCGCCCTTTGCCGCATGATCGGCAATCTCCTTGGCATCCACGCACAAGCCCTCGGTGTTATCGGAATAAAGACGGTAAACCTCGCAGCCCTTCTCCAAAGCCTTCTCAGCCGCCTCCTGACCGGCGGGAAGAACGCCAGCCCATGCGTAGCCGTAGTCCTTCATATCCTGAACGGAGAGCGCGGGATCGGGCATTTCCGGCACTTCCTTGACCTCAAGGTCGAGAAGGCGGAGCGTGTCATCGTCAAAGCCGTTGTAGACATCATCAAGGACGAGCTTGCCGCGCTCATCGACGATGATGCAAGCCGCCTCATCGCCGTAGGTGTCATGCTCCATCAGATAAAAGCTGTGACCGCCGACTTCGTGCTGGTCAATGGTGTGCCACGTCCCGATGTGACCGGCAACCGTCAGACCGGAGGTGTCGGCATTCATCTCAAAGTCCTTCTGCTCGGTAGCTTCCTGCTTCTGCTGCTCCTTCGAGATCATGGGGATCGCAACAATCTTATCGCCCAACTTAACAAACTGCTCCGGAACTTTGAAGAGGTCGGAGAACTTCTGCATCTGCTCTACGGTCAGAGAACCGAAGCTGTCATCCGTCAAGCCGACTACCAAGAATGTTCCGGCAACAACGTCGTAGATGTCACCGTCCTCATCACGCAGAGCGCGGTTCAGGGGCAGACCTTCCAGCTTGCCTTCCTCGTTGCAGACTAAGGCAACCGGGTCTTCGTAGGGATAAATTGCCTCGATGTAGCCGCCGACCTCATGCTGCAAGGACTCCAGACCGGAGTCAATCTCCTTCACATAAGGCTCCTTTCCCGGCTCAACGACGAGAACGGCGATGGTGCTGTCACGCTCGGCGGCTTCCCCTGAGCCGGTAATCCGGTATTCATCGGGAATATCATCAAGCTCCCCGTTAAACTGCCTGTCCCAGCGTTCGCTTGCGACACGGACATAGCCCTCATCGGTGAAGCGTCCCTGCTCATCCATCGCAATGTCGCGCCCATAGCGTTCATAGTCGATGTAATTTGCCAGAGGACCGAGATCCTTTTCAGAGTAGATACCGGCTTCGTGTGCGTAATAATAGCCGAGGTCGGATTCGTCGTTGATACCGGGCATGATGTCGTAGCAGTCCAGATTGAACGTCAGGTTGATGAGATCGTCGATGTCGCTGACCTCATCGCAGCCAGCCTCCATAATGGCAACGAGCTTTTCCTGATCGCTCAGGGAAAGCTCGTCAATCAAAGCGGCAAGGTAGTTGAGCTTATCAAGGCTCTCGTACTCGCCAAGCATCTTCTGAACGCCGTAGATCGGGCATTCGTAGTCGGTGATAAACCACTCTTCGTAGGGCTGACCGAACTCATCCTGCTTGCCGATCCCGATGCGCTCAAAGACCTTCTGCATCTCTTCCTCGGTGGTGGGTAGCTTCACCCACTCACCGACCAGCATACCCTCGTTGTACTTGCCAAGGTTCGTGACGAAGGCTTCAAAATCACCGTCTAATACGGGCATAGGCATCCTCCTTTCAGTCATCCATCATGCCGTCCGGCATGATATACAGTTCCTCAAACTCCGTGTCGGTCATGGCTTCGAGCTTCCGGACGGTCTTATACATCAGCTCTGCGATCTCGCCGTCCATGTCGTTCAGGGTGACGCTCTTCATATCGTCGATCAGCCGCTTCCGGCTGGACGTGTTGAAGCAGCACATCAGGTTGATTTCTTCCACGGTAAAGTTTTTCATATCAGAGTTCCATATCCTTTCCTTTGTTTTTTTGCGGCTTCGGTGTGTGGGGCGGCTGTGCCTTCTGTGCGGATTTCAGCTTGTCACGGATGGATTCACGGGCAGCGGGCTTCTTCGGGATGGTGTCGTAGATGGCAGTTCTGGCATCCTCCACATAGGCGCGGATATACTGGATGCTTTCCGAAAAGCGGATGGGGCGGTTCTTGTCCTCGATGTTGGTCAGCCGGACTTCATCAGCGGCAAAATCAACCGCGTCGATTCTGCACTTGATCCCATCCACATTCAGCGTCGCGCCGACAGGAATGTAATCTGCGGCTTTGAGTTCCTTGAAGGTCTCGCCGTCCTTGCTGAGAAAGACATCCGCGCCGGACTGCCAGAGCTTCTTTGATGCAGCTACCCATGCAGTTTCACGGAAGCCAGTCACCGGCATGGATGGCTTGCCGCGCACCTTCTTTTCAAGGAGTTTTGTGCCGAGAAGCGGCGCGGCTTTCTTTGCGTCCTTGCCGTACAGCTCAAAATAGCCGTTCTGAGCAAAGCAGACCAGCGCGTCCGGATGAGCCTTTTTGACTGCCTCATATTTGCGGAGTTCTGCGACGGGGAGCGGCGAAAGCACCTCTGTCCTCTCCGCCTCCGGCAGTCTGTCACGGCGGGTTTTCTGCTTGGACAGCACTTCCACCAGAGCATCCGCGTCCTTCGGGAGCGTCTGGTGGGTTTTGACGCCGCCATGCTCACCGACCAGAGCCATTGCTGCATCGAAGCTGCTGCGGCAGGGTGCATCCAGCACAAAGCCATCTGCGAAGGTCAGCCGGTCATGATCCGGCGCAACCGAGTTCTGCGCCACATTTGCCGCCTGTTCCCGGTAGTTGATCTCAAAGACATCTCCGAAGACCTTGCCGCGCTTGAGGGTTTTCGGGATAATGACACGGGCAACGCACTCGTCGTAGGTCTGCTCCGCATAAAAACGGAAGGTGTTGTGATCTCGCGTTCCCTGAATAAAGACCTGATTTTCGTTGAGACAGTGCGTTCCGTGCGGACGGCAGAACCACATCAGCGTCTTGTCTTCGGGATTCTGGCTTTCGGCGGCGCGGCGGATGATGCGCTTGTCGATGTCGAAGTCTTCCTTGTAGCTGTCTACATGACTGTCCACGAGCTTCTGCAGCTCCGCAACGATGTCAACGTCTGTGTATTTCTTCATGCGTCTCCTTTCTCACAACTCCATGTCGTGCGTTTTGGATTTGACCGGAGACTTCTTCTCCGGCTGCGGTTTTGCGGCAGCTTTGAGCTGATCGCGGATGGAGGGCTTTTCCTGCTTCTGCTCCTGCCTGACGTATTCCAGCGTCGGCATCAGCTCACGATAACAACCCTGTGTTTTCCGCGCCGCATGACGGCGATGGATTTTGAACAGCGGCTCACCGTTCTGCGTGACCGTGTTGCCCTCGATCCTGACGCCGTTTCGCGCCAACACATTGAAGGAATGATTGGAAGAACGGTAGGACGCCCGCATACCGTCGTTGTTATAGGCAATCTGCCCCTTGAGCGTGTCCATGACGGCGGCTTTGATCTCCTTCTCTTCGGCAGTCAGGCGGTGCGCTTTCGGTGCTTTCGCTGCTTCCTCCGGCAAGGGAGCAAAGGGAGACTTGACCTCCACGGTTTTCACCTCAATAGAGGTAATCTCATCCTTCTCCCATGCAACGACCTCTGGGTCTCTTTCCTCCGTTTTCTCAGAAACAGCTTCCTTCTGGGGTTCGGTCTGCTGGCGGAACGCATCCACGAAAAGTGCCGTCAGTCCGGGATTGGGCTTATCCACAAGGAAGCGGGAGGCATTCTCCGGGCAGACCTCAACGCTCTTTGCCCATTCCTTGAGGGGCTGCGGAATGCGTCCGTCAAACTCTTTCTGCTGAATGGTGTTTGCGAGGACATATCGGACACGCTCCGGAGAGAACTGCTCAAGGACGCTTTTCACGGCAGCATCCGCATCCAGCCGGTTATCTCCGTAGTTGGAGCTGATCGCCGCCTCAATCGCACGGCGGCATTCCGCGTTTGCGGAGAGAGAAGCACGATATGACTCCAGCTCACCGGCTTCATAGGCGTAATTCGCTGTCTCGCGGTAAATGGCGGCTTCCTGCATCGGCTCTGCGGGCATTTCGCTTTCCTTCTCTGCGGACTGTGCTTTCTCTGCCAGCAGCACCTTGAGCTTGGCGTCAATGCCCTCGATCATCTCAGCCGCCGTCTTGCGGATGGTGTCCAGAGAGCTTTTCAGTTCCTTGGTTTCCTTGCCGGATGACCAACCGGCGATGTAGCCGAAGGAGTAGTCCGAGGTTTCAATGCCGTACCGTTGGCAGACGGTGTAGGCAACGCTTTCCGCTTCAACCTCCTTGGTGTGCCGATCCTTCTTATCTTCTGGCGCGGCTTTCTCATCCGGCTTGACGGCGTGGAGCTTTGCGTGGGCGATCTCGTGAATGGCGGTTTTGACCGTCTGGATTTCGCTCATGCCCTCCTGAATGGCAATGCGGCTTTCAACCGGCGAGAAGAATCCCTTTGCACCGCCCGGAATGTCCTCAAAGGAAATAGGGACGGGAGATTCCTGCTTGAGCGCGTCGAAGAACGCCTCGTAGTTTTCGACGGTGCCTTTCAGCTCATCGACGATGATGTCCGGAAGCTCCTTGCCGTCCGTCTGGGAAACATCAAAGACACTTACCACCTTGAAGGCAGGACGCAGGACCTCAACCGTTTCCGTGACAGCCTTTCCGTCCGTGCCGATCACCGGCTTCTGCGTCAAAGGGTCAATCTTCTCACGCTCTTCCTGCGCCTTGTACGGCGCGGGTGCAAGAATCTTGATGCCCTTTTCGCCCTTCATGACCTGACGGTCAAAGTTGCGCTGCCACGAGGTATAACCGGCAACATAGGTTGCCTCCGGCTTCTGCATCGCAATGAGCAGCGTGTTGTTGAAGGAATAGTTGTAGAACTTGGACATCGTGCGGAGATATTCCTTGAACCGCTCGGATTCAAAAAGCTCCTTGATGCCCTGTTCCAGCTTGTCCGTGATTTCGCGGACTTGCTGTGCATTTTTGTTTTCAGCCATCTCAAACCTCCATTTCTTATTTGCTTTTGGGCGAAGAAAACCCCGTCTGGGATTTGCTCAGTAAACGAGCCTTTACCTCAGACGGGGTTTCTCTGCGCGTCATCCGACGATGGAAGATGTTATCCTCGTTCTCCCATTCAATCAGCCGGTCAAACATCTCCGGATGATTTGTGACCATGTGCAGCAGCTCCGAGTCACTGGCGTTGGGACAGAACCAGCAGCCGTTTCTTCGGCAGTGAGCGTAGATTGGGGAAAGCAGCCCGTGTTCCTGACAGAGCTTGTAGGCGTCCGCCTCGGTCATACCGTATTTGGCAAGCAGACTGACCTTCGTTATTCCATCCAGACGAGCAAGGCGTTTTGGCTCATCCTCCGCGATGCCGACATAGCTCACAGTGTCCGGCGAGAGTGCGGCATTGTACTTGCGGACTGGCGGGATTTTGCAGTCCCGATTGACCGCGCACATCCCGGCCCACGCAAAACCGCGAACCTCGCCCTTGTGCGGTCCGCGGGTGATGACATGATGGAACACCTCATCGTAGGTCTTGTCCGCATGGAGAATGGTGAACTTGATGCCCAGCTCCTTTTCGCAGAAGGGCTTGAGCCGGTCATAAATGAAGTCCCGGTGTTCCGGGACTTCGCCGCTTGTGTCTTTGTCGAACATGACCTCACTGAAAACCGCCTCGTCAAGCGGCTCATTGTGCTGTGCAGCCAGCAGGAGCGTCGCTACGCTGTCTTTGCCTCCGCTGCATGAAGCAACATACTTTGGGCGGGTCATCGATCAAACTCCATCTTGAAGCTGACGTATTTGCCGCCGCTGTCATCCAGCCGGATCACCGCATCGTAGAGCTGAGGCTTCTTCGGCGTGTAAAGCCCGGTCACTCGGCACCAGCCCTTGTCCAGCAGCTCCTTTGCAATCTTCTTGGTCAGCTTCTTTTTCTTGCTGGAAAAGAACTTGTTGTCTTCCCACAGGCAGAAGGAGCATTCCTTGTTCGAGCAGTAGAAATTGCCCTTGCCGACGTAGACCGGAGAGCCGCAGCGGGGACATTTGCCGATTTCCTCCTTGCCCGTGCCGAAACGCTGGGCTTCGGCATCGGAGAGAAACGGGTAGGCTTTCACGAGATCCCCGGTCATCCGGACAATGCCGCTGAGGAAAGCGTCTGCATCCGCATTGCCGCGCTCAATCTCCATGAGCGTGTTTTCCCATTCCGCCGTCATTGCGGGAGATGTGATCTGTTCCGGCAGGACGCAGACAAGGTTGCAGCCGTCCTTTGTGGGAATGAGGGATTTGCCTTTACGCTCTGCAAAGCCGGATTTCACCAGCTTTTCAATGATACCGGCGCGGGTCGCGGGAGTGCCGAGACCCTTCTTCTCGGTGTCATCGTCAAACTGATCGTTTCCGGCAGTCTCCATCGCAGACAGGAGCGTGTCTTCCGTGTACTGCTTCGGGGGCGTTGTGAAGTGTTCTGTGACGCTGGCGGACACGCTATCCAGAACATCGCCCTCGTAGACTTCGGGCAGGGACTTCACTGGATCGTCCTTTTCCTTCGTCTTGAGAGATGCCTTGAACAGCTCTTCGACGGCTTTCCAGCCGTTTTGCACGACGGTTTTGCCCTTGGCTTTGAACGAATAGCCCTCGCAGGAGAGCGTGATCTGCGTTTCTGCGTAGGTGTGCTTCTCACCGGTCGCACACAGAAGGCGCATTACAACAAGATTGAGGATTTTCTGCTCCGACTGAGGGAGAGCGGAAACATCCTGTTTTTCAAGCTGGACGGTCGGGAGAATGGCGTGGTGATCCGTGACCTTGCTGTTGTCCGTCACGCGGGCAATATCCGGCGTAATCGAAACGGCGGAGAAAAGCGGAAGCTGGCGGCATACAATGGCGATGACCTGACGGGCGGTGTCCTCCATATCATCCGTGATGAACTGGCTGTCCGTGCGCGGATAGGTCAGGAGCTTCTTTTCGTAGAGCGTCTGGACGAGATCGAGTGTCTGCTGGGCAGTGAAGCCGTAGTAGCGGTTTGCCTCGCGCTGCAAGGTGGTCAGATCATAGAGCTTCGGAGGGTTGACCGTCTTCGTTTCCTGCTTGAGAGAAGAAACGACGGCTTGCTTTTTCTCGCAAGCCGCCGCAATCTTTTTTGCTTCCTCTTCGGTTTTGACCTTTTCCAGATCGGCGGTCAGATCGCCCTTGCCGACGTGGACGTTGAAATACTTCTCCTTCTGGAACGTGGAGATTTTCCCGTCACGCTCCACCAGCATTGCAAGGGTCGGCGTCTGGACGCGCCCGACCACCAGCTTCTTGTGATAGAGCGTGGTAAACAGGCGGGTGCCGTTGATACCGACAATCCAGTCTGCCTTCGAGCGGCTGAGTGCCGCTTCATAGAGACGGTCATATTCCTTGCCGTCCCGGAGATGGTTGAAGCCTTCGCGGATGGCGGAGTCCTCCAATGAGCTGATCCACAGACGCTTGAAGGGCTTGGTGCATCCGGCTTTGTTGTAGACCAGCCGGAAGATCAGCTCACCCTCGCGTCCTGCATCGGTTGCGCAGACCAGCTCGGTGACGCGCTTGTCCTTCATGAGAGCGGACAGCACCTTGAACTGCTGTGCTTTGTCCTTCGTGACCTCAAACATCCAGCTTTCCGGAACAATGGGCAGATCGTCATACCGCCACTTGGCATACCGCTCATCGTAGGAGCTGGCGTCTGCCAGCTCCACCAGATGACCGAAGCACCACGAAACGATGTAATTGCCGCCCTCCATGTAGCCGTCCTTGCGGGACGTCGCGCCCAGCACCTTTGCGATGGACTGGGCAACGCTGGGCTTTTCAGCAATGACTAAGATCAATCTTCATCACCATCCGTTTCAGCATCCTCCGCGATCTGTGGCTCATCATCCTCGTTGATGTACGGCTCTTCCTCGTAGCCTTCATCATCAAAGAAGTCCATATCCTCATCCTTGGGCTTTCTGCCCTTGACGAACTTGATGTAGTAATAGGCTGCACCCGCAGCACCGGCAAGGGCAAAGATGACGAGGATCATGCCGATGTTGGATTTCTTTTCGGGTTTAGGGGCGGGGGCATCGGTTTCCGCATCCTTGTCCGGCTCAGGTGTAACGGGGGCTGTGCCGGTGCATTCGCTCATGTTGGTCTTGCAGACCGGGCAGTCGGTGTTGACCTGACCGGCAGCGCATTTCTCTTTGCAGTTACAGGTGGTCAGCGCAGCCGCAGTGTCTTCATCCAGCAGCGCAAGCAGATCGCTCTCATCGACCATGTTGAGGAAGTACGTCTGATACTGTTCCTCATCCTCGTTGATGGGCGCATCGTAGTCGATGACAATGAAGAAGGTGTTGCCGCTTTTCGTCTGGACAGTGATGAACTGCTTGTTGGTTGCCTTATCATAGAGCAAGTCGCGGGTGTAGGCGTTGCCCTCATCGTCAATCGGCTCACCCTTCGGCTTTTCCGGCGCGGGAGTAGTCTCAGGCTGCTGTTCCGGCTGGGTTGCCTCCGTGACGGGAAGGTTCTGCTCGGTATCATCGGCGTAGGCAAACGCCGTCACCGAGAAGCAGGACAGAACCATGACGCAGACCGCAAGGACGGTCAGAAAACGAAACTTCTTACGCATTGTCGATTACCTCCGTATTTTCGGCGGGCTTGGTGCCGCCCTTCATGGAAGACAGGAACACCATGATCTGATCCTTGTCCATCACCATAGAGCGCACGGTATTGATGATTTCAAGGTTTTCCAGCTCTGTCTTCTTGTCGTACAGCTCCTTGAGCTGACCTTCGATTTCGGACTTCTTCTTTTCAGCCTTCTCAATGTCGGAGAGGACTTTCTGATACTTGGGATTCATGAAAAACTCCTTTCTTTTAATAGGCGGGTCTTCCGAAGGCGTAGAAATGCTGCTGCCAATAGGAAGAGTTGATGGATGTGTACTGAATGGGGTCGCCGCAGTGGATCATGACCCCATCACCGACGTAAATGCCGACGTGGGACACACCGGGGGTGTCATACGTCCCGACGAAAAAGATAAGATCACCGGGCTGTGCATTCGCCTTTGAAACCGGCGTACAGACGTTGTAAAGCCCCTGTGCGCCCAGCCGTCCGGTATTCACAAGACCGCTGTTCGTGAGAACGTAGCTGACGAAGCCGGAGCAGTCAAAGGACGTGTCGGGATTGGAGCCGCCCCACACATACGGATAGCCGAGATACTTTTCCGCCTCGGTAATCAGCGCTGCAAACTTCTCATCGTTCAGGTATTCCGGGTTGACATCGTAGTCGGCGGGAGGATTTGTGATGTACTTGTCCACATAGGGAGAGTCACCGAACAGATCCTCGCGGTTGCCCAGCACCGACATATACGTTGCGTACATGGAGAGCTGTTCCTGAGACATGATGTAGACCGGGACATGGGAGAGATTGAAGTTTTCGAGCTTCACGTTGCAGATGTAGTAGTCATACGGGACGCGATAGGTTTCCGTGTGCGTGTTGCCGTCTGCGTCCGTCCATGTGTCGGTTTCCGTGCGGTATCTGGTTTCGACGATAACCTCTTCGGTGAGGATGTACTGCTTTTCAAACAGCATTTGGAGCGTACCCTGCACCTCATCCAGCGTGAACTCGCCCTCATGGAGAGCCGAGAGAATGGAGATCAGCACATAGGGGTCATGCTCAATATCGTCCAGATCGAAGTGGTATTCATCGTAGTTGTGAGTGCTTTCGTAGGTGTCGAGATAGCGTTGCAGCTCTTGCTCCATCCGGCAATACTGCGCTTCCGCGCCGAGCATCGCGTCATCCTCGCTGAGATAAGAGGAAGCGATAACCGACGAGCCGGTAGAGGTGAGCATCGAACACGAGCTGATTCCGGCACCGAGCAAAACGAGAAGGGCAATTCCGACGCCGATCCAGATGAAGACCTTCTTGTTCTTCTCAAAGAACTCCTTGATCTTGTCGGACGCCTTCTCACCGAGCTTCTTGCCGGTATTCTTTGTGGCAGTCCCGGCAGTCTGAGAACCGGCATTTCGAGCGGCGGCATATTCCTTCTTGATGTTCTGCTTCTGGTAGTGCTTGTTCATGTTCTGCTTCTTCATCTCAGGATGCTCCTGCTGATTTCTCTCATATTGGAGCTTCGCATCAGCAGCATCCGCCTTGTGTTCCAGCTTGGAGACCTTCTCATAAGGCTTGTTGACGCTGTTTTCCCGATGATGACGGAAATGCCTCGCAGCGGTCTCAGCGGCGATCTCCGTTTTATGCGCCGCCTCAACCGCCGAGTTTTCCTGTTCGACCTCATGGATTTTGCCGTGAATGCCGGAAGCGAGGGTGTCACCGACCTTGCGGACGGTTTTATCTGCTTCAAATTGCAGCTTGCCTTTGCCTTTGGGCTTTTTCAGCTCATCCTCAAAATGAAGGCGGGTTTTGCCCTTGCCGGTCTCTTCATCAAAGACACGCTCTTTCTTGAGAACCTTGTGCGTGGGCAGCTTCTCACGGACGGCATCCAGACGCTCATGCGCCTTCTCGGACTTCCTTTCGAGCTTCTGCATCCGCTTCGTGGGCGGGACGGCATCGTCCGAGACCGGCTTTGCGGAGGCAGTCTCCGCCGCTTGGGAGAGAACAGCATCCGCATCAACGGCTTCAACCGCAGAGGTCTTGCGCAGCTTGTGCGTGACAACCGTTTCGGCAATCACCGTGCCGGTATGAGAAGAAACGCTGTGCTGCTCCAAAACAGGAGGCTTGAACGGTGTTTCCGACGATGGCAGCGGTTCAGGTACATTCTGGGGTGGATTTTCTGCCTTTTTCTCTTCTGTGACGGACGTTTCAGAGGACGGCTGAGTGTCGTTATCCTCAGCGTGTTCCGCCTGAAACTGACGCTGCTGACGGCGCATCTGCACCTTTTTCTGTTCCTCCGCAGAAAGAGCTTCGGGAGGCTCAGCTGTCTCAACCGGCTTGACCAGCTCTGCATCTTCCGGACGTTTTGACACGCGCTGCTCGGTGCCAGCCGTCAGGTTTTCCTCAACCGCGCCTTCCCGCGTCATCCGCAGAACAACCTTGTCGCGGGCTTTGAGTTCCGGTTCCTTGGACATCAGATTTCACCTCCAATCCGCTTGTAGGCAAGCTCGGTGTATTCAGGGTTCAGCTCTATGCCCACGAAATGACGCCCCATCTGTGAGGCAACCATGCCGGTTGTGCCGCTTCCCATGAACGGATCAAGCACAATACCGCCTTCGGGACAACCGGCGAGAAGACAGGTCTCCACCAGCTTTGGAGGGTAGGCGGCATAGTGACCACCCTTGAAGGGAACAGTGTTGATCTTCCAGACATCGCGCTTATTGCGGAGCGGATTGATGTCTGCGTCCTTGATCTCGCCATGCTCACGGGGGCGGTTGATGGACTGCGGCTGAGGCTGACCGGGAACGGGTTTGCCGTATTTGTTGCCGCCCTTCATGCCGCGCTTGAGGCGTTCTGCCGTTGCGGGGGCAATCGGTTCGGAGATCGCCTTGTAGTCAAAGAAATACTTCTTGGACTTTGAGAACAGGAAAATATGCTCATAGCAGCGGGCGCAGCGGTCTTTGACGCTCTCCGGCATGGGGTTATCCTTCATCCAGATGATGTCGTTGCGCAGATACCAGCCGGTATCACGGAGGGCAAAAGCCAGCATCCACGGAATGCCGATCATGTCCTTCGGCTTGCAGCCCTCAACCTTGTTGTTGAGAGCCACAGCCTGACCGTTTCTGCCGTTGGGGTTCTTCGGGTCAATGAAATCGCCCTGATTGCCCTTTCCGGCGTAGGTGTCCGAGATGTTCAGCCAGAGCGTTCCATCCGGACGCAAAACGCGCCTGACTTCGGTAAACACTTCCGTCAGGCGCGAGATATATTCCTTCGGCGTTGTCTCTCTGCCGATCTGAGCCTCCATGCCGTAATCGCGGAGCGCGTAATACGGAGGGGACGTCACACAGCAATGAACGCTGTCATCGGGCAGAGTTTTCAGGATTTCAAGGCAATCGCCGGTATGAATGATGTCAAGCTCTATAAAAACCAGCTCCTTTCTTCGGATTTGAGCGCATATCAGTCGGAGTAATACTCGTCCGGCTCATAGTCCTCATCTTCCATGAAGTCCTCGTCGAGATCGTCAATCTCGTCTGCCCAACGGTCGAAGATTTCCTCGGCTTCCTTCGCCGCCTCACGATAGAGGCTCAGGCGGTTCTTCTCAAAGGCGGCAAAGGCGGGGACGAACTTGCCGAACTCGCGGATTGCCTTCACATCCTGCGTGCGCATATCTGCGACGCACTGAATGATTTCGGACATCGTGAGCAGATCGTCGATCATCAGCTCATACTTGTCCTTGGGGATAGATACGGTTTCATCATCCGCCGCGTCAGCGAAAGGGGTATTCTCATCGCTGTTGCTGCACTTGGGAACATCAACCTTGAAGTAGGAACCGATCATATCCACAGATACCTTGGTCATAATCTGACGCGCCTCCTTGACCTTTTCGTCGATGTCCTCCCTCACATGGAGGTAGGCGCGGTGATGCTTCTTGAGGTCGCTTTCCAGTCGGATCAGATCGGTCAGCTCCCACAGAGCCTTAAACAGCGCGGAGGTGTTCTCTCCGTATTCGATAGCGTCCGCATAGGGAATGGTAATCATCTTGTTGTTCATATTCAAAAATCCTCCTTAGTTCTGTACGGTTTCTTCTAAGCGGGTGGTCATGATGCGGTAGAGCTGGGTGTCCTTCGGGAAATCGTCCTTGAAGGGAACGATGGTCGAGCCGTAGAAGATCAGCCCCTCACCGGCATTGGAATTGGTGATGTAGTTCTGCTGGCTGGGCGAGATGTTCAGCGCCTTCGAGAGAATCTGCCGGTCGCCGGACGCCTGATTCAGAAGGTAGACAAAATCCGAGTTTTCAAAGATGTTCTCTACCTCGCGGGACGCAAGCAGATCCTTGACGTTCTGGGTGATGCCGGTCGGGATGCCGCCCCATTTTCTGAAACGCTTCCAGATTTCCACGCTGTATGCGGCAGTCTGTTCCTCCTTCAAGAGCAGATGGAACTCGTCCATGTAGTAGCGTGTTGCCTTGTGCTGGGCGCGGTTGATGGTAACTCTGTTCCACACCTGATCCTGCACAATCAGCATACCGAGCTTCTTGAGCTGCTTGCCGAGTTCGCGGATGTCATAGCAGACGAAGCGGTTGTTGACATCCACATTCGTTCTGTGATTGAAGACGTTCAGAGAGCCGTGAACATAGATTTCAAGGGCAGTTGCGATGCGCTGTGCCTCCGGCTCCTTCTGATTTCTCAGAATGTTGTAGAGGTCTTCGAGGATCGGCATTTTCTCCGGCTTGGGGTCTGCAAGAAACTCCTGATAGACCATGCGGACGCTGCGGTCAATGATGGTCTTCTCAACCGGCTGCAAGCCGTCCTTGCCGCCGACAATCAGCTCACACATGGAGAGGATGAAGTCGGATTTCAGCGTCAGCGGGTTTTCCTCTTCGGAGTAGTTCGTGTTGATGTCCAGCGGATTGATGTAATCCGTGCTGACCGGCGAGATGCGGATGACCTGACCGCCGAGCTTCTGCACGAGGGGAAAATACTCGGCTTCGGGGTCGCAGACGATGATGTCATCCTCCGTGATGAGGAAGGCGTTCGTCATTTCGCGCTTGGCGGAGAAGGACTTACCGGAACCGGGCGTACCCAAGATCAGCCCGTTGGGGTTCTTGAGCTGCTTGCGGTCAACCATGATCATGTTGTTGGACAGCGCATTCAGCCCGTAGTAGAGAGCTTCGCCGCCCTGAAAAAGCTCCTGCGTGGTGAACGGCACGAAAACCGCTGTGCTGGAAGTGGTCAGCCCGCGCTCAATTTCCACCTGATTGACGCCGATAGGCAGAGAGGACATCAGCCCTTCCTCCTGCTGGAAGTCAAGACGCTTGAGCGCACAGTTATACTTCTGGGCAATGGCGGCGGTCTGGAATACCGCGTTTTCGAGCTTCTGGCGATTGGTTGCCGTATTCATGATGAGGATAGTCACAAGGAACAGTCTCTCATTGCGGGTCTGGAGATCCTGCAACAGACGCTTTGCCTCACCGCCGAAGGTGGCGAGATCGGACGGGATGATGTCCATATCGTAGCCGGAGCGGACTGCCTTTTTCTGCTCTTCAATCTTCATCTTGTCGAGGTCGGTGATCTTCGACTTGATGCTCTTGATTGCCTTCGCCTGGTCAATCGTCCGGATATGAAAATTGACCGTGATGTTGCTGTCCATCTCAAGGAAGTCGGCAAGCATACGGTCATTGAGTTCCGGCGCGAGGATTTGGAGAAAGCTCACCGCGCCGATGGTTCTGCCCATCTTGAAGCACTTGCCTTCACGGAAGTCAAAGGAAGTGGGAGCGATGAAATCCTTCGTGCTGAGTCCTGTCCGGGCAACCATATCGAAGGAAAAGCGGAACGGCTCATTGGTGTCCATGTTGAACACATCATGAAGCACTTTCAGCCGCTCGTAGCCGGACAGCGGCTCCGTCCTCACACCGAGGGTTTTGAAGTTGTTGAGAATGTCGGTTTCAATGCGTTCGAGCTTCGGCTTTGCCGTGCGGAGGGAGTCCGCCTCAATGCCGAAGGTGATGTACTTCTTCTTGACCAGTCCGTTGTTGCCCTTGGTGAGCTGGCTTTGCAGCATACCGGAATACTCGGAGCGGATGTCGTTGAAGGCGTCCTCCTGTGCCGGAATGTTGATGCGCTTGCGGAACTCATTGAGGCTTGCCTTCTGATTGATGAAGGAGAGCTGGACGAAAATCGAGCTGTCGAAGTAGTTCAGAAAGTCGCACCAGTTCTCAAAGATGGCAGTTTTGTCCTCGTTCTGCGCAAGCTGGTAGTTGATGTCCTCAAAGGCGATGGACTTCGTGTAGAGGCGGCTGTTCACCTTGCAGATACCGTCGCGGCACATCTCCACATAGGGAATGGTCTGCTGGGCGGACTTGCGGACTTTCTTTGCCTTCCTGTCCTTTTTCTTCTGCATGACGATCCGCTTCTTTTCCTGAGCGGAAAGGGCATCGCCGTAAACGACGCCGTTTTTGACGGTCATCTTAGGCTTTGCCTTTGCTGTGCTGTTGTTCAAGCTGCAATTCCTCCTGTTCTTTGATTTTCTGCTGAATCTCAGCGTAGAGATTGTTTGTGCGATAGGGACGCACCTTGTCCCGGATAAACATGGACTGTACGATGTGGTACAGATACTTTTCGGCGGGCTGACCGTCCTTCTCGTAAAGCGCGAAGAAGATGAACGGGAGCATGATCACCACCATCAGCATTGCCGCCGTAGACAAGTCGAGATGCGCCTTCGCCAGAAAGAAGATCGGGACGCCGACCGCCGCAGCGATGGAAAAACAAATGAGCTGCCGCTTGGTCAGGTTGAACATGACCTTCGTTTTGACGCGGTTAAGATCCTTCGGGACCGGAACAAATGCCATTGACTGTTTCCTCCTTTCCGAGAGTAATGCTGCATTCGACCTCGTTGCCCCAAACGTCCCAGCCTTCGGGAGACTGACGGGCAAATAGCTCTACGCGGGGAAGGTCTCCCATGAGCCGAACAATGCGCTCCCGCGCTTCAT
>ERZ1673695.1359-NODE-1359-length-25618-cov-5.468959_pt1 | contig 25618 bp, 24 predicted proteins | sample MGYA00580225_ERZ1673695 | MGnify/ENA primary metagenome ERZ1673695 (study PRJEB41218, sample SAMN15661739) | gut metagenome | host: Homo sapiens | place: Canada: London | collected 2015-08-20/2019-03-30 | study: EMG produced TPA metagenomics assembly of... | reverse complement strand
TTACATTTCCGCTTGTATCGGTCTTGGCATAGGCAGCCCCGCCAGAGTTCACAGTCAATGCTACTCCACCAACTTTAACAGTCACATTACCGCCCGCCGCAAACGCGGTTACAGGGAACATGCCGATTACCACGGCCAGAACAAAGAGCAGACTTATCATTCTCGATTTTAACTTTTTCATTGCGCTTTTTCCCTTTCGTGAAAAAATTTTACAGAGTCAAACAGCAAAAAACAAACCCGCATAATCTGTTGATTGGTTTTCTAACGCAGCAGTCCCCCTTCCTTATTTAAAAACAAGTCCTTTTCCGTGAATTCATTATATATAATCGAATGCCGCAAAAAGGTATAATTCCTCTATGTATAGTATAAAAAATATAACATACAGATCCGAAAAATTCAATCTCAAAACTAAAAAACGATGATGTTTCAGATTTTTACAGCTTATCCCTTTTCTACCCCCTCAAGCTTTCCCAGCACCAAGAAAGGCTGTCCACCTATTTTACCGTTTGATTTTCACAATGCGCTTTGTCAACCTGCAGCAGGTTTTCCGCCCGGCTGTGCTCTCCCAGCTGTTCAAGGGTGAAAAGGAGTGCAAACACCTTCCAATATCGGCTTTTCCAAGGTAACCCCATGAAGCTTCCATAAATCTTTGAAATCGGCTCCCCCAGCACATCCCAGGCCGCCTCCACAGCCTCCGCCAGCCGGTTCATAACGGCCATCCTGTACCCGCGGGGCATCTGTGCCAGCTGGATCAGCCCATCCGGCGGCTTATTGAAAGACGGGTGTTTGTCAAAACTCAGCCAGTCCAAGTGTACCCCCAGGCAGCGTGCAAACTCAACGGCGTTCGGCAGTGTCGGCGTTTTCAGTCCCCGTTCCATTTTTGTGACGAAGCTTGCGGTCATCCCCATTTTCTCAGCTAACTCCTTCTGGGTTAGGCCGTTAAGCCTGCGGAATTCACTGACCCGTATGCCAAAATAATATTTTATACTTTCCAACCTGTTCTACCTCCTATTCAGCTTGCTGGTTGCATTATACCGCAAATACCCGCAGCTGCATACATACTGGTGGTGTCATTTTTTAAATTCCCTTTGGCTGACGACGTCAATCAAATAATACACAGCGGAACAACGGCTTAACCTTTAACGGCGCCCGCCTCTATAGGCTTTTACCGCAAAAAGCCGCCGGAAAACCGGCGGCTTCTAATCCGTAGATGGAAACGCTGTTCCTTCAAACTTCGTTTTAATTAACATTCTATCTGCCACAGCAGCCGCTGCATCTGCCGGGCGCCCTTTTTTTGAGACACGATAATTGCATCCAGCAAAGGAATTAAACCCGGGCAAAGCGGGTACCGCAGCGCGTTTTCAGACATGCGTATTGCTCCCTGGTGATGAGGGATCATCTCGCGCATAAAGTTCGCGTCTATGCTGTTGGAGATACGGGCAACGCCCATTTCATAAAACATGTTCCTGATAATATGTTCATTGTCCCTCTGATAACGGGCAATATCCCGCGCCGAGTCGCAGAAAGCCCGGCACTGTGGGTACACCGCCATCATGTTTTCTATGCTCTTGGTCTGGCTCGCAATAATATTCAGCGCTATATTCTGCAGCGGGATATTGGTTGTATATTGAAGTAGGTTTTCAGACATCTCAATCGCGGCGCGGTGGTGCGGAATCATCTGCCGGATAAAGCTTTCTGAAATGCTCTCCGTCAGTTCAACGGAAGTCATCCGGTCGATCATTTCGTCCAATATGTATTGGAACCGTTCTACATAATCCCTCGTGTTATTGCTTAATTTACACTGGCTGTTCATAGCTTAGCTTCACCCCTCTGTATACTATGAAAAAACAGGCTCTGTGTGCGCTTCAGACGGCCGGAATATTTTTTCATATTCATACTGTTTACTCACATTCCACCAAAAATATCCCCCTTATGGAAAATCCCCCGGAACATATCCGGGGGATTTCTTTGGCATATGTTATTCAAGCGGTAGGAAGAGCTCCGGGAGTTTCAAACAAAACCGCCGGGCCAGCCTTAAGAGCACCGATGTATTCAGGCGGGGCGGAACGGTACCTCCCTCAATTTTGGAAAGGCTTTCCGTGCCGATTCCCATAATTTCCGCCATCTCTTTTTTGGACAAACCGTGGCTCTGCCTCAATAGTTTGACATTGCGGCAGAAAACAATTAATTCATTCATTTCGCACATAAGACAATTACCTCCATATTCGTTCTTTGTAATCACGGCGCCGTTACAAACTATTATAGTGAAAAATTTTGTTCAAAACAAAAATGGTGAAATTATGACGCATTAATTTTGAAAAGTGGTTAATATATTCAACCGTTTTCTTTGGATACAATATGAAAAGTGGACTTTTTTACCTGCCTAAATTATAATGGAATTATCATTAAAAATCCGGTTTAACCGGAAGGTGCGGCGAGGTTTTTGCCCGCCGAATCCATTCCCGCCGCCGAAGAGAACGGGCAGGTTTGTTGAGCTGACACCGGCTTTTTATCTGCCCGTCCCATACCCCAGTGCCGGCTTGCAATGCTGGTTGAAAAAGAACGGCACAGTCCGGCCTTTGGGTTTTGGATTAAAGGATAAACGAGGAGGCGCGTCATGGTATTGATCTGGATTTTGTTGGCCTTATTCATCCTGTTTTTGCTCTTAACCGGGCTTGCGTGGATGATTTTGCAGAGCGTTTTTGGAAAGCGCTGTGAAGGCAACCCAAACCTGACTTATTTTACAGCCGATGATTTTGACGGCCTTACCGCAAAGCCGGTGGAATTTCCCTCCAACAAAGGGCAGATACTGCGGGGAAACCTTTATTCCCATCCTGATGCAGCCCCCTATAAAGCCCTTTTAATCTTCGTACATGGAATGGGCGGAGGACACCTGAGTTACACGACCGAGATCAATACTCTTGCGAAGAACGGGTTTCTTGTCTTATCCTACGACCAGACCGGCACCTGCTCTTCAGACGGAAAAAACCTGGGCGGGTTTACCCAGGGCGTACTGGACCTGCGGGCCGCACTCCGGTACGCGGAGGCAAGCCCGGATTTGAGCGGGTATCCCGTAGTGCTGGCCGGGCATTCCTGGGGCGGGTATATCGTCTGCCAGGTACTGCAGTTTTCACTAAAGGTAAAGGCCGTCGCCGCCATGTCCGCTTTTGAGGAAGAAGCCGCGCTGATCTGCAGCCTTGCCGGGAGCCGGACCGGCATTCCTTTCGGTTTCCTCAAACCGTTTTTCCGTCTCATCCAGCGGATAAAATTTGGAAACGCGGCAAACCGGAAAACGTCGGATATCCTGCGGGCGGCAAACGTTCCTGTTTTGCTCCTGCACGGCAGCCGGGACACGATGGTTGGGTTCCGGTACAGCGCAGCGGCCCGTTTTTCGGGCAAAGGGGAAACGCGGCTTATTAAAAGCGTGATATACCCTGAAAAATATCATAATGTCTACCAAAGCGCAGAGTCGGAGCAGTACCTGAACCAAACTTTTGCCGAAATTGCCGCAAAAGAAAAACAGTACAGGGGAAAGCTTCCGCCGGAAGAGATAAAAGCGTTGTACGGCGGAATTGACTATACCAAAATGACGGAGGAAGACCCCGAAGTGATGAAACTCGTTTCGGATTTCCTCACTGAAGCGCTATAAAAAGGCGGGGCCGCACGATTTATTGTGCGGCCCCGCCTTTTTATAGGGAATAATTTTATATTCGACCGGATACCCGCTAAAACGCACCTCCTGCCGCCTTATAATACACAATATAGCCGCTGCATTACAAATGGCCAATGCAAGGCGTTTGGATAATTACCGGGTGGCCTGTTTTATAAAGGGGCCTAAGGAAAAGCGAGCCCAGGGCTTTTAAAGACCGCCGCCCTCATGCCGCCGGTACAGCTGCAGCAGAGCCTATAATCTTGCAAAACGAAAGGATCTTCTCTTTATGATCAGCGTTGTTTTTCGTTGGAAGCCGCTTCTTATAAGTATTCTCATCAGCTTGGGAGCCGGGGGAATCTCCGCCCTGTTTACCATGAACAGTATGGGGATTTATGAATCTCTCAACCGGCCGCCGCTTTCACCGCCCTCCATCGTCTTCCCCATTATCTGGACCATCCTTTATCTCCTGATGGGGATTTCCGCCTACCTGGTTTATGACTCCCAATCCTTTCTGCGAAAAAAAGCGCTGATCCTGTACGGTGTTCAGCTTGTCTTCAATATTCTCTGGCCTCTTTTTTTCTTTAACCTCCAGTGGTTCTGGTTCTCCTTTGTTTGGCTGGTCGTCTTGTTTGCGTTAGTCCTCGCCATGGTGACCGCGTTTTACCAGGTGAATAAAACAGCCGCGTTTTTACAGCTTCCCTACCTGCTCTGGCTTGTGTTTGCCGGTTACCTCAACTTTATGATTGCCTTGAATAACTGACATAAAAACCGGCGCGGAAATTCCGCGCCGGTTTAAATTTTCCCTGTTGATTCCGGTTGTTTTCCCGAACGGCCAAAACAAGTTTTCACCGCCGCATCTCTTCCGCTTTGTTCTGCCGGAAAGCAAAAAAACGCTGGCCCACGTAGTTAAACAGGGTGTAGAGAACCATTCCGGCGAGCATGGCAAGCTGCTCCACAATTTTCTGCTCAAGCTTCATGGAGGAAAGGAGCCATGTAACGGCCGGCTGCGCCAGGCTATAGGCCAACAGATAACAAACGGCCACATTGACCGCAAATTTTAAAGCGGTCTTCCAAACTGCATCTTCATTTTGAAAGGTAAACTTCTTGTTCAGCACATAACTCAAGACGGCGCCGAGCAGATAGGATACGGCGGACGAACCCCAGTACCCAAACCCGGCTAAATTATAAAGAAGGAACATCACCACGGCGCTGAATACCGTATTCAACACCCCTACCGCGAGGAACTTGACGAGCTTGAGATCAAAAAACTTACCGCTCTTCATCGGGAAGCTCCTCCTCGCCTAGGTATTCCCCCACTAAATAGCGGGGACGGCCTTTGGTTTCAAGATAAATTTTCCCTATATACTCCCCGACCACTCCAATGGAGAGGAGAAGCAGCCCGCCGATTGCCCAGACAGAGGTCGCCACACTGGCCCAACCGGTCACAGTCTCCCCCGCAAAGAAACGCCAGAGGATATATACCAGCATTACGATGCTCGCAAAGAAAACAAGGAAACCGAGCCAGGCGATTATCCTGATCGGCCTGGTGCTCAGAGAGGTGATTCCCTCAAACGCAAAAGAGAGCATTTTTTTAAGCGGGTATTTGCTCTTCCCCGCAAACCGCTCCGCCCGCTCGTAGGCTACAGCATCGGTTCGGTAGCCGATCATAGGGATGATTCCGCGCAGGAAGAGGTTGACTTCTTTAAACTCCGCCAGGCCGTCCAACGCCCGTTTGCTCATCAACCGGTAATCAGCATGATTGAAAACAGTTTCCACCCCAAGGGTTCTCATCAAACGGTAAAATCCCTCGGCGGTAAAGCGCTTGAAGAATGAATCCTTTTTCCGGCTGCTGCGTACGCCATAGACGATGTCACAGCCGTCCAAATATTTTTCCACCATTTCATCCATGGCGTTTATATCGTCCTGCAGGTCGGCGTCCATCGATATCACCATATCGGCTTCCGCCCTGACCGTCATCAAACCGGCAAGAAGGGCGTTTTGGTGACCGCGGTTGCGAGTGAGATTTATTCCGCGGAACAGCTTATTTTCAAGGTGAAGGCCCGCAATCAGTTCCCAGGTCTTGTCTTTGGAGCCGTCGTTTACAAAAACAACCCTGCTGTCTGCGGAAATCTTTTCGCGTTGTATCAAGTACTCCATTTTACTCCGCAAACGGGCGGCCGTTTCAGGGAGCACCTCTTCCTCATTATAACAAGGGATGACCACAAACAATTTATTCTCCAAGCCTCTGCACGCCCTTTCGTCCGCAATTCTTTTTTATAATAGCAGATTCACTGTCAAAAGTAAATGGCGAAGCAATATTCCCCTTTAGTACGGCCTTTTGAGACGGCGGAAAATCAAAACAAGCCGGATGCTGTAAGCATCCGGCTTGTTTTACCTACACAATTCAAACCTTAAAGGGTCACGCCGTCTTTGAAAATTGAGAGGTCGCGCTTATCCAGCGCCTCTGATTTCGCCCGAATTTCTCCCGACGCCGTCCGCAGGATAAACTCATAAAATTCGGACGCCAGTTCCTCCATTGTATCCCCGGACAACAGCCGCCCCGCGTCGTAATCAATCCAGTGCCGCTTCTTTTCGGCAAGCGGGGTGTTGCTGGAAATTTTCAGGGTGGGTACCGGGCATCCAAAAGGAGTCCCCCGTCCGGTGGTAAAGAGAACCATCACCGCACCGGAAGCCGCGAGCGCACAGGAGGCCACCAGGTCATTTCCCGGGCCCTGCAGCAGGGAAAGCCCTTTTGCAGAGACCGGCTCGCCATAGGAGAGGACATCTTCCACCGGCGCGGAACCCGCTTTCTGAACGCATCCAAGAGACTTTTCTTCAAGGGTGGTAATCCCGCCCTCTTTGTTCCCGGGAGAAGGGTTTTCATCCACCCGTTCTCCGTACCGCATAAAATAGGATTTAAAGTTGTTGATCAGGCCTACCGTTTTCTCAAAGACCGCTTCGCTCCGGCAGCGGTTCATCAAAAGCTGTTCCGCGCCGAACATCTCCGGCACTTCTGTCAGCAGCACGCTCCCGCCGCCAGCCGTCAGAAGGTCGGAAAAAGCGCCGACCAGCGGATTAGCGGTTATTCCGGAAAAGCCGTCCGAGCCCCCGCATTTGAGCCCCACCACTAATTCAGATACCGAACAGTCTTCTCTTTTCAAACGGGAAGCGGTTTCACAGAGTTCCCGCGCCAATGACGCACCGGCCGCGACTTCATCGTCGCTGTCCTGGCAGTTGAGAAAACGGACTCGGCTTTTATCATACTCTCCCAGCACCTTTTTGAGCTCCGGGATGTTGTTGTTTTCACAACCGAGCCCCAGTACCAAAACACCGCCAGCATTGGGGTGGCGGATCAGCCCCGAAAGGAATTTCTGAGTCATCAGCTGATCATCCCCCAACTGGGAACAGCCGTAAGGGTGGCTGTAACTGAAAATTCCGTCAATACTGCCGTTTCGGTACTGCTGCGTTTGCTTCTCGATTTCCTTCGCAACGGCGTTGACACAGCCGACCGTTGGAATAATCCAGATTTCGTTCCGGATTCCCACCCGGCCGTCCGGTCTGCGGTAGCCCCAAAAGGTTCCGCTCTGCGTTTTGACCGCCGAAACCCCGGTAAAATTTGGGTGGTAACTATATTCCAGAAGTCCGCCCAGCGAGGATTTCAAGTTGTGGCTGTGAACCCAGCCGCCCTTTAAAATATCCACCTTAGCCGTCCCGATCGGACAACCGTATTTGAATATTGGTTCCGCGGCAGTGATTCCACGCAGGGCAAATTTATGCCCTGCCCTCACGTCGTCCCGGAGGATGATTTCCTCCCCACCCGCTAGTACGGTGCTCCCCCGGGTCAGATCGGTCAGGGCGACCGCCACCGTATCGTTCGGATGGATCTGCATTGCCTGTTTCACACTTTTCCCTCCGCCAGTACGGCTTTCATCGCAGCCTCCATCCCCTGCTCGCGGATCATCTGCAGGTGGCTGCCTGCCTTTGCGGCAAATTCAGGGTACCCGCTTAAATCCTCACCCCAGAAGTCGGTTCGGGCGGCGGCAAGGGTTGTTAGTTCCTCTGCGGAGACATCTGCGTTTTCCCTGAAGAACTCAAGGACGGGCTGGTCATCTAAAATTTCATACCATTCGCCATCATGCTGTCCCATCCATTTTCCATCTCTCAGTTCCCCGCCGCTGTAAAAAGCGAGAAGGGCGGCGAACGAAAAGGTCAAAAGCGCCGGAATTTTCCCGTTTTCCCTGTAACTGTCCCGGAAAGACGGCAGAATCCGCGCCTTCCACTTCGAAACGGAATTTAAAGTGATGGAAAGCAGGGCGTGGTCAACAAAGGGGTTTTCAAACCGCTCAAAGACCTTTTTCGCAAAGGCCTCCGCTTCCTCTTTCGGCAGGGGGACGGTGGGAACAATTTCGTCAAAAACAACCTTTGTCATAAAAGAACGAATCAACGGGTCATGCATCGCTTCCCGCACAACGGTTTTTCCCATGAGAAAAGCAGCGGGGACGGTTGAGGTATGCGCACCGTTCAGGATGCGGACCTTGCGCTCCCTGTAAGGGCGCTGGTTATCAGTAAACAGGACCGGCTGACCCGCCTTGTCAAGCGGAAGCCGGGCTGAGATATCCCGTTCGCTTTCAATAACCCAAAAGCCGAACGGCTCGGCGGTATCTACTAAATCGTCCCGGTAGCCGAGTTCTTCCCAAAGCGCTTCGGCATTCCCTTTGGGATAACCCGTGACAATCCGGTCCACCAGGGTAGAGCAGAAAACGCAGGCCGATTTAATCCAGGCGGCAAAGCCCTCTTCCAGCTTCCAGATTTCCGCCAGCCGCAGAACGCATTCTTTTAGTTTCTCACCATTGCGCTCAATCAGCTCAACCGGTATGATAATAAGTCCCTTGTCCAGGTCGCCGTTAAAAAACTTGTACCGGCGCCAGAGGAACTGCGTCAGCTTGCCGGGATAGGTCTCCGGCGGGCAGGATTTCAAAGAATCGGTTTCATCCAAGACAATTCCGGCCTCAGTCGTATTTGAAACAACGAATTCCAGCGTATCAAGCTCCGCCAGTTTGATATAGCTCTCATATTCCGTGTAACAATCATACACGCCCTGAACGGAGGTCACAACCCTGTTTTCCACGGTCGGAACACCGTTTTCGCTCCCGCGGAGGGAAACAGTATAGAGATTGTTCTGCCGGCGGAAAGCCTCCAGGCTTCCGGCCGCGATCGGCTTTATAATGGCGACGCCACAGTCCATCTTTCCCGTTTCATTGGCGGCGTCAATCATGTAGTCTACAAAAGCGCGCAGGAAATTCCCCTCGCCGAACTGAACCATTCTGACTGGGCGTTTGACAGGGCTAAATTGTTCACTGATTGTTTTCAAAACGTTCCCTCCTCCAATTGTAAGTGCTTACATTTTTAATTCTAACAGTTTTAAAATAATTGTCAATAACGTTTTAAAAACCTCTTGAAATTTTTAAACAAAGCGGTTATCATTGTTTTTGTAAGCCCTTACAATTTTTGAGGTGTTTTATGACTATTTACGATGTTGCAGAAAAAAGCGGTGTTTCTATTGCCACCGTCTCCCGCATTCTCAACGGCGGAAAAAACGTCAGCGAAAAAACCCGGCAGAAAGTGCTGGCCGTCATTGAGGAAGAGGGATATACGCCCAATATCTTTGCACGGGGACTGGGACTGGACTCCATCCAGATGATCGGCCTGCTCTGCACCGATGTAGCCGACGCTTATTACGCCAAGGCGGTTTCTATTCTGGAAAACGAGCTCCACCAGAAGGGGTTTGACGTCCTTCTTTATTGCACCGGGAACAGGCCGGAAGACAAAAAGAAGTCTCTTAGGATGCTTTTGGAAAAACGGGTGGACGCCGTGATCCTGATCGGCTCCGCTTTCCGGGAGGAAGCGGACAATTCGCACCTTGAACAGGCGGCAAAACAAGTTCCGCTTTTTATTATAAACGGGCTGGGGGAATTCCCCGGCGTCACCTGCGTTGCCTGCGACGAGCACGGCGCGGTCATGCAGAATGTGGCAGAGCTTTATAAGCAGGGCTGCCGCCGGATTCTCTACCTTTACGACGCACTGACCTACAGCGGCTTTCAGAAACTGGACGGCTACCGGGACGGCCTGCAGAACTGCGGACTCCCGTGGGACGAAGCGCTGGCCGTCAGGGTGGAAAAATCCCTGCAGGACGCCAAAAGAGCCGTTTCCGAATTGTTAGAGGCAGGCGTCGTTTTCGACGCGGTCATGGCTTCTGAAGACCTTCTAGCAGTGGGTGCACAAAAGGCCCTGCAGCAAAAAAAAGCAGAGCTGCCCATTATTGGTTTCAACAATTCTCTTATAGCCGAATGCGCCACTCCTTCTCTGACCAGCGTTGACAATATGCTGGACACCCTCTGCCCCTACACCGTCGACCTGCTTCTTCGCCTTCTCAAAGGCGGGGAGGCCCCCAATAAAACCGTCGTTTCCGCGAAGCTCGTGGAGCGCGAAACCTTTCAGTTATCCGAACATAAAAAGGAGGAGACAACATGAAGCCCTTTATGGATGAGGAGTTTTTACTCCAGACCGAAACAGCCCGTCAGCTTTTTCACAAATATGCGGAAAAGATGCCCGTTATCGACTACCACTGCCACATCAATCCACAGGAGATTGCGGAAGACCGGGTATTTGAAAACATCACGCAGGTCTGGCTGGGCGGTGACCACTACAAGTGGCGGATGATCCGCTCGAACGGCGTTCCGGAGGAGGAGATTACCGGTTCTGCAAGCGACCGGATTAAGTTCCAGCGCTTTGCCGAGGCATTGCCCAAAGCAATTGGGAACCCGCTCTACCATTGGACCCACCTGGAACTTAAGCGCTATTTCGGATATGACGGCGTTCTAAACGCCGAAACGGCAGAGGAGGTCTGGAACCTCTGCAATGAAAAGCTCAAAACCCTGAGCGTGCGCAAAATCATTGAGGCGTCTCGCGTAACGGCGATTGCCACTACCGACGATCCGGTAGACGATTTAAGGTGGCATAAAACTATCCGTGACGACGCTTCCTTTCAGACCGCTGTCCTTCCCGCCTGGCGGCCCGATAAAGCGATGAACCTTGAAAAGTCGGAATTTCCCGCTTATCTGGAACAACTTTCACAGGTTTCAGGGGTTGCAATTCACCATTTCGGCGACCTTTGCGCGGCGCTTAAAAAGCGGCTTGATTTCTTTGACTCCATGGGATGCCGCGCGAGCGATCACGGCCTCAACGACGTGATTTTTGCCCCTGCCCCGGAAGAAACGGTTGACGCCGTCCTGCAAAAGGCGCGCCGCAGAGAAGCTCTTTCAGCGCAGGAGATCGATACATACAAATACGCGGTTCTGCGCTGGCTCGGCGAAGAATACGCAAAACGCGGCTGGGTAATGCAGCTCCACTACGGCACACTCCGCAACGCAAACTCCGCCCTTTATGAAAAACTGGGGCCGGACACCGGCTTTGACTGCATTGGTACAACCGCGGGCACCGAGGGGCTCGTCCGCTTCTTAGACAGTCTGGACAATGTGGGAAAACTGCCCAAAACCATTATTTATTCCCTCAACCCAAATGACAACGCCGCAATTGGCACCGTGATTGGCTGCTTCCAGGGTACCGAAGCCGCCGGCAAACTCCAGCACGGCGCGGCCTGGTGGTTTAACGATACCAAAACAGGGATGGAGGCGCAGCTCGTAAGTCTTGCAAATCTTTCAGTCCTGGGCAACTTTGTTGGAATGCTGACTGACTCCCGCAGCTTTTTAAGCTATACCCGCCACGAATATTTCCGCCGTATTCTTTGCAACCTGATCGGAGGCTGGGTGGAAAACGGGGAATATCCGGATGATCGGGCCGTGCTCAAACAGCTGGTTGAAGGAATTTCATACAACAACGCCAAAAATTATTTTGGGTTTTAACTCCCAAAAACAGGAAAGGAATTATTTCAATGCGCTATGAAAACGACACTGTAAAAGGACTCAAGGTCGCCTACATCGGCGGCGGCTCCCGCGGCTGGGCCTGGGGCTTCATGACCGATCTTGCTACCGACCCACAGCTTCAGGGCACAATAAAGCTCTATGACATCGACCGGGAGGCGGCCGAACATAACAAAGTGATTGGAGACAAAATTTCCGCACACCCGGACGCCGTCTCCAAATGGAACTACGAGGTTGCGGACAGCCTGAAAGACGCTCTAACCGGGGCTGACTTCGTCGTCATTTCAATTCTTCCGGGTACTTTTGAAGAGATGCGCTCCGACGTTCACACCCCCGAAAAATACGGGATCTACCAGTCGGTCGGCGACACGGTGGGCCCCGGCGGTTTCTTCCGCGCCATGCGGACAATCCCGATGTATGTCACCATTGCAGAGGCAATCCGGGATTACGCGCCGGAGGCGTGGGTCATCAACTACACAAACCCCATGACCCTCTGTGTGCGCACGCTGTATGAGGTTTTCCCACAGGTCAAAGCGCTCGGCTGCTGCCATGAAGTGTTCGGCACCCAAAAAATGCTTGCCAGCATGGTAGAGGAAATGTGCGGCGTCAAAGGGGTAACCCGCCAGGAGATCGATGTAAACGTTCTGGGAATCAATCATTTTACATGGATCGACCGCGCTTCTTACAAAGGAACAGACCTGTTCCCCATCTACCGGGAGTTTGCAAAAAAATACTATGAAACCGGTTATATGCGCGGAAAAGATGACAACTGGATGAACAACACCTTTGCATGTTCGCAGCGTGTAAAATTTGATTTATTCCTCCGGTACGGAATTATGGCGGCAGCGGGCGACCGTCATCTCTCCGAATTTCTGCCGCCGTGGTACTTAAAAGACCCGGAGACCGCTCACAAATGGGGATTTGGCCTCACCACCGTGGACTGGCGGCTCACCGACTTGAAAAACCGCCTTGAGCGGAGTGAAAACCTGCGTTCCGGCAAAGAGGAAATTTCTCTGAAAACCTCGGGCGAGGAAGGCCACCTGCTGATGAAAGCCCTTCTTGGCCTCGGCAACATGGTGAGCAACGTAAACGTTCCTAACCGCGGGCAGATTTCAAATCTCCCGCTCGGTGCGGTTGTTGAAACAAACGCCCTGTTCGGCCGAGACTACATTTCCCCAATTCAGGCCGGCGCGATTCCCGACAATGTCAATGCCTTGATCATGCCGCACGTCATCAACCAGGAAAACACCCTGAAAGCCGTTCTGACCCGGGACATTGACCTTGCGTTTTCCACTTTTATGGCAGACCCGCAGATGACGTTGGGCCTTGAAGACGGACAGAAGCTGTTCCGCGAGATGTTCGAAGGCACCAAAAAATATTTGGATGGCTGGGATTATTAAAGACCGGCCGGGAGAGATATTATGCTGATAAACTGCCTTGCCGTAGGGGCCGGCGGCTTTTTGGGTTCAGTTGGCCGTTATCTCTTAAGCGCCGCCTTTCCCCCCCAGAATGTTTCATTTCCATGGATTACCCTGCTGATTAACTTTTTGGGCTCTTTTCTTATCGCCGCCGTATCTGAACTCTCGGACAACTGGCTTCCTCTTTCCCCCCGCTTGCTTCTGTTTTTAAGAATGGGGATTTGCGGTGGTTTCACCACCTTTTCCACCTTTTCCTTTGAAACAGTCCGCCTTTTTGAGGATGGAAAGGTTTTATCCGGGTGCGGATACGCTTTTCTCAGCGTTCTGCTCTGCCTGACGGGAATTGTGTTGGGAAAACTGGTGATCCGTTTTCTGCGCGGCCTTTTTCATTTTTCTTAAAGAAACCAAAACTGCCGGAGAATTGTCTCCGGCAGTTTTGGTTTCAGCCGCCTAAATCCACATATATCTCTTTGTAATTTATACCAGAAGCATATCCGGAACTTTGTTTAATATTTTATAGGTGAGAGATTGATAATCACGGCCGTTATATGTATAATGTTCTATAATGTCTTTAAATACTACTGAATTTTCATAAATATGTCAAAAAACAGAATCCATTTTGCAAAATGGAGGGGGTCTTTTTATGGAAAATTTTATGATAAAAAGGTGCCAGTACTGCAACAAGGAGCTTTTGGTGACCGACGAGGTTCACGTTTGCGACGATTGCGGGGCGGTTTACCACAAAACCTGCTGGACGGAAAACGGTGGCTGCCTGACGCCCGGCTGCTCGGAGCAGGCGTGCGCTAAAACAGAGCCGGAACCCCCCATACGGGAGCCCGCCGATACTGAAATGCCGGAGCAGCCTCTTTTCTGCGCGCGCTGTAGCGCCCCCATGAAGTAGGAGGAAAATTTCTGCCAGCGGTGCGGCGCTCCGGCAGGTATCTCCAAGGCGCCGGTCTTTTGCGCGCAATGCGGCGCTCCCATAGGGGACGGAGAACGTTTCTGTCAAAAATGTGGGCATCCTGTGGGCGTTCCAGCGGTTGTACCCGTTCCCAGCACGGAAGCGGCGGCAAAAAAGAAAAAGAAAAAAATGATCATCATTTCAGTGATCATCGCAGCCGTGGTGCTGGTTCTCGCCGCGGGCGGGATTGTCGCCGCGGTCTTGGTCACAAATCACCAGCGAGAGGTTGCAACGCAGGAATACATTGATACCGCCACCGAGTTCAAGGCTCAAATCCTGCTTTCAGGCAGCAAACTTGAAAACATCGGAAATCAGATGGAAAGCAACTGGCGCAGCTATATTTACAACAGATACTCCGGCTATACCAGCCCAAGGGCCGCGGTGGACGCGGCTTTGCGCACCAAGTCGTCGGACGTTTCAGCAGTTAAAGCCAACGACCCGGTCATCAGCGACCTGTACGCCTCTCTGCGCACGGTACCGGACGAGGGGAACAAGGAGCTTGTTGAAATCAAGGAACAAGTAGAAGACCTTTATAACGCTTATTCCGATTTTTACGGCTGCGTCATCAACATCAGCGGCAGTTATTCTTCCTATATCGAGGACTTTTCAAAAACCGATGCCACTGTCGTAAAGGAATACAAAAGCCTGGACGGGCTTTTAACCGCGTACGGAAACAAATAACAGGCCGAACGCGGCCTTTCATGAGTAAGCTGGGAACTCCGGTTTCGGCGTTCCCAGCTTTGATATTTAAAAGGTGGATTTCAGTTTATGCAGATTCATACGGAGAGACTGGTACTCAGGCCCTTCGAGATAAGCGACCTCAATACAACCCATGAATACGCGGCCGACTTTGAAAACACCAGGTATATGCTTTTTCTGCCCAATAAAACACTGGAAGAAAGCCGGCAGTATCTGGCCTGGGCTGCATCAGAATGGGAAAAAGCGGAGCCGGTGAACCTTGAATTTGCCATTACGCTTGGCGGAAAACACATTGGGGCTATCTCAATCCACCTGGATAAACAAAGCAGCACTGGTGAATTCGGATGGATTCTCAACAAAAAATATTGGGGATACGGCTTTATGACTGAAGCCGCGCTGGCCGTTAAAGAATTTGCTGTAAACCGTTTAAAAGTAAAAAAACTAATTGCGCACTGTGACAGCAAAAATAATGTGTCTCAAAACGTGATGAAAAAAATTGGGATGCGGATGGAATCCTTCAACGAAAGGCGCCAATATCCGGATTCCAGAGGTATCTCCGGCGAATACACCTATACGTTACAAATAGAGTAACCGGTTTTACAGACAGCTGCAATTCCGCGCATTTCAAAACTGGCCCGCCCCATGTTTCCCCGGCTGTAAAAGCGGGCCGGATATTTACAAACCCTCCTGTATAAAAAAGGCCGCCTTTTTAAAGGCGGCCTTTTTCGTTAGCCATACTTCCCCTACCGTTTAAACCCAGGTTCTTATTTTAGAAAACTCTTACCTCTGCCGCCTGTCCTACAATGTGACTTCTCCGCAATAATTGGTTTGAAGCATTTCCTGAATTTTATTGGGATCACCCGTTATGCTGCGAATCCAAAGTAGTTTTGTGTAAGCCGCCTCCAGCGTCATGTCGTGCCCGGACAGCACCCCCGCCTCCCGGGCGGCAATCCCCACTCGGTAGCGTTCTAGGTCTACCCTGCCGTTTCGGCTTTGGGTGGTCATTAAAAGGATTAGGCCCCGGCCGACAGCGCGTTTTGCGCTTTCAAGCCAGCCCAATCCCTCGGGGAGGCCTCCCGCGCCGTATCCCCGCAGGATAACCCCCTGAATTCCGCACTCCTTCAAACCATCCAGGATATCTCCCGGCGTTCCCGGAGAAACTGATACCACAGCAATTTTCGCATCAAGGCGTCCAACCCGTTCCACCGGCCTCAATACAGGCGGTTCCTGTACCACTTTTACAGCTCCATTCTCCACAGTTCCAATAACCGGATAGTTGATTGATGTAAATCCATCAAGCCTTTGAGTATCCGCCTTGTGGGTACGCGTCCCCAAAAGGATCCGCCCCCCAAACACCGCAAAAATCCCGCTCAGCCCGGACAAAGCCACCAACAGCGCGTCCCGCAGATTCACCGGGGCATCGGAATTCGGCTCGTCAAGGGTACGCTGGGAACCGGTCAGCACTACGGGCTTTGAAAGGCTGCCGCAGAGGTAGCTTAACATAGAGGAGGTGTAGGCAAGGGTGTCTGTGCCGTGGGTGATTACAAAGCCGTTATAAGCATCCATGTTATTTAAAACGGCGTTTCTCAATATTGTCCAATGGAAAGGCTGTACCTCGGTACTGTCAATTGAAAATAGATTTTCCACATCCACTTCACAGCCGGGCAGGTCAATTCCGGCGCTTTGAAGCAGTTCCTCCCCCGTTTTTTGAGGGGACAAACCTTCAAAGCCGGAGCAGGAAATCGTCCCTCCCGTGGTGAAAAGCAGTATCTTTTTCATTCGTATCCTCCTATAAAGCAAGGCTGTCTTTCCAATAATGGTATTAGGATTGCCAAAAACATTTTCAATTATATCCGGCCATGGTCATGCCCGCCGTTTTATTGTATCACAAATTAAGGGCAGAAAAAACTTTATGTCGTTGTCACAAATTGGGAAAGCGGTTTTTGTCAACCTAAACAGCTTTTGTATTTTTTGTTGAATCCCGGCGTTTTTTCTGCTATTCTATAAACAACTGAAATTGAAATTAACAGGAGGTTTCCCATTTGAATTCCCATTTGAAAATCCGGACCGCGCAGAAAGAAGACGCGGCCTTAGTTTTGTCCTTTATCAAAAAAATAGCCGACTATGAAAAAATGTCAGATCAGGTTATCGCCACTGTAGAGACATTGGAAGAATTCGTATTTGAAAGAAACGCGGCGCAGGTTTTCCTCGCAGAGTACAATGACGAACCGGCGGGTTTTGCGCTATTCTTCGAAAATTTTTCCACCTTTATTGGCCGCACAGGGCTTTATTTGGAAGATTTGTTTGTAGACCCGGACAAGCGGGGGCTTGGCATTGGAAAAGCCCTGTTCCAGGCAGTAGCGGCGGAGGCAGAACGCCGCGGCTGCCAGCGTATGGAGTGGACCTGCCTTGACTGGAACACACCGTCCATTGAATTCTACCGGCGGATGGGCGCAATATCAATGGATGAGTGGACGACCTACCGATTGGCCGGAAAAGCCATTAAAGAAGCGGTACAAAAATAGGATCAAACCGCTGGACCTGTTCCGCGGTTGTAATAAAAGAAAAAGGAAGGGAAACACATGCAGGAAACAATATGGGCTCTGGTACCCGCGGTAATCGCGATTGTTCTTGCGCTGATCACCAAGGAAGTTTATGTCTCTCTGCTGATCGGCATTTTATCCGGCGCGCTTTTCTTTACAAATTTCCATCCACTCGACGCATTGGAAACCACCTTTACCATTATGAGCGAAAAGGTGGGAAGCAACATGAACATCATTATTTTCCTGGTTCTTTTGGGGATGATTGTTGCATTGATGAGCAAGTCCGGCGCTTCCCGCGCCTACGGAAACTGGGCGTCGCGAAGCATCAAAAGCAAGCGGGGCGCGCTTGCCGCCACCTCAGGCCTCGGCGCACTTATCTTTGTAGACGACTACTTCAACTGCCTGACGGTCGGAACTGTTATGGGCCCGGTCACCGACCGGCACCGTATTTCCCGTGCAAAGCTCGCTTATATTATTGACGCGACCGCCGCGCCGATCTGCATCATCGCCCCAATTTCAAGCTGGGCGGCCGCGGTGGGCTCCAGTCTGCCGGAAGGGAGCAATATAGACGGGTTCAGTCTCTTCCTGCAAACCATCCCTTTTAACTTATACGCACTTCTCACCATTTTGATGGTTATCTTCCTCATTATCTTTAACTTTGACTTCGGGGCAATGAAACGGTATAATGACACCCACCAGGGGGACGAGGAATTTACGGCTTCCAGTGCTGTTATCGATGAAAAGCCCAAAAAAGGAAAAGTTTTCGACCTGGTTGTACCGATCGCCACGCTGATTGTCCTGTGTATTGCGGCAATGCTTTATACCGGCGGCATTTTAGACGGAGCAAATATCATTGACGCGTTTGCAAATTGCGATTCTTCCCTCTCACTGGTCTTCGGTTCGTTCTTTACCATCATCGTTATTTTTTTGCTTTACATCCCGCGCAAAATCATCAGCTTTACCGAATTCGCAGGAAGCCTTGCGGAGGGGTTTAAGGCAATGGTTCCCGCCATTTTGATTCTGACCTTCGCTTGGACGCTGAGCGGCGTCTGTGGCGAAAGCTACCTTAACGCCGGAGGCTTTGTCAGCAACTTTGTACAGGAAACAGAGCTTGCTACCACCATCCTGCCTGCGGCTTTCTTCTTAATCGCTCTCGGCCTTGCATTTGCCACGGGAACATCCTGGGGAACCTTCGGCATTCTGATCCCGATCGCCATTGCCATCTTTGGCGGTGTGGAAACTCAACTTTTGATCATCACCGTTTCATCCATTCTGGCGGGCGCTGTCTGCGGAGACCATATCTCACCGATTTCAGACACCACTATTCTCGCCTCCACCGGTGCGAACTGTAATCACATCGACCACGTTTCCACCCAGCTCCCCTACGCGCTTCTGGTGGCGGGCTGTTGCCTCATCGGTTACATTCTGGCCGGATTCACTCAAAACGGATGGCTTGCCCTCGGCGTTGGCGCCGTGCTGCTCATAGCGGCGCTGCTTTTCTTCTACCAGCGCTCCAAAAAAACAAAAGCCGTAACGGAATAAAACACGAAAATAAAGAGAGGCATTTCATTTTGAAATGCCTCTCTTTATTTTGCCACAGCGCAGATTGTCTTTGAACCATCTCTCCATGGAGACCCGCAAACATCCCCAAATACATCCACATTGCCAAACCCGGCAGCGTTCAGCTCACGCAGCAGCGTTTCCGGCGTATAGCACTGGTTCCAGATATGATAACAACGACACCCCTCTTCGGAGATCACCAGGTACTGCTCCAGATAATTCAGCGTTTCCGGATAGTGGAGTACCCGGTGGATACAGGCGTACGGCTCCGGGCTCCAAAAGCCCCCTTCGGCGTATTCAATATCCTGCCCCTCGGGGAGCTCTTTCAGGAAGTGTTCCGTCCAGGCATCAAAGACCAGGACACCGCCCGGCTTGAGCGCCCTTTTAATTTTGCGAAGCAGAGTCAGCCGCTCCTCCGGTGACAAAACACCCAGATCACAGTATATCAATACAACCGTATCAAACTCATTTTCAAACTGAATATCAAGATAATTCTGGCAGCGATAATTTATTCCCCGTCCTTCACTGCGGCTCTTCGCATATTCAATGGAACGTCTGGAAAAATCCACCCCAGTGACAGAAAAGCCCGCTTGTGCAAAGTGTTCGGCATAAATACCAGGGCCGCAGCCAAGGTCGAGCAGCCTTTTCCCTCCCCCACAAACTCGCAAAATCCAGTCAGCGGACTTCTTGATAAAGGCATGATTTCTAGAAGCTGCGTCAATTTCGGGATTGAGATGCGCTTTCAACATCTGTTTTGATATATGTTCATCATCCCAAAATTGCGGAACGCCCGGTGTATAGACCGCTGGTTTTTCTTTTAGAAAATTTAATAAATCGCGATACATTTCTGCTCCTTTTACGCTTAGAACCACTTGTTTTTCTTAAAATAGATAATTTCAGCAATGACGACTAGAATGCTCACGGCAATCACAGCCGGATAGCCCCATTCCCAGCCATACTCCGGCATTTTCAGATTCATCCCGTACCAGCCCGCAACCAGGGTGAGAGGGAGGAAGATAGAGGTGACCACCGTAAAAAATTTCATGACGGTGTTTAAACTGATGTCAACCTGCGCCTGATACGCCTCCCGGATTTCGGTGACATACTCCTGAAGGTTTCCAACATGGCCGTACAGACGGTCAATCTTGTTCGCATAGATTTTGATATATTTGAGGGAAGTATCATCCAGCAGGTTGTTTTCGTTCCCGGACAAATTCTCCAACAAATCGAGGGTTTGCTCGTAAACCCGTTTCAGTTTCATCAAGTGCTTGCGCAGCCGTATGATCACCTTAACATAATCGGTGCGGTTTTTTCCGGTCATCACACTGTCTTCCAGTTCCGCAATCCGCCCTTCCAAATACTCTAAGTGTTCCATATCCTTTCCGCTCAGGGTTTCAAACAGGCGGTAGAGCAAACGCCCCAACGTCCAGTTCCTTCCCTGCTCCTGCAAGAGCGTCTGAAACAATTCTTTAACCGGTTCTTCCTTTTCACAGACAAGCTGAAGCCACCCCAGCCCAAGGATGACATGGATGTGTTCCAGATGTATTTGATGGTGGGGAAAAGTAAGGCCGGCAAAACAAAAAAGATCGAGCCCCTCCCGGCTTTCAAACCGGATAGCGTTGCTTTCCAGCGCGCTGAGCAGAACTGTCTGTGCCCCTTTACCAGTCAGCAGGTCTGCCTCCCCTACACAGTTAACCGCAATATAGCTATCCTGCCGGTTATACCGTTCTTCTTTACCACAGGGCTGCAGCATTCCTGCCCGGATTCGAAACAGCATCTTCCGTTCATCCTCCTTTACCTGTTTTACACTACCAGTATGATACGAAAAACGCCCCCTGTCAATCGCAAACCGACAGGAGGCGTTCTACTAAATCAGCTGTTTTTCATAATAACCATCTGTACGCCCTCGCTGGTGTGCTCGCAGGCGTCACAGCATTTTTCCATATGATCGAATATCGCCGTCCAGGCGTAAATTTCAGTTGGGGAGTAAGAAGAAGTATACAGGCCACGGATCGCCCCAGTGTATAGCTGATCCCCCTCGCCTTCCAGGCGGTTAACCTCGACAACGCTCTGCTGAATCGTCGCGGATTTTTTATAATTTTCAAATTCGTCCATCAGCTTTACAAGTTCATTGCAGCAAGCGACAATCAGTTCCGCGAAACGGAAAGCGTCCGGCCGGATAATCTGGATATTAAACATATACAGCCGCAGCAAAACGTCCTCCACCGCGTCGGTGATGTTGTCGATTTCCTGGCTCAGGGCGATGATGTCCTCCCGGTCAATCGGTGTAATGAACTCCTTGACCAAAAGGTCGGCCATTTCGTGCTTTGCCTGGTCAGCGGCATGCTCAATGCTGTGCATATAATCCATCCGCTCGGGCAATTTCTGCACATCGTAATTTTCCAGTATCTCCTGAAGCGTCCGGGCTGCCTTCTGTGAATATTCTACCAGCCCTTTCAGCATTGCATAATAATTGTGCTGCCTTTTTCCCATTTCCGGTTTCATCCCTCTTCCTTAAAATATCGCGATGAACAATTTTGACATTAAATAGCCGATAATTCCGCAGCCTGGAAAAGTCAGAATCCAGGCGAGCATCATTTCACGGACAACGCCCCAGTTGACGCTGCTCATCCGCCTGGCGGCGCCAACCCCCATAATTGCAGTGGTTTTGGTATGGGTGGTACTGACCGGAAGGCCAGAAAATGAGGAAATCATCAGGCAAGCGGCTCCTGCGAGATCGGCGGAAAAGCCCTGGTATTTTTCAAGCTTGACCATATCCATACCAACGGACTTGATAATCCGGTAACCGCCGATGCTGGTTCCCAGCGCCATGACGACGCTGCAGAGCACCATCAGCCAAACCGGGATTGCAAAACTGGTCACATCCGACCTTCCCTGTGACAGAAAAACGCCCAGCAGGAAAACGCCCATAAACTTCTGGCCGTCCTGTGCGCCGTGCATGAAAGCCATGGCGCCGCCGCCGGCAATCTGCGCCCAGCGGAAAAAGGTTCCCGTTTTCCGGCGGTCTACCCGGCGGAAGGTAACTTCAGTCAATTTAGCGGACAGCCAGCCCAGCCCGAAACCAAGGAGGGTGGAAAAGACAAGCCCGTAGATCACTTTTATCCACTCGGCGCCGTTGATCCCGCCAAAGCCGTTCTGAAGGGCAATCGCCGCTCCGGAAAGTCCGGCGATCAGCGCATGGCTCTCACTGGTGGGAATGCCGAAATACCAAGCGGCTACCGCCCAGGCAACAATGGCGAACATCGCAGCGCACAGGGCAATCAGCGATTGGTGACTCTCTCCGCCAAAATCAACCATATTATAGATCGTCTCCGCAACCGTTGCATTGATTGCAGTCATGACAAAAACGCCGGCGAAATTCATAACCGCCGCCATAATAATTGCGGCGCGCACCCCCATGCTTCGGGTGGAGACACAGGTAGCAATCGCGTTCGGCGCGTCAGTCCATCCATTGACCATGATCACGCCCAGCGTGAGCAGGACGGTAATCGCAAGGGCAGGGTTCGAAAAAAGCTGGGATAAAAACTCGCTTAAAGAAATGGACATAAGCCTTCCTCACCAATATGTATTTGTTTTTACAAAAATTACAATTTAATTATACACTGATTCACAGGAATTTCAACATAAATATTGTTTTTATTCTTCACGGCCCTCCAGATATACTGCCTTTGGTACGGCAAACTTCGGAAGATGAAACAGCCGCCTGGTCACAACAAAGTAACCGATAGCCAAAAGGGCCATTGCGCTGATCCATGCCATAGAGTTAGCGAGGCAGGCTCCCGTAAAGCCCCAAAACGCTGTTAACACAATAGCCGCGAAGATGCGCACCACTAATTCCAGGACACCGGAGAGGGTCGGTATAAAGCTTTTGCCAAGCCCCTGCAGCGTGTTTCTGAAAATAAAAAGGAGCGCCAGAAAAACATAGCAAATTCCGTTGATGGTCAGCATGACCTGTGCCAGGGAGACTACCTCCGGAGCACTTTCGCCCACAAACGCCATGACCAGGTACTTTCCCGCACAGATATTGACAATACCGAGAAAAACGCTGATTCCCCCCGCGATCAGGCAACACTGGCGAACCCCGGTTTTGATCCGCCCGATCAGGTTTGCGCCAAAGTTCTGCGCCGTATAAGTCGCCATTGCAATACCGAACGACATACTGGGCATGGTCATCAAGTTGTCAATTTTAGAAGCTGCCGTATACGCGGTCACCGCCGTCGTCCCCAGAGTATTCAGAGCAACCTGCACCGTGATGGTACCGATTGCGATAATTGAAGACTGAAAGCCCATTGGGATGGCAAGCTTGATGTGTAGCAAAAGCTGCTCTTTGCTCTGGCGCCAATCCTCTCTGCGGATACGCAGGATTGGAAACTTTTTGATGATATAGGCCATACAGAGAAAGCCTGCCGCCGCTTGCGAAATGACTGTGGCAAAGGCGGCCCCCGCCACGCCCATAGAACAGCTGAGGATAAAAACAAAGTCTAGGCCAATATTTAAAAGGCTTGCAATAACCAGGAAGATCAGTGGTGTACGGCTGTCCCCCAACGCGCGCAGAGCATTGGAAAGGAAGTTGAAAAAGACCGCCGCCGCAATACCCGCGTAGATCACCACGATATAGCTGTAAGCATCGTCAATAATTTTAGCCGGAGTCTGCATCAGCTCCAGAACGGGGCGGGCCAGTAAAACACTGAAAACCGTAAGAACAGCCGTGACGCCGCCGGCAATAATAATTCCGGTGGCAAAGCTCCGCCGCACACCCGCTTCATCCCCCGCGCCGAAACGCTGGGCAACGACAATGGACAGCCCCGATGTCATCCCCATTGCGAAACCGATGATGAAAAACATGATGCTGCCCGTACAGCCTACGGCCGCAAGGGCGTCTGCCCCGATGGTCCGCCCGACAATCAGGGTATCCGCCATATTGTAAAGCTGCTGAAAAATATTGCCGATCAACAGCGGCAGAGTAAACATTAAAATTAATTTTGTGGGGGAACCTTTGGTCAAATCTTTTGTCATGCACAAACTCCTATTCAATCAACCATCTTCATCCAAACTACCGAGTAATATATTAACATCCTTGCCCCTATAACCGTCAAGTGATTTTTACAATTTTAGTACATTTCACAGTTTTCTCCGGTTTTTACCCAGTTTTTTTCATTTACCGACCTCCTCCTGCTTCTTTCAGAATTTCTTCGCTCAATGTACCCCCCTTTCTTCACATTCCGGCAATATACTTTTCATGCGGCTTAATTCTAAACAGATTGTAAGGAGATTGCAAATGAAAAAGAGGCTTAAATTTCCCATGCTGATCCTATCACCGTTCCTGATTATCAGTATTCTCTCCGGATGCAGCGGAGACGGCTTTTCGTACAGCAGCGAAATAGATGACAACGGATACTGGAAAAATGTAACGGCACTTGACTGCGTTGAGCTTTGCGACTACCAGAATATCTCTATTCCCGGCGACGTCCATCAAATTACAGACGACGCCATCCAGACGGAAATTGACTCCATCCTGGAAGGATATGCAACCAGCACCCAAGTCACCGACCGCGCAGTTGCAGACGGCGATACCGTCAACATCGACTATGTCGGCACTATTGACGGGGTTGAATTTGAGGGCGGAAGCACAGAAGGCGAAGGCAGTGAGGTTACTATTGGGGTTACAAGCTTTATCGACGATTTTTTAGAACAGCTGATCGGTCACATGCCGGGGGAAACTTTTGACGTAGAAGTTACCTTTCCGGACGATTACGTAGAGGAAGAACTAAACGGGAAAGACGCAGTCTTTGCGGTAACCATAAATTATATCGCCGAGTCAAAAATACCGGAGCTGACAGACGCTTTTGTGGAAGAAAATCTATCGGAAACCAACGGCTGGGCTACTGTAACGGAAATGAAAGAGGGAATCAAAAGCGACCTCCAGGAATCGGCAATTTATAATTATCTGGCGGACTATTTGGTTGAAAACACCGTTATTTCAGTCCTTCCGGAATCGATTTTAAAATACCAGGAAGATTACCTCGTTTTTTATTACCAGGACTGCGCCAGCTATTACGGCGTTGAGCTTTCTGAATTCTTAAGCACCTACGTTGGCGTAAGTTCAACCGACGAGCTTTTGGAAACTTATTCGGAAGACAACCAAAAAACCGCCAGCCTTTACCTGATCATCCAGGCAATTGCCGAAGATGCTTCTCTTTCGGTAGACGAAACTACCGTTGCCAATTATTTTAAAACCTATGTCGGAGTAGACGATTACTCGGATTATGAAGAGGCCTACGGTATGCCTTATTTGAAGCTCAGCGCATTAAACCAGGCCGTAATGGATTATTTATCCGAACACGCGACTCTGGCATAGTAAGGCCTGCGTATCATAAAAAAACAGCGCACCGTTTTAAACGGTGCGCTGCTTTTTTATAGATAATTTACTTATTCAAAGCTGACGACATCGAGCCAGGACATCAAGAAATCGGCTTCCCCATCAATTCCTCTGGAGAGCTGTACCCCGGCCACTACCGGCAGCCACTGTTGGATATACTGCTTTGCAACATCGGTTTTAACGCAGACTTTCTGCACATAGCTTTCAGCAAGCTCTTTCTGCCCGTTCATCATAAAGAAAAGGTAGGTTCTTGCGGTATCGGCGCTTCCGTTGCCCTGAACAGCATGAGACCAGTCGATGATATAGGGGGTTCCGTTTTCAGCGACAATAATATTGCTCGGAACCAGGTCGCCGTGGCAAACTTTGTTGTGCTTCGGCGCAGCGTCCAGACGGCTGTGGAGCTCATAACGGACCGAAGGATCGATCTTCAAGCTGGAAATAGCGT